>OGEM01000941.1_pt1 | contig 14958 bp, 10 predicted proteins | sample 1570741 | NCBI WGS metagenome assembly OGEM01 (sample SAMEA2582141, study PRJEB24529) | metagenome | biome: Human gut stool | place: China | collected 2011
AGCCTCCAATAAAATATATTTTATAGATAGACAGTAGGCAATACAGTCTAACTTTCCTTACTATTCTATCGAATTTTAGATAAAATTGCAAGCCTTTTACCTATATTTTCTTAATTATTCCTCTTCTTTTCTTTTATTTTATCAGCTTGCTGAAAGATCCTGATCTAGCTTTGAAAATTCTCATTTTAAATCTTCTATTTAAGCCATTACGTACCTTTTGATCCTTTGGGTACAGGGAATAAAAAAATCGGAACAGACGTTCCGATTTTTTTAACCTGAATTTCGTAATCCTGTAGCCACTCCATTGATCGTAATATGGATCAGCTTGTCTTGATCGGCTGGTAATTGGCCGGTCCGTTGACGTCGAATCAATTCTAACTGAATATAGTTCAAGACGTTAAAGTACGGCATCCGGTAATCCAAACTTTCTTTCAAATAAGGGTTTTCCGCGAGCAATTCGTCTTGTTCCTCAATCATCAAGATGATGTCCTTGGTCAATTGCCATTCATGTAAGATAATTTGATAAATATTGCGCACTTCTTCTTCTTCACACAATTGCGCGTACTCAAAAGCAATGTCCATGTTGGCTTTGGATAAGACCATGTCCACATTTGACAAGAGAGATTGGAAGAAAGGCCAGTTTTTATACATGTATCGAAGGGTTTCAATATTCTCAGGATCCTCATCGATAAATTCCTTAAAGCTAGAGCCTACTCCGTACCAACCAGGGAACATCACCCGACTTTGTGACCATGAGAAGACCCATGGGATAGCACGTAAACCACCAATTTCCGTAATGGTCTTACGAGCAGCTGGACGTGAACCAATATTAAAGCTTGAAATTGCTTTGATCGGACTTGATTCAAAGAAATAGTCATAGAAGTGCTCATTTCCAAAGACCAAATCACGATAGATATCGTAACTACGGTTCACGACTTTATCCATGACTTCCCCGAAACGATCAAACATAGAAAATGGACTCTTTTGTTCGGCAATCATTCGGTTAATGGTTGCAGAGACGAGCATCTCAAGGTTGTAGTAGGCAGCATCTTTATTCCCATATTTATTGCCGATTACTTCCCCTTGCTCGGTTAAGCGGATACGGTCATTAATGGATTTCAATGGTTGAGAAGTGATGGCTTCATAAGTAGGACCTCCACCACGGCCAACAGTTCCACCACGACCATGGAAGAAGGTAATCTTTACTCCAAACTCATCTCCGATAGCGGTCAATTGTTGTTGGGCTTTAAAGAGGGTCCAACAAGAAGACAAGTATCCACCATCTTTGTTGGAATCAGAGTAACCTAACATAATCTCTTGGTAGTTGTTCTTAGAAGCAATCCAACGTTTAGCGATTGGAAGAGACAAGTAACTTCTCATGGTTTCTTCTGAATGATCCAAGTCTTCGATCGTTTCAAACAAAGGCACGATTTGCACACGAGCTTTTTCCGTATCGACTAAGCCCACTTCTTTCAACATCACAGCCAATTCCAACATATCTGACACACTGGTTGCATGAGAAATGATGTTTTGACGAATGACTTCTTCTCCTAAACGATCCTTCAATTCACGGGCCGTTTGGAAAATCGCTAATTCTTTTTCAAGCAGTTCAGATTTTTCAGCATGAGTTGATGATAAAATACGTGGGTCTTCTAAGAGTTCTTTCAAGAGAACTTGACACTTTTCACCCTCTGATAAATCAGAATAATGGTCATTAATTCCAGCTGATTTCAACAATTCAGCCACACAGGCTTCATGTACACTCGAATCCTGACGCATATCAATAGAGGCCAGATAGAATCCAAAAACATCGATGGCTTCTAGAAGCTCTGCAAACTCACCAGAAATTAAATACTCTGATTTGTTTTCTAACAAGGAATCTTTGATCTTTTCAAGGTCTTCTTTAAATTCTTGAGCAGAGGCATAAGCTGGAGACTCTTTCTCAGAAATTTTCTTTAGAGCTCCAGAGATACGATTGCCGATATAATCAGAAACTGGCCCTTGTTGATGAGCGTTTGCCCCTAATAATCTCTCAACAGCATAACGATCTTCTCTGGTTTCTCCCACCATCGTCCATTCTTTTAAATTGACCAAGGTTTGGATCAATTTTGATTGGATATAGTGGAAAGCCCGACGGTAAGGTTCTTTTTCACGAAAGACTGATGTATCACTGGATAGGGCTGCCATTTCAGCTACTGCTTCACTTGTTTTAGAAAGACTCGTTGAAAGGGAGAAATGACGGTATAATTTAGAAATCTTTTCGATGTAATAGTTCAAAATGACTTCGCTTTGAATAGTTGCTGAACGCTTCAAGGTCTCAGCTGTTACAAACGGATTCCCGTCCCGATCTCCCCCAATCCACATGCCCATTGTGATCGGACGTGGTTGTTCAAGCTCCAATCCATGCTCTTTTGCCAAGCGTTTGTATTCCAACATAAGATTTGGAACAGCTTGTAAGAAAGAGCTATTGTAATATTCCATGACATTGGTGATCTCATTGGTAACCTTCAATTTTTTGTCACGAATCATATCCGTTTGCATCATGATTTCGATATTACAACGAAGGTTGTTATACCACTTATTCTCATTCATTAAACCAGCTTTAACATCCCGGTGCTGACGAAGAAGAGCATGAATATGATTGGTTAGATCCAACATGGTTTTTCGTTGCACTTGAGTTGGATGGGCTGTTAAAACAGGTACAATATTGAGATTTTCAAGAATTTCTTGTGCATCTTCATTTTTCGCAACTTCTTTAATGGTTGAAGAAAGTTTTCCGAGGTATTCACCATCCACGTTATTCAAATGATTGATTTCATAGGCCAAATCGACATCTTCTGAGATGTTAATCAAGAGTGGCAAAATGGCAAAATAACGTGAAATCACTGTCATTTCTTCATTTGTCAATTGTTCCACTATTTGATTCAACTCACGATAGTTCTGTGTTTTTGATAGATCCTTCAACTGCCTAATTTTATCAAAGGTTTCCGGACGAACCAATTTTTTCGTAATATCATCTAATAAATTGGTTAAGATTTCTGCTTCTTCTTTGATAATATCTTTATTTGTGAAGTTCTCTAATTTTTGTAAGACCATTTTTTCTCCTTTTTGAATAGCAATTCAACAATTGCCTTTTAATAATAAGGTTTGATTTTACCTTTTTCTTCAAAAACCATGCCTTCTTGTTCCATCTTGGCCCGTTTTTCACTAGCGTCGATATTCAAAACGAAAGCAATCGCTACGGATAAGACCCATAAACTATTTCCCCCTTGGGATAAGAAGGGGAAGGTCACTCCTGTAGACGGAATCAAACCAGAAATTCCTCCGATGTTAATGAAGGTTTGCACTAAGATCATCCCACCGATCCCAATGGCCATCATCGAATTAAAAGGATTCTTTGCTCGAATACCGACTAAAATGATCCGAAGAATCAAGAAGAATAAGAGAGCAAGGATCAAGCTAGCTCCAACAAACCCTAATTCTTCAATCACAATGGCAAACACAAAGTCTGTGTGGGCTTCTGGTAAGTAACCTTGTTTTTCGATGGAATTTCCTAGCCCTAAGCCAAACCAACCACCATTACTCATGGCATAGTAGGAATTAGCTAATTGGTGACCTGCGCCAGACAAGTCATTAAAGGGGTTAAAGAAGGCACTAAAACGTTTGGCCACATAACCAAAGACAGGAATTTTAGCGACACGATCCACACCGATGATCCATATTGAACCAAGGACAATGGACGATGCTCCAACAACTAAACCAAGTAAAGAGGTAAACCAACGGTAGCCCACTCCACTAGCCGTAATCATGATCAAGACCGTTAAGGCCAAGATCGTCGCATTTCCCAAGTCCGGCATAATCACAACGATTCCAATCAGAATCAAGGTCAGCCAACGCCAATCGTTTAAATTCCTTGGAATCCATTCATTGTGGGTCAAGGCTTGATAATCATAATCGCGTATCTCGTCTTGTCGTTTAGAAAAGATCAAGGCTAGATACCAGACTAAGATCACCTTGAGGTATTCTGCCGGCTGGATACTAAACCCTCCAGGAATCGTCAACCAACCGTGAGCTCCATTGACGGTATCTGTGATAAACCTAGACAGAATCAACAAAATCACTTCAATAAAAATGACAAAAGCCAGCACTTTTTTATTTCGAAGGAAGTTTAGGCTAAATTTATAAATCAAGGCGATGGTTAGGAGACTTAGGATAAAAAAGAGCCCCTGTGTCCGGACCATCCGAATCGAACTCACTCCACTTTGAATTGCCAAGGCACTTGTTGTCGAATAGACAACAATCAAGCCAATGATGGATAAAATCAAATAGGGAATGAGGATGGAATAATTTAAAAGATGTCTTTTTTCAATTTTCATAATTCACCATATTCCTAATATTCAACCTTCATTATATCATTTTTAAGAAGCAAAACCAAGGAAAGGCCAGAAAAGATTCGGCTTCTTCCCCATTTTCAAGAAATATTCTAATCATTCTTCTTATTTTCATATATTTTTATCCTTTTTCGATGAAAAGATTCCTTTTTTTTTGAAAATAATGGCTGAAATCAGCATCTTTTAAGCATTAAGTTTTGCCTTTTCGTTTTTTTTACGGTAAAATGTTTCTGTATGAGAAAAAGGATAAAACCCGTTGTTCTCTTGGTCTTTTTTATCGGTTTCATTTCTTTTCTCGTTCTTTCACGAACGATTGCCGATCTGCAAGCCAGAGAGCGACAAGAAACAACCCAAACGATTCCGAACTCCAATACACCTAAAAAAACAACCACTGCAAGCTCTTCTTCTCAAAAAGAAGAAGACATCAATCCAGAACTGGTTGGCCGTCCGATCATTGATATCTCAGGCTGGCAATTGCCTAGTGAAATTGATTACGATGTCCTTTCCCAAAATGTGGGAGGTGTAATCGTACGTGTCCATAGTGGGGCTCAAGCTAAAAAGGAAAATGCAGCAACCTACTTAAATGGTCTGGATAAATCTTTTAAAACCCATATCCAAGAATTCCAAAAACGAAATATCCCAGTCGCAGTCTATGCTTATGTCGCGGCTAAGGATAAAAAAGAAATGGAAAAAGAAGCAGAAGAATTTTACAAGGCTGCTTCTCCTTACAAACCGACCTACTATTGGTTAGACGTTGAGGAAAAAACCATGAAGGATATGAACGCAGGTGTTGAAGCTTTCCGAGCAAAACTACAAGCTTTGGGTGCAAAAAATATTGGACTCTATATCGGAACCTACTTCATGGAAGAACACAGTATCTCCACTGATAAATTTACGGCTCTTTGGATTCCTACTTATGGATTTGATGATGGCTACTACAATGCCGCGCCAGATACCAATACGGAATACGACTTGCATCAATATACCTCTCAAGGGCAATTAAATGGATTCTCACACTACTTGGATCTCAACCAAATTGCTCCGACGCAAGACCAAGAAGCGATTTATCGGAAACTTTTCAAGGTACAAAAAGATAACTCTTCCTCATAGCCTTAAAACAGCAGATCAAGTGATCTTCACTTTTTCTGCTGTTTTCTATTTTCAAAGGGGAAGGTAATATCGCCACTATTATATGTTATAATGGTCTAATGAAATCTGATTTTGTAGAGAAAATGAAAAAAGGAGAAAGCCATGGCAAAAAAAAATAAAGTAAAAAAAACCTTGGTCGAGCAGATCTTAACAAAAGCAAAAATTGAGCACGTAGGCTTACAAATCAACGCTTTAGAAGGGATCTTACCAGAAGGGATTACGACCGATCAAATCTTTAAGACACTGGCTCTAACAGGCGATAAAACTGGTCCTGTCATCGGGATTGTTCCCATCTCTGCCCACTTGTCAGAAAAAAAATTGGCCAAACTCTCTGGCAATAAAAAAGTTAGTATGATTCCGCAAAAAGACTTAGAAAAGACGACGGGCTATGTCCACGGAGCCAATAATCCTGTTGGCATTCGACAAAAACACAACTACCCTATTTTTATTGACCAGTCGGCCCTTGATCTAGATCAGATGATTGTCTCTGCAGGTGAAGTTGGTCACAGTATTCAAATCAAGGCGCAAGATTTAGCTGATTTTGTCAAGGCTAGCTTCGAAGACTTAGTCGAGTAAAGGATAAAACCAATATGAAATTATATTTTGTCCGTCACGGACGTACTGAGTGGAATGAGGAGGGACGTATCCAAGGGGCAAATGGTGACTCTCCGCTTTTAGAATCTTCCGTCCAGCAGTTAAAAGCCTTGGGCCAGCATTTATCTCAAACATACTTTGATGCAGCTTATTCAAGTGACTTGCCTAGAGCCGTCCATACTGCTCAAATCATTCTCGAGCAAAATCAACATCCTATCTCCCTCCAAAAGACTCCTGCTCTACGGGAATGGCGGCTTGGTAGGTTAGAAGGTAGAAAAATTGTGGAGTTGAAGGCTCTCTATCCGGAGGAAATGAAGGCCTTTCGTCATAATTTAGCTAAGTTTCACCACGATATTTTCGGAGCAGAATCCGTTGAAGAAACCACCCAACGGACCGGAAATTTTATCAAAAGTTTAAAAGACCAGTCTGGCGAGGCCATTCTAATCGTTGGCCATGGGGCTAATTTAACCGCTTCTATTCGGAGCCTACTTGGCTATAAGCCAGAGGAACTCCGTAAAAACGGTGGCCTCAACAATGCTAGTGTGACCATTTTGACAACAGATGATTTTGAGCACTTTTACTTAGAAACTTGGAATGATACCTCTTATTTAGAGACTAAAAAACACTGATTGCAAGATAATTGTTTTAGAATAGAGGCAAAGTTCACTTAGAAACTTTCCTTAGGTGAATGCGGACGTCAGCGAACTTCGAAGAAGTTCCATGACTTAGTTTTGGACCTAAGGCTCCAAAACTCCCGAGTTCCTGAAACAATTTAGTTTCAGGAACTTTTCTCACTGCGGAAAGTTTTTAATCTTCTTAAATAACAAAAAAATAGTAGATATTTTTTGAAAATCATCTAGTTGTCTTATGTAAAACAATAGTCTGTATACATTCAAAAACACTGATCATCAGATCAGTGTTTTCTTTTAGCTTATTTCATAGTTGGGAAGAGAAGGACGTCGCGAATTGTTGTTACATTGGTCAACAACATAACGAGACGGTCAATACCAATTCCAAGACCACCTGTTGGTGGCATACCATATTCGAGGGCTTCAACATAGTCATAGTCGATGCCTGTAGCTTCGTCATCTCCCAATTCTTTCGCGCGCGCTTGCGCTTCAAACCGTTGCAATTGATCGATCGGATCATTCAATTCCGTGAAGGCATTCGCATACTCTTTGGTCATGATGAAGAGTTCGAAACGGTCAGTGAAGCGTGGGTCTTCTGGATTTTTCTTAGCCAATGGAGATACTGCTACTGGGTGACCGTAAACAAAAGTTGGTTGTGTCAAGGTTTCTTCAACGAATTCTTCGAAGAAGGCATTGATAATTTGTCCCACTTCTGTGTAGTGTTTTTCAACCGGTACGTGTTTTTCGTTTGCCAGTGCTACAGCTTCTTCAAAGGTCATGTCTTGCCAGAAGTCAACACCTGTGATTTCTTTGATCGCATCAACCATGTGAACCCGTTTGAATGGTTCATTGATTTTGATCTCTGTTCCTTGGTAGTCGATTGGACCATCACCATGGACCGCTTTCGCAGCATGTTGGATAATGCCTTCTGTTAAGTCCATGATATCGTGGAAGTCAGCGTAAGCTTGATAGACTTCGATCGAAGTAAATTCAGGATTGTGAGTGGCATCCATTCCTTCGTTACGGAAGATCCGTCCGATTTCGTAAACGCGTTCCATCCCACCAACAATCAAACGTTTCAAGTGAAGCTCAGTCGCGATACGAAGCACCATGTCAATGTTTTGCGCATTGTGGTGAGTGATAAATGGACGCGCAGATGCTCCACCAGCTTCATTGTGAAGCACTGGTGTTTCCACTTCAAGGAATCCTTGACCATCTAAATAACGACGGATTTCAGAGATAATTTTTGAGCGAGTTACAAAGCGTTCGAAGCTTTCACGGTTTGAAATCAAATCCAAATAACGTTTACGATAGATGGTTTCAACATCTGAAAGTCCGTGGAATTTTTCAGGCAAAGGACGAAGGGCTTTTGACAAGTGAGTGATATGAGTTGCTTTAATCGAAAGTTCACCCATGTCTGTGCGCATGATTTCCCCTTCAACACCAAGGAAATCACCAAGGTCTGCTTTTTTGAAGATCTCGTAGTTTTCTTCTCCAACAGCGTCCTTACGAACGTAGATCTGAATTTGACCTTCACGGTCTTGAAGATGGGCAAAGCCAACCTTTCCTTTTCCACGTTTGGTTACGAGACGACCGGCAATAATTGCTGTTTCGTTCAATTCGTGGAGTTGTTCTTTATCTAATTCTGAATATTTTTCTTTTAATTGACCTGAATTTGCAGTACGTTCGAATCGCTTCCCAAATGGATCGATTCCTTGTTCACGAAGGGCCGCCATTTTCTCACGACGGACAATCTGCTGGTCATTCAATTCTTCCATATGTTCAGTAGTCATTTGGAACCTCCTAAGTTATTCTCCCCTATTCTATCATATTTAGGCCAGAAATTCACTAATATTTACCAATTAAACAAAAATAAGGCAGAAGAAAAAATGCAGCTTCTTGAATGAATACTCAAAAACATCTGAAGACCATCGTTGACTACCTAAATAGCTTGACCTGTATAAGACGAGATGATTGAAAAGGTTTCGACAAGCTATTCCACAACAGCAGCAAAAAGGAGCGTGGAGAATCTTGAACCATTCATCCTGACTCGCTCCTATTTTTTATTCATAACGCAGTGCTTCGATAGGGTTTAACTTAGAAGCCTTATTTGCTGGTAAAATCCCAAAGATAATGCCAACAAATGCAGAGAAAATAATACTGCCGATGGCGACATTTAAGGAAATAATCGGTGGTCCTTCTAGGGAGGCTGCTGCGAGTGTAGTAATCAAGCTATTCACACCATAAGCAAGGCCAAGTCCAATTAGCCCACCAATGATGGTCAAGACCATCGACTCAATCAAAAATTGAACCAGAATCTTACCTCGGGTTGCTCCCAATGCTTTGCGAAGACCAATTTCTCTCGTCCGCTCTGTCACAGAAACCAACATGATATTCATGACTCCAATCCCGCCAACCAAAAGGGAAATCCCTGCAATGGCACCGATCACTGACGTCATAATTCCTACTACTTTATTGGTTTCCTCTAGGATGCTATCCAAATTAAAGATTTGAAATTCTCCCTGGCGAACACCTGAAAGTTCTGTTAACTTTTGAGCAGCTTCGATCCCAACGGTTTTGATCTGTTTCACATCCGGTACATGGACGACAATATTTTGAATTTCATCGGTTCCGAATTCAGAGGCGAGTTGTGTATTGGCCATCAAGGCACTTCCACCTGAGGAAGCTCCGTAAAGAGCTGTTCCTGCATTTGGATCCTTGAAAATACCAACGACGCGATAATTGTTATCCCCAACAGAGACCACCTGATTCAGTGGATTCTCCGTTCCAAATAATTGTTGGGCCAATCCTTCATCAAGGAGCACCACCCGGGAGAAATTACTATAGTCTGAAGGGGTTAATTTTCGTCCAGATAAGAGCTCAACCTTTTTGACAGAAAAATAGGTCTCATTTACCCCTTGAATGTTCACTCCGTCTGCTTTTTTCTTTTGAAAAGCAATAGTTGCATTGGAGGTATTGCTAACATAGTAACCATCAATGCCTTGAATCTTGGTTAATTCCTTAACCCAAGATTCTTGCACAACTGGTGGTGCTTCTTGAACTTGACCATCAACATCTTCAGCGTTTTCCCCATCAATATCCGATGGAGCAGCCATCCCTCGGTCTTCAGCTGCAGGGCCACTTTCGCCTCCGCCTTCTCCTGTATCATCAGAAGGGCCAATATTGATCCCAGTCACATAGCCACTCTTGTTGGGAGAATAAGAGATTTGTACATACTCTTGGTCCTTGGTGAAGGTCTTGGTAACACCAGCTTTCATACCATCTCCCAGAGCCATGATGACAACGACAGAAGCGACCCCAATAATGATCCCCACCATGGTCAAGAAAGACCGTAATTTATGGCTCATAATTGAGCTGATCGCAAATTTCCAATTTTGCATTAGGTCCCCCTTTCCAGCTTGCTATCTGAGGAGATCACTCCATCACGAATGACGATGCGACGATGCGCAAAGGCTGCAATTTCTGGCTCGTGTGTAACCATGATAATGGTTTTTCCTTCTTGGTTTAGCTTGGTTAACAAGTCCATTATTTGCTCCCCCGTCTTGGTATCTAGGGCTCCAGTCGGCTCATCTGCTAATACGATGGCTGGCTGATTGACGAGAGCTCGAGCGATCGCAACCCGCTGTTTTTGACCCCCTGAGAGCTCTGAAGGCAAATGGTGCATACGAGAATGGAGCTCTACCTTTTCAAGGTACTGCTCAGCTAATTCCTTCCGTTTAGCAGGATGAACTCCCGCATAAATGAGAGGCAGTTCTACATTTTGAAAGGCATTGAGCTTAGAGAGAAGAAAGAATTGTTGAAAGACAAAACCGATCTGTTCATTTCGAACACGCGCTAATTTTTTCTCACTGAGATTTCCAACCTCCTGACCTTCTAGAAAATACTCTCCACTGGTCGGGCGATCCAACAAGCCAATGACGTTCATCAAGGTCGATTTTCCTGAGCCAGATGGACCCATAATAGCCACAAATTCTCCCTCTTCGACTTCTAAATCGATGTCTTTTAAGACACGAAGTTCCTGATCCCCATTTTTATAGGTTTTATTGATTCCTTTTAGTTCAATCAATTTTGTCATATTTTCCGATCTCTTTTCCATCTTCCAGTTTCTCATTAGGATTCACGATAACTTGAGCATCTTTCTTCAAGCCTGACAAGATTTCCTGGTTTTCAGCATCGGCGTTACCAAGCGTCACTTTTACTTTCTTAGCCTTGCCATTTTCGACCGTCCATACATAGCTCGTATCCCCATCAGCCATGACACTTGTCACGGGAACAAGGGGATGTTGAGTAGAACTTTTGACTTCAATATTGACAGAAAAGCCTTGTTTGAGTTCCCCAATCTCACTGGTAATATCCACTGTAAATGGGTACTTGGCTCCACCGCTTCCTTGTGTTCCACCTGCTGCATTGGCACCTGCTTGACCCGCGTCGGTCGGATAGTTGGCTACATAAGAAATCTTTCCTGTCCAGGTTTTATCCGGATAAACCTTGGAAGTGAGGACCACTTCCTGACCTTCAGAGATATTGGCCAAATTGTATTCAGACAACTCCCCTTTGACTTGTAAATTCCCGTTGCTCACAATGTGAACCAGAGTTTGGTTGGTCCCTGTAGTCGATTTTGAAACATCTTTATTGACTTCGACCACGGTACCATCTGTATTACTCCTAACTGTTGTCGCATCCAGAAGAGCCTTAGCCTTGTTCATATTATCGACCGCATCCGACTTGGCATCTCGTAAATCGCTAGCTTGAGAATCGACTGTTCGCTGGGTCTGAGAAGCTGATTTGTCATCTGCCTCTTCATCTCCTGTCGTATCAATGGTCACACCATTTGTCAGTAAATCATTTAACTGACGATCTGCCTTATTGACAGCACGAACGGCTGCATCATAAGCGGTTTGGGCCTCTGTACTGCTATACTGAACAATCGGCTGACCGGCTGTTACTTGATCTCCTACATTGACCAAAATCGACTGCAAATCCCCTTTGGTTCCATCAAAATAGACATACTGTTCCTGGTTGGCAGTGACTTTCCCAGTTAACAAGACTGAAGAAGCGATCGATCCATCCTTGACCGTTTGCACCATTGGAGTTTCTTTCGTGATTGCTTGATCAGGAGTACTTGGGTGCGAAAACACCATCACACTTCCTGTTCCAATCACCGCAATAGCTGCACCTGCAGCTGCAAATAGTTGCCATTTTTTCAATTTCTTCATCGTTTTTCTCCATCAAAGAAAGCGTTTTATTCTATACCATAGTATACCATATTTCCTTACTTTTCTATCTAAAATTGACACGGCAACATGAAATTTAAATGCTTGGTAACATGCTAAACCCTTGACTTTTGTAACAGTTGATATTACAATCAAACTGAAATCCCATTTAGGAGGAAAACATGAAAGAATTTGATATTATTTCAATCGGTGGAGGTAGTGGAGGAATCGCTACGATGAACCGGGCTGGAGAGTACGGAGCGCGCGCTGCTGTCATTGAAGAAAAACAATTGGGTGGCACCTGTGTCAACAGAGGATGTGTGCCTAAAAAGATTATGTGGTATGGTGCACAAATTGCAGAAGCAATTCGCGATTATGGACCAGACTATGGATTTACTTCTGAACAGACAAAATTTGATTTTGCAACCTTAAGAAAAAATCGCGAAGCCTATATTGACCGTTCCCGTAATTCCTATGATGGCAGTTTCAAACGCAATGGGGTTGAACGAATTGAAGGACGTGCCCGTTTTGTGGATGCTCATACGGTTGAGGTAAATGGAGAAACCATTAAGGCCAAGCATATCGTAATTGCGACCGGTGCCCATCCCTTTATTCCTTCTGTTCCTGGAGCTGAATTTGGCGAAACTTCTGATGATGTCTTTGCTTGGGAAGAACTTCCTACATCTGTTGCCATTATTGGAGCTGGCTACATCGCAGTGGAACTAGCCGGTGTGCTCCATGCCCTTGGTGTTCAGACCGATCTCTTCGTTCGCGGTGATCGTCCATTAAGAAAGTTTGATTCCTACATTGTCGATGGCTTAATGGAAGAAATGAAAAAACAAAACCTTCCGCTTCACAAACACAAGGTTCCCATGAAGCTTGAAAAATTAGAAGATGGTCGTGTGAAGATTTATTTTGAAGATATGACCAGCCACGTGGCAGATCATGTTATCTGGGCAACAGGACGAAAACCAAATGTCCAGGATCTCAATCTAGAAGCTGCAGGCGTCACCTTAAATGAAAAAGGATTCATTGCAGTGGATGAATACCAGAATACAGTTATTCCAGGAATCTATGCTCTTGGGGATGTCACAGGAGAAAAAGAATTAACTCCTGTCGCTATTAAAGCTGGACGCACTCTTTCTGAACGACTATTCAATGGAAAAGTGAATGCCAAAATGGATTATACAAACATCCCGACCGTTGTCTTTTCTCACCCCGCTATCGGAACCATTGGCCTAACGGAGGAAGAAGCCCATCAAACTTATGGAAAAGAGAATATCAAAGTCTATACTTCTCAATTTGCTTCCATGTACACTGCTGTAACCCAACACCGCCAGCAAGCAAAATTCAAACTCATCACTGCTGGTCCCGAAGAAAGGGTCGTTGGCCTTCATGGTCTTGGCTACGGAGTCGATGAAATGATCCAAGGATTTGCAGTTGCTATCAAGATGGGAGCGACAAAAGCTGATTTCGACGCAACCGTCGCCATTCACCCAACCGGATCCGAAGAATTTGTGACAATGAGATAAAACATAAGCTTGAAGTTGTTCCACTTTAAGCTAAAAGGACTATTTTAACAAACAATAGTCCTTTTTCATTTATCTGATTTTTATAAAATCCTTAAAATTTCATAGATAAAATATTTTTATTGTTAAAATCTTACTAATTTGTGATATAATTCACTTTGTAGATGTCTTTTTTGAAAATAGACGAGTGGGGGGTGCACTTTTATTAATGTCGTCTTAAAAGACACCTATAAAAATTTCTCAATTTTGTAAGTTTTTGGCAACAACATACAAATTGATGTAAATATTGGAGAAAAATGGGAGAAGAAAATGAAAAAAATGAATCTAAGTAGACTTGCCAAAGTCTTCTTTATTGTATTTTTACCATTATTATTCATCGTATTGTCGCAATCTGATATGGTAAAAGCTGGCGATGTCAGCAACAATATTAGCTCACTTACTGTTTCATCAGAAGAAATCACAGATGGTGGACAAACAACTGTTAAGTTTACATTTGATGAGCATGCACAAAAGATTCAACCGGGGGATACATTAAAAGTTAATTGGACTAGTTCTGGAACAGTCTTTGGGGTAGGATTTAAAAAGACTATTCCACTAAGTATTGACGGAACTTACGTTGGAGACATGGTCATTACAGATGGATCTGCGACAGTTACTTTCAATGAAGCTATCAAAAACCTTCAAAACATTCGCGGTTGGGGTGAGTTTGAGATTGAGGGTCATAACGATACAGCAACCGATAAGGAGCATGTTGGAAAATTCACTATTATTAGTGGAGCTAGAAAAGTAGAATTAAACGTTAAGAAAATGGCTACTGGTGTTAACAGCGCTCCATTCTATCTCAAAGCGGGTGATATGCACGCGAATGATCCTGAACATATTCTTTGGACACTAACCATTAATGCAATGAACTTAGATGTAGATGGTGATGTTCGTGTTGAAGATGACATCCAAGGTGGTCATTCACTTGTAAAAGATAGTTTTAGTATTACTACTACAGGTAACAAACCAGGATATTACGGTGGCTCAACTGCTATCGATGATTTCTTAGCAGCCTTTCCTGGAGCAACTTTCACAATTGATGCAGCAGGAAAAATTACGGTTACTATTCCTCAAAGTGAAATTAATAAGACTGGTGTCCTGATCTTTTACCAGACTAAAGTAGAGAATGAAAATCAAAAGAATTTCTTAAACAATACTAAGGTCTGGTATCACGTTAAAGGTGAGCAAGCCGTTGTTGCCAAGGAAGTAAATGCATCTGTTGCAAATATTAATGCAAACGGTGGAGTGGATGGCGATATGACATCAACCACTACAACAACCACTACTACAACTACGACTCAAGAGCCGACTACTACAACCACTACGACTCAAGAGCCGACTACTACAACTACTACGACTCAAGAGCCGACTACCACAACTACTACGACTC
>OGEM01000949.1_pt1 | contig 14890 bp, 13 predicted proteins | sample 1570741 | NCBI WGS metagenome assembly OGEM01 (sample SAMEA2582141, study PRJEB24529) | metagenome | biome: Human gut stool | place: China | collected 2011
TTTAAAAATATAAATAAAACAATTAAAATTAAGAAGTTAAAAAAGAAACTTAAAAGAGAACAAAGAAATATGTCAAGGAGTATAGAATACTCAAAGTCTAAAAAAATAAAATTAAAAGAATTAAAAAACTTTAATAAGAAAAAATTAAAAGTAAATTATCGTTATGATATCAATGGTTTTCTTAACGATACAAGATTATAAAGGAGAATAACATAATATGAACAAAACATTAAAGGTTTATCAGGTAAACAACATCTATTCAAGAATTAAGAATGTGATTGAGAATAAAGATATTGATATTAAAGCGAAATTTAAGTTCAAATTACTTAGATTATATTCAGAAGTACAGAGTATTGTAAAGGATTTTGAGATGACTAAGGATGGTCTTATAAACAAGTATGGTACAGATGTTCTTGATTCTGAGGGTAATGTAACTCAGAAGAGGGTTTCACCTGATGATAAGACATGGACAGATTTTGTCAAGGAAATTAATACTGTCGCAGAATCTGATGTTGATATAGATATTACACCTATTACTGTTGATGAGCTGTTTGAGATGGAACTTGATACAGATGCGCTCGCTGACTTAGTACCTATTGTTGTTGAGGAATAAGATATAAAGGAGATAAAAGGATTATGACAATTAAAGAATTTTGTGAAAAGTATAATAATATTGCAACTAAGCAGTTAAAGGATCAGTATATTAAAGATAATCTTGAGATTACACCTTATGTGCCATTTGTTAAGAAGGATGCGCTTATTGCTAATTTACTGAAAACAACTATGATTGATAAAGAGACAGGAAATATAAAAGTAAACTCTTCTGCTGAATATTTGTTAATGACAAGAATTTTTATTGAGAACTACACAAACCTTACTGTAGAGACTAAAGGATTCTTTGAGGAATATGATGAGTTAAAGAAATCTGGACTGTTTAATATTCTTCTTATTGGAGATGACGCTACTTATCCACTTATTCCATATGAGGAAATTGCAGAGTTTAAACATTTGTTATCAATTAAGAAATCGGATATTTTGCAGAATAAATACGAGATCCACAGCTTTATCACAGAGCAGGTGGAAAGATTTAAGGCTCTTGGCGAAGCTACTCTCACACCGCTTATGGATGTTGTTAGTAAGAAACTTGATGAGATTCCAAAGGAAGAACTGGATAAGATTATTGAGTTTGCTAAGAAGGGCGAATTTAAAGAGATATAGAAATTCAAATTTCTTTGGAGGATTTATATGATTGAAGGAATAATTTATGGACTTATTGGTGCATGGTTTCTCAGTCTATTTGGAGTTGATAATATCTTTGTAGAAGCGTTGCAGTCGTTTGTGAATTTCACATTAACAACAAGTCATTATTATTTCGTATTTGGATTTGTAGGGTTAATATACGGAATTATACATAATTATTAAATATTAGGCTCTATACGTGTCAAAGCGTATAGGGCTTTTCTTATGGAGAGTGGTTACTACTGCTCTCCTATTTTAGTTTTAGTGTAAAAATAGTGAAATTTTTGGAGGTGAGATGAATGGGATTAAATAAAGACACTATTAAATATTTGGGAAAACAGGCTCAGAAAAAAGCTTCTGAATTAGCACATGAAGCTCAACAGAGATTAACAGATGGTTACGTGTCATTTATTGATTTATATTATAGCGATTACACGCCACAACAATATGTAAGAACGCATAACTTATATAGATCTTATAACAAATTTTATAAAAATAGCCACGGTACTATTTTTTATGGTGGTGTAGAAGTAACACCTGAAAGAATGTTTGATAACTATGATCAAATCACACCTTCAGATCTTATGTCAGATTTTATTTACAATCCAAAAGGTACTTATCATGGTTGGTATAACATTCCTGCTAGTTTCAGTGTGTATAGAGAAATGCATAAGTATCATGAACGATTAAAGGATGAGTATAGAAAACGTTGCACAATTTAGAAAGGATGTGAATTATGGCAAGTTCAGATATTATCAAGATTGGTTTTGATTACAGATCCAGTCTTGCACAATTTGAAAAAGATACAAATGGTGTATTTGACGGAATTAGTTCTAAGGCTGGTAAACAGAAAATTACAATTCAGTTAGATGCAAAAGATGATAAGGTAATTGATAAAATTAAGGAATTACAGAAACTTAAATTAGATAAATTCACATTCGAGTTTGGTAATTCTGGATTAAAAGAACAGTTACAAACATTTGACAAATTAGAGAATAAGATAAATGAGATTATTAATTTATCAAAAGGAATTGGAAACTCTTCTGCTCCTATTGTTGATGTTAATAAATCGTCAAAGGAAATTGATAAACTAGAGAATAAAATCTCAGAATTAAATAAGAAATATGACGAATTACAAAAGAAATCTGCTACTGGCGGTATTTCTGGTAAAGAAGTTAATCTTGTTGACAATGATGAATTTAAGAAATTATCACAAGAAGTATCTGAATTAAAAGATCAGTTTGATGATTTAAAAACTCATATGAGTTTACTTGACGATTATACTGTTCCTACTGATAGATTCTTTGAACTTCAAACGCAAGTTGAGGCTACATCTGTCAAGGTTTCTAATTTAGTTGATGAAATGACCAGATTATCCAATGTTCAGAAAAATATTGGGGTTGAAACGAATATTTCTTTGTCTTCTGATTCTACTGTTGAACAGCAAATCAAATCTGAATCAGAGTTGAATGCTGAAATTGAAAAAAGAGAGAATATTATCAGAGAGCTTCAACAGTTACAAGAGAAATTAACTGTTCATGAAGATTTTCATAGTAATGACAGGTATTTTGCAGACCAATTACCTACAGAGGAAGAAATCCGTGAAGCAGATAAGAGAATTAAACAATTAACTGGTTCTAATAATATCTTTAATGTTGACAAACTTATACAAGACAGAAACGAATGGTTATCTGAAGTAAAATATAGTCTTGAAGAGTATGATGATTTAATTAAGGCAAATGATCAAAAAGCACTTGATGAATATACAACAAGAGGTTTATCACGTATCGGTGGAGCTGAATCATTTTTTGGATATGAAGATAATAGTTTTTCTATAGCGTCAAAATTTGTTGAGGAAAAAGAAAAAATCCAAAATGAGATAAATGATCTCTATATAGATTTAGATAAGTTGGATGAAAAAATGAATTTAGATTCCAACAATTCTTCAGTTGATAATACAATTCAATCTCAAGAAAAGCTTCGATCTGAATTAAAGGAAACTCAGAAACAAGCAGAGAAAACTGCTCAAGCTGTCAAGAAATCTACTGCTACTGCTTCTACAGAGCAAAAGAAAGACGCATTTCCTGATAAAGATGTTTCTGCATCTGTAGAGACTGCTACTAATTCAATCAAAGAAGAGAATAATGTATTAGAACAGAATACTCAGAAAGCTAAAGAGAATGCTGAAGCTAAAGAGAAAATTGTTAATGCTGATAAAGAAGTGTCTAATGTTGATCTCTCGAAGTATGATACTCGCCTCCAATCTTATACCAAGAAAACATCTGGCTATGATGCAACTATTGCTCGATTTGAGAATGGTGGTTGGACAAGCGATGATTATAAGAAGCGAGTTGATGCTGTTAAAGAAGCTGTTAAACAATATGAAGATATTCTGAATAATTTAAAAAAACATCCTGAATTGGTGACTGAAGAAGAACTTGGTAAACTAGATAAACAAGAAAAACTTATCAAAGAAAATATTACCGCTGTTCAGAATATGTCGGCTGCCGAAAAGGGATATAGCCTTATATCTGCTCAAAAAGAATTAGATAAAATCAATAATATTCTTAAAGAGCATTCTGGAATGTCACGAGAAGCTAAGAATCAGATAAAAGCTTACTATGCTGAAATTAAATCTGGTAATCCAAGTGCATCATTAGATGTTATTCACGGAAAGATTATGCAAATAGTCAATGCTGAAATTGAGGCTGGTCGTGGCGGCAAAAGTATGTGGTCAGTTATTAAGGAAAAAGCGTGGTATGGTGTCGCTGGTGCTATTGGTACATATTTTGGATTTAATGACTTTATAAGATATGGTAAAGAAGGAGTTAGTATTGTTAGGCAATTAGATACTGCTCTTACTGAAATGAGAAAAGTATCCAATGAATCTGTTCAAAGTTTAAAGAGATATCAAGATACTACATTCGATACAGCAGACGCAGTTGGAACTACTGCGAAACAGATACAAAATTCCACAGCAGATTGGATGCGCTTGGGTGAATCGATAGATCAAGCTGCTAAATCAGCTAAAGATGCAAATATCTTACTTAACGTATCTGAATTTGAAGGAATAGATGAGGCAACCGACTCACTTGTGTCTATGAGTCAGGCTTATAAAGACCTTGATAAAATGGACATAATTGATGTTTTAAATAATATCGGTAATAATTACAGCATCTCAACTGACGGATTGGCAACAGCTCTTAAAGATTCAGCTAGTGCATTAGTAACTGCTAATAATGACTTAAATGAAGCTGTATCCCTTACAACGGCTGGCAACGCAATCACTCAAGATCCGTCTAAGGTAGGAGCAGGTCTTCGTACTATTTCACTTAGACTCGTGGGTACTACTCAAGCAAAACAAGAGCTTGAAGATCTTGGTGAAGAAACAGATGGCATGATAACTACAGCGTCAAAATTGAGAGATACTATCCAATCTGCAACTTCCGCTGCAACAAAAGACGGTAAAGGCTTGGATATTTTTGATTCTAACGGAAATTACAAGAGTACGTATGAAATCATGCAAGGATTGGCAGATTTATACGATGAAATAGTCAAGAAAGATAAAGAATTAGGAACAAATAATCTTAACTTATTATTGGAGACTATAGCAGGTAAAAATCGTAGTAATATTGCGGCTTCAATTCTTCAAAATGGAGATATGCTTCGTTCAGTATATGAGGATGCTCAAAATTCCAAAGGCTCGGCAGAAAACGAATTAAATGCTTATTTAGATAGTGTTGATGGAAAATTTCAGCAACTTCAAAATAGAGCACAAGAATTTTGGTACAATGTAATTGATACTACAACTGTTAAATCTGTTTTAGATTTTACCACAGATTTAACTGAAGGTGCTTCTAAATTTTTTAAATTAGTAGAAAAGCATCTTCCAACCATACTAGGAGCAATTGCAACTATTATTGCTTCAAATAAAAGCGGTGGTTTGATAAGGTTAATAAATTTTATTAACAATTCTCCTTTCCTAGCTACCGTAGAGTTTAACCGTGAGGTGTGCGAACTTATTGTATAATAAGCAAGGACTCTAATTGTAAAATAGTAGAGAATGACTGGCACTTAATCGTGGCTATGAGTCAATATGGCATAATAGCGAGGTTTGTAAAGAAATCCTTTCAGTTACTATGAATTCAACATAGTACGGGAAAACCAAAAAAGTTTGTTTTAGTAACCAAACTATAATACGAAAGGTTATAGCGGCGAATGTGAAAGCATGAGGTATGGTAATATCACTAAAACAAGGTAAATCCGCATCCGACAGTCTTAAACATTTTTGCAAAGACTACGATCATCGAGCATAAGGACTAGACGGTTAATGAAATCGTTAATGTGTGCTCAGGGGAGAATAAGAGGTGTACTTAAAATGAAGGTGATAGTTGATACACTTTACACCATAATTAATATATTGTGAGAGGTATATTAAGTATAATCAACATAAAAGAGAATAACAAAATAGGACTGTCGTGAGACAGCCCTACTGATGAAATAAAGGAGAATAAATATATAAATGAAGAACATTAATGATGAAGATTGATATTGATATCCTTAGAAGTCATTTCTGCTAAACTTCCAGTTTTGGAATCACTGTAGTCTTTGCAGATTTTAGCAATGTAACATTTGCCAACGATTGAAGCTATGTGGCATATTACATAACATATTCCAAGAATTATTGAACCGATTATCTCGGCATATAATATATTCAATATGTATTTTCACCTCCCTTCTTAGTAAGAATATAAATAAGTAGGGAATATTCTTTTAGCCCAGAATGGGCAGATATTTATTCCGAATGCCACAAAAATAGACATTGGGACAACCTTCGGTTATAGAGTGTTATGGCACACATCCATGTTGTTTCTCCAATGTCTATATTTTACCATTGTACAAAATTAAATACAATCCAGAACAGCAGTTTGTATTCTATAAGCCAATGTGTTTCGATATATATTCTTTTCTTTCAACTTCATTCATTGAGAAGAATTCTTTAAAGTCAATATCGAGTTTTATACAATCACAATTACATACTCGACATACATTTGTAAGATAATGTGTATATGTAACTCTGTGACAGTTTGGACAATAATGAATTTTTAGCATAATTGACTACTCTTTTATTATATCTATTTATTTGGACGGAATAACCTAAATTATTATGATGTGAGGTAAAAATAATGACAAATTTAAATATTAAAATTAAAATCAACGAATTAGAGGAATTAAAACCAGCTATTGAATATATAAAGGCTCTTGATCTTAATAAAATACCCGAACTCAATACAGAAGTGATAATTGAATTCGGGTATGGTAATTAATTTTCTTTTACCACTTCTATAACTGAAATTTCTGACCTAGCGATGGTAAATGCATTATTCTCAGAATATAAATGTAAATCATATCCCGTAGAGTATTGATGATTGAATATTTTATCACCTTCAAGAGTATGTTCGGATATACCCTTATGTCCATAATATACTTTTTTGATATGTTCATACTCTTGAACTTTACCATCTTTGTTTTTAATTTTAAATGCGTACATTGTGATACCCCTCCGTAATTTGATAACACTATCATACTACTTTGAGGAAGATTTTACTATTAGGAACATATGTTTAGGTGTATTTATCTTATTCTACGAAATATTGTAATGGCTCAGGGAAGTTGCATTAAACTAATATCTCTAAAAAGAATAAAACAGCACAGACAATAACTTCAATAATAATCCAAAGATACACCTTCTTAAATAATCCAGTATGCTTTTGTGTCTCATTGTATGTCTTAACCGCAGCTTCTGCATAAGATACTATCAATGACTTGTTCATAAGATATATTACATTGCTATCAATATCATTTAGTGACTTATATTCTTCTAAAAGCTTTTGTATATCTTCTGGTTTCTGCCTTGTTTCTTTATAATTATATAAAACATTGAAGAATCCAATTACAACCATACAAGTTAGAACTATACTGACCGCAATAAGAATTCCGTTTATTGATTTCATAAAACAACATTCAGAGTTAAAAATAGAGATGAATTTTGTAACAAGCCATACATTTGCACCAAGTAACGATATTATCACAGTGATACTCTTATATGCTTTATCGCTAAAATTGTTTCTATATGTGATTTCTTTTTCATATAGTTTTTCGTATAAACTAAGTTCATAGGAAGGAAGTGATTCTTTTGTCTTCATGTAAAAAATCTCCTAAAAAGCATAAAACAAACAAACCTGTTGGAGAAATCAAGAATTTAAATACCACTACTCCTGGTCTATTTGAAAATATGTTTAACGTGTTTAAGAAAAGTAAGTGACTATTTTTTATCTTTCTTTTCTTTATGATAATCGAATAACCCTTTGGTTGTGGTATTAATATTTCTTACTTCACCCTTTGGTTTGGTATCTGTGGATTTTTTGTCTTTGTTGTTATTATTTGTTGGCATAAAATTGCACCTCCCTATCACCATGTATAACCGCAATTACAGCACTTGAAAGTCTTATTAATTTTCTTACTAAACAAACCAAATGCAGCTATTGAAGCTCCACGTTCTATTCCACCCATCTTTTTAATGTTTGTAGAACCGCAAGTTGGGCACTTAGGTTTATTAGCATTTTCTTGTTCTTCACGTTTTTGTTTACCAAGATTGAAATAGTAATCCACTTCTGCTCCACGCATAGATTCCTCAAATTTACGCTTTTCTTCGCCTTCTTCTTCGGGAGTTAGCTTTTGACCAGCTTTTTTGTTACCAGTCAATCTTGTATATTTGTCATAACGGAATCCGAACCAGAAATCAGGATTACCAAGGGCTAATTCTTTATATGATTTTTCGTTAAAATATGGTGAGTTTTCAACTTCTAATTGAATTTTAACTTCATATTCATCTTTTTCATCTTCGGTCATTTGTTCATATTCTTCTCTTGTTAAACCATCATCAACAATATGAGTGCTACCACAATTGCAACAATAGTCTTCATAGAACCAACAACAATCTTCTGCTCTAATAAAGCAACATGATAAACAATATTTCATATATATTTACCTCTCTCACTTAATATATAGAATATAATATCATTTTTTTATATACACTGCAATATTTTCAGCATATAATTAACGATAGGAAAAATTTTAGCTGATAATTGGGGTATTACTGATAAATTAGATGGAACAAAGAATTTTAAAGAAATTGAGAAATTATCTACATTAGATTTAAAAAATTTCAAAGAATTAGAAAATACCATCGCTAATGCTAAAGGTGATACTATTCAACTTCAAAAGGTATTAACCGAAACTTTTGAAGATGGTAAGTATTCAAAGGTAAATGGTCTTGAAGAATACATTAAAAAGAATGATGTATTTAAAAGAGAATCTATTAATGAACTTATTACTAAGCAGAATTATGAGAACATCGCAAAACAGTCTTTCAGTTTTCAAGGTATTAATGCAAATATTAAAGAATATAACAGTCTCTTAAAAAGTTCTGTAAAAGAAGGTAATGCTTTTGCCGAGGTTGTTGCTTCTCATAATATGAAACTTGGTAATTATCTCACAAGTCTTAATGGTGCAAACGCTGGACTTGGTGGATATATTAAGAGTCTTGGTATCGCAAAGTTAAAAACAATTGCATTGTCGATTGCTACTACTGCTTTAAATATGGTTATAGGTGCTATTGCTTCGGCTATTGCTTCATTCGTTATAAAGGGTATCACCAATATAATAAATAGTGCCGAGAATATAAAAAAAGCCGTAGATGATATGGTTACATCATATAATGATAGTTTAAAGACTCTTGAATCGCATAAAAAGACCATCAATGATATAAAAGATGATTATGCAACTTTATCAAAGGGTGTTGATGAATTAGGTAATAATGTTTCACTTACAACTGATGAGTATAAAAAATATCAAGATATTTGTAACCAGATTGCTGATATTTATCCTTCTTTAATAGCAGGACATACTTCTGAAGGTAATGCAATATTAACTTTAAAGGGTAATGTTGAGGCTTTAACAAAAGCATATAAGGATGAACAGAAAGCAGCCGCTGCTAGTGTTATAAGTGGTAGTGATAAGGAGAATACTAATGTAGTCAAGAATTATAAAAATGAATCAAAGACTGGCATAAAAGATGCCTTTAAATCTGCGTTCACATTTAATTCTGATAAATCTATGGTAAATGGATTATCAACAACTCAAAAGATATCTTATCTCGAAAGAGCTACAACTCTATCTACTAATGACTTAAAAAACAAATCGGGTTCTATAGGCTCAGATAATGTATTTAGAAGTTTATTAAAGACATATGGATTAGATACTGATAGCACTGACCAAGAAGTTACTACTATCATTCAGAATATGAAAGCTGATTTAGCAACTTATCAGGCAGAAGTTGACGAGGCAATGAAAGGAATCAAGACTAAAGCAAATGCTTATTTTGTATATAATTCGGATTATGATAACTTGAATGATGAACAAATAAATCAGATAAGTTCCTTAATTGATAATGCCTTAACTGAAGCAGTCGCTGACACTTTCAATAAAGATTCTGATATCAATAGTAAATTTGTACAAAAAATTATTGATGGTATCGAGAATAATAAAGAGGGTATTTCTAATGCTTATAAGTCTCTATTGGCAATTGATCCTAATAATATGGGTGATGTATCAAAAGATAAGCAAGCAATTGATGATTACATTAAGAAAATTGCTGATTATATTGGAACAGATGCAGAATCTTTGAAGAAAGGTCTTGGTTATGATGTAGCTGATGACATATCTCAACAATATAATAACATTATAGAAGAGGCAAAAAAGAAAGAACCAGACTTTGATTGGGATAATTGGTTCAAAGAACATTCAGTTAATACTCAAGAAGAAATTGACAAATGGAAAGAAATAGCATCTTCTGCTAATAGTGCTGCTGAAGCACGAGAAAAATATGCTAAACAAGCAGATACATTTAAAGAAACTAAATTGTTTGATATGGGAAGTGACAGTGCTCCATCGACATTAAGTAAGCTAAATTCTCAATTAGACGAAATCCAATCTGCCTATTCTACACTCTCTTCTGCTGTTTCTGAATATAACAGTAATGGAAATATGTCAATTGACACAATGCAATCCATTATTGCATTAGGTGATAATTGGCTTGATTACATTGATATGGAATCAGGGGCATTTACTCTCGATCAAGAAGCCTTAGACAAACTTACCCAAGCTCGTATTGAGGATATGAAGCAACAAGCACTTGCTAATTTAGCTTCTACCGTTGAAAGTATCACAACTGAAGCAGATGCAACAAAATATTTAGCTTCGACTAATTATGATGCTGCAAATTCATATCAAGAATTGGCAAAGGCAAAGTTATCAGAAGTACAAAGCAATCTTCAGAAGAAGTTAGAAGAAGGTTCACTCTCACAAGATTCATACGATAAAATAATTTCTAAATTTGAATCTGATGCCAATAAGATATCCCAGATATTTGATAATACAAGTTTTAAACTTACGGCAGATGGCTCAATTGGAGATAGTTTATCACAACTTGAATCACACGCTGATTTACTTAAATCTGTACAAGATGAGTTGCAAAATACAAACAGATTATCATCTTCTACTTTGGATTCAATTGCTAAAGCATTTCCTGAGTTGAATGAGTCGGTTAAACAGTTCAGAAACGGATTATTGAGTTCGGAAGAATTGTTCGCATTATTAGAACAAGCCTATAATGATGATGCTGAAGCGTATAAAATATCAGAACAAAATAAGTATATTTATACTAATGATTTTTGGAATCAAGTTGTAACAGGTAATGAAAAGCTTCAAAATATGCTTACAAGTTTCTATGGAAATGATTGGAAGGAATGGAAAAATTTAGCTGAAGCAAAAGCTGGTTGTGAAGCACAATTAGTATCCAAGCTTGGTAATTTGTGGTCTAAATATTTTGAAAATCAGCTTACAGCATTTAAGATAGTAAAAGATGCTGAAACAGGCATGATGAGTGTTCAAGACAATGAAGATTCACCATTAAATCAAAAAAGCAATCCATTAAAAACAGGGTTTGCTGGTGCGAAAATGATGGATAACCTACATCAGGAAATTAAGGCTTCTCAAGAAAAGGATAAAGAAAAGGTTCTTAATTATGTAAATGAATATAATTATGCATGGAAACGTCTTCAAGAAACATTTAAAAATAATGCACCTGATTTATCTATTACAACTGATTGGCAGTCACTCGGTAAAGATTCCTCATCTTCCAGTGGTTCATCTGATTCATCCTCTGAACCAACTCCCGAAAAGTTCAACTGGGTAGAACGTCTCATATCTAAAATCTCCAAAGCATATGACCGATTAAAGAATAAAGTAGCAGATACAACACGTACATGGCTTAATCGTAATAATGCCCTCTCCGATTCTATGGAAACATTGTTATCAGAGATTAACGCACAGTCAGATGCTTATGACTTCTATATGGATAAATTCAATTCATATGACCTTGACGGATATTACAAAGATCAGATTGCAAATGGTTCATTTAATATAGAAACTGTCTATGACGATGACCTCAAGGATGCTATTTCAGATTGCCAGGATTTATATGATAAGGCACAAGATGCTGCTGATTCTGTACAATCATTAAATATTGAGATAAGACAGCTTGCTAAGAGTAGATTTGATAACATCCAATCACAGTTTGAGGGTGTTATAGGTAAGGTAACTGCTATTCGTGACCTTTATGGAAAAGAAGATGACCTTATGCAATCGCAGGGTTGGTTTGCTTCTACTCTGCTTAATAATTCTATGATTGAACAGGAACAGAAGAATCTTGAAAAGCTTGAACAGGAAAGAGACGCACTTACAAAGGCACTTAATTCTGCTATGGCATCTGGTAAGATTGAAGCTGAATCTGAGGATTGGTATTCTATGCAGTCTGCCATAGATGATTGTACTTTAAGTATATATGATGCTAAAAAGGCATTAGTTGAGTATGATAATGCTATTCGTCAGATAAATTGGGATGCTTTCGATAGAACTAGGGATGATGTTAGCAACCTTATAGACGAAACTCAGTTCCTTGTTGACTTACTAAAGGATAAAGATATTACCGATGATAATGGTAATACGAATGATAATGGTAAGGCTGCACAGGCATTAATTGCACAGAAATATCAATTATATCTTAATCAGGCTAAAGCATATAAGGACGAGATACTTAAGATTGATGAAGAGTTGACTAAAGATCCTTATGATAAGGAATTGCTGGATAGGAAGCAGGAACTTATTAAGGCTCAACAGGATGCTATTAATTCAAGCATATCTGAAAAAGAAGCTCTTAAGAATTTAGTTCAAGAAGGTTATGATGCATTTCTTGATAAGCTTAATGAAGTTATCCAAAAGTATAAAGACCTTATGAGTCAACAAAAGGATGCTTATGATTATGAAAAATCTATCGTTGAAAAAACAAAGGCTCTTAATGCTTTGGAGAAACAATACTCTGCCGTTCAAGGAGATAATTCTGAAGAGGGTAAGAAGAATATTCAGCAGCTTAAAGACCAAATTAATACTGCTAAAGATGATTTGAAAGATACTGAGTATGAAAAGCTTATTTCAGATACGGAAAAATTATTAAATAATCTTCAAGATCAAACAAAAACGTGGCTCGATGAGCGACTTGATTCGTTTGATATAACTATGCAGGAAATTATCGACCAGTCTAACGAAAATGCTTCTAATATCTCACAGACTATTACATCTACTGCTGAGAATTATGGTTATAAGCTTAGTGAATCTATGTCTTCTATATGGAGTACAAATGCCAACAACATAACAAATGGTATTAATAGTGTATTAGGTGACTTTAGTAATAAATTTGTTGAAGGTAATAATGCTATTAATAAGGTTTGTGGTGACATTAATGCTGCTGTACAAGGTTTATTGAAGAATAGCAATGATGAAGCTCAAAGAGTTGCTGATGAGATTGCAAGACAACAGGCAGAACAGAATGCTAATACCGATGGTGGTTATTCTGATGGCGGTGGTGGTTCATCTGGCGGTGGTGATGATTGGTCTGATAATTGGGATAACTCTGATAGTGGCTCATCTGATGATAGTGGGTCTGATGGAGTTAATTGGATATATGAGGAGGATTCATATCCAAAAGATTTATTGGATATAGAAAATTCAATAGTTGACCGCTTGAAATACAACTCGATTGCAAGTAGTTTTGGTGCAAGGGCTGGTTATTATGAACAAATAACAGGCGATAGTGATTATTACGGCACAGCGGATCAGAATATTCTTTTATTAGATTATCTTAAGTCTCACGGACTAAAGAAAGGCTCTAAATCTGCCCATGGTGGTCTTACTCTTACAGATGAAGATGGTCTTGGTTCAGAAGTTATCTTTTCAAAGAAATATGGCACTCTTCGTAAGTTAGACGCTGGCGATATGGTATTTAATGCAGACCAAGTAGAAAAGCTTTGGAATCTTTCTAAAGGTATTACTACTCCGAATATGTATATGGATAACTTAGGTGCTAAGTTGCCTGATATTCCTAATATATCGAATAACTTGGCTAATAAGGTTGATGTATCATATGGTGATGTGTCATTATCGTTCCCAAATGTTCACAATTATGAAGACTTTATGAAACAAGCACAACAAGATCCTAAGTTTGAAAAGATGGTTCAGAATATGACTCTTGGACAGACTTTAGGTAGAAATTCACTTAGTAAACTGACCTTTAGATAAGGTTTATGGGCGTACTAGCTTTATGTTGGTATGCCCTTATATTGATTAATAAATCAGATTTACAAATATATGTTCTTGTAGTATTCTGTCGATTATTGGTATATAATATTGTATTGTATATTGATAATTGGGGGATATATTATGAGTATAATACAAGCTGTAATAACAGATAATTTTTGTTTAATGTCAGGCGATAGTCGTGCAACATATAGTAACAATAATACGTGTAAAAGTGGTTTTAATAAGGTGATTAAATTAAATAATCAAATATTATTCGGGGTTACGGGAAATCCAATACATTGTTTTAAATTATTTGATGGCTATTGTTTTTATGATACAAAAAAGGGATTTGTAAATTCAGATAAAGAGTTTGATGATCTATCCTATATAGAATTTATAGGTATTATTACATCCAAATTTTATAAAATGCTTAAAGAACATATAGAAGGAATTAGCAAATATGAATTGGGTGTTATAATATGTGGATATAATGGTAAACGATTTGAAATAACAAGTTTTTCTATTGGTTCTAAATTTGGAGTTCCCAATGGAATAAATGTAATACATAAAGCAGATGATTTTCCATATAAATGTGCAATGATAGGATTATCAAAACATATTAATAAATTCGAGATTTTAACAAATGAATTACATGAAAAATATTTATCTGAAAATTTTTCAATTAGACAATTTAAAAATATAATGCAAGAAGTGGTGGATGATGGTTCGAAATTTGATTATACAATAGATAATAAATTAAATTTTGAAACCATTAGGAAATTAAATAAAAATGATGATATTATTTTCAAATGATTATTGGATGGGGTGTAAAACAAATACATATAATTTAGAACGTATGCGATATGATTTATTCATTAAAAAATATCCTGTTTTT
>OGEM01000961.1_pt1 | contig 14765 bp, 10 predicted proteins | sample 1570741 | NCBI WGS metagenome assembly OGEM01 (sample SAMEA2582141, study PRJEB24529) | metagenome | biome: Human gut stool | place: China | collected 2011
TCAGGCATTTGTCACCATTGCCGGATGCGGCGTGAACGCCTTATCCGGCCTACGAATGGCGCAAGAATCTGTAGGCCTGATAAGCGTAGCGCATCAGGCATTTGCCACCACTGCCGGATGCGGCGTGGACGCCTTATCCGGCCTACGAGTGGCGCGAGAATCTGTAGGCCTGATAAGCGTAGCGCATCAGGCATTTGTCACCATTGCCGGATGCGGCGTGAACGCCTTATCCGGCCTACGAGTGGCGCGAGAATTGTAGGCCTGATAAGCGTAGCGCATCAGGCAGTCTGGCGTTGGTCATAACCCCATCACCCTCTGTAGCGGACATAACAACATGAAAGAGCTTGTGGTCGTTGCCATTGGTGGCAACAGCATTATCAAAGATAACGCCAGCCAGTCGATTGAGCATCAGGCGGAGGCGGTGAAAGCCGTCGCTGATACGGTGCTGGAAATGCTGGCTTCCGATTACGACATTGTGCTGACCCACGGCAACGGGCCGCAGGTCGGGCTGGATTTACGCCGTGCGGAGATTGCCCACGAGCGCGAAGGGCTGCCCTTAACGCCGCTGGCGAACTGTGTGGCAGATACGCAGGGCGGCATCGGCTATCTGATCCAACAGGCGCTGAATAACCGACTGGCGCGTCACGGTGAGAAAAAAGCCGTCACCGTGGTGACTCAGGTGGAAGTGGATAAAAACGATCCAGGTTTTGCCCATCCCACCAAGCCCATCGGCGCATTCTTTAGTGAAAGCCAGCGTGACGAATTACAAAAGGCAAACCCTGACTGGCGTTTTGTTGAAGATGCCGGACGGGGCTATCGCCGCGTGGTCGCCTCGCCGGAACCGAAACGTATTGTCGAAGCACCGGCCATTAAGGCGCTGATCCAACAAGGCTTTGTGGTGAGTGGCGCGGGCGGCGACGGACTCCCGGTGGGGTGCAGTGAAGCGGGGGATTACCAAAGCGTGGACGCGGTTATCGACAAAGATCTCTCTACCGCGCTATTGGCCCGTGAAATTCACGCTGACATTCTGGTGATCACCACTGGCGTCGAAAAAGTGTGTATTCACTTTGGCAAACCGCAGCAGCAGGCGCTGGATCGCGTAGATATTGCCACCATGAACCGCTATATGCAGGAAGGGCATTTCCCGCCCGGCAGCATGTTGCCAAAAATCATCGCCAGCCTGACATTTTTAGAACAAGGCGGCAAAGAAGTGATTATCACCACGCCGGAATGCCTGCCTGCGGCGCTGCGCGGTGAAACGGGCACCCATATTATTAAAACGTAAGGACGTAAGATGAAAGAAAGCAATAGCCGCCGTGAATTTCTGAGCCAGAGCGGTAAGATGGTCACCGCCGCCGCGCTGTTTGGTACCTCTGTGCCGCTCGCCCATGCGGCGGTAGCTGGCACCCTAAACTGCGAAGCGAACAACACCATGAAAATCACTGACCCGCATTACTATCTCGATAACGTGCTGCTGGAAACCGGTTTTGACTACGAAAATGGCGTGGCGGTGCAGACCCGCACGGCGCGCCAGACCGTGGAGATTCAGGACGGCAAAATTGTCGCCCTGCGCGAGAACAAGCTGCATCCGGACGCCACGCTGCCGCACTATGACGCTGGCGGTAAGCTGATGCTGCCCACCACCCGCGACATGCATATTCATCTCGACAAAACCTTTTACGGCGGGCCGTGGCGCTCGCTCAATCGCCCGGCAGGCACCACCATCCAGGACATGATCAAACTCGAGCAGAAAATGCTGCCGGAGCTGCAACCGTACACTCAGGAGCGGGCAGAAAAACTGATTGATTTATTGCAGTCGAAAGGCACCACCATTGCCCGCAGCCACTGCAATATCGAACCGGTTTCCGGCCTGAAAAATCTGCAAAATTTGCAGGCGGTGCTGGCGCGACGTCAGGCGGGCTTCGAGTGTGAAATTGTCGCCTTCCCGCAGCACGGTTTGCTGCTGTCGAAATCGGAACCCTTAATGCGTGAAGCGATGCAGGCGGGGGCGCATTACGTCGGCGGTCTGGATCCGACCAGTGTTGATGGCGCGATGGAAAAATCCCTCGATACCATGTTCCAGATTGCGCTGGACTACGACAAAGGCGTTGATATTCACCTGCACGAAACCACTCCGGCAGGCGTGGCAGCCATCAATTATATGGTTGAAACGGTAGAGAAAACGCCACAGCTGAAGGGCAAGCTGACCATCAGTCACGCCTTTGCGCTGGCAACGCTCAACGAGCAACAGGTAGATGAACTGGCGAACCGGATGGTGGTGCAACAAATTTCTATTGCCTCGACGGTGCCGATTGGCACGCTGCATATGCCGCTCAAACAGTTGCACGACAAAGGCGTAAAAGTGATGACTGGCACTGACAGCGTTATCGACCACTGGTCGCCTTATGGTCTGGGCGACATGCTGGAAAAAGCCAATCTGTACGCGCAGCTCTATATTCGTCCTAACGAACAGAACCTCTCCCGTTCGCTGTTTCTAGCCACTGGCGATGTATTGCCGCTGAATGAAAAAGGCGAGCGTGTATGGCCAAAAGCGCAGGATGACGCCAGCTTTGTGCTGGTGGACGCCTCCTGTTCCGCCGAGGCGGTGGCGCGTATCTCGCCGAGAACGGCGACGTTCCATAAAGGGCAACTGGTGTGGGGGAGTGTGGCAGGTTGATGCGCATTTGAAACGCCTGCAACGGTGAATAGTAAGAGATTTAAGCCCCAGGGAGTGGGGCAATCTGAATATGAGTGTGTCGGCAGAAATGGACATTATCTTTGAGGAATATGCCCTTATTGACGTTGTGTAGATAACTATTTGTCTACGTGAAAAGATCATCAGTTTTGCCGATTTTAGTCTTTTACAGATAGCAAATATCACACTTACAGGCGCTCGCCTTATGGGGAACGTTGCTGCTCTGTTTCATTCAGGCTCGCGGCATGTTGGGGCTGGATCGGGTGGTTTAAATATTGGCTATATTCAATGGACGCGTTTTGCCGCGATGACATATCAGGCGTTGCCAAATACACATAGCTAATCAGGAGTAAACACAATGAAGATCAAAGCTGTTGGTGCATATTCCGCTAAACAACCACTTGAACCGATGGATATCACCCGGCGTGAACCGGGACCGAATGATGTCAAAATCGAAATCGCTTACTGTGGCGTTTGCCATTCCGATCTCCACCAGGTCCGTTCCGAGTGGGCGGGGACGGTTTACCCCTGCGTGCCGGGTCATGAAATTGTGGGGCGTGTGGTAGCCGTTGGTGATCAGGTAGAAAAACATGCGCCGGGCGATCTGGTCGGTGTCGGCTGCATTGTCGACAGTTGTAAACATTGCGAAGAGTGTGAAGACGGGCTGGAAAACTACTGTGATCACATGACCGGCACCTATAACTCGCCGACGCCGGACGAACCGGGCCATACTCTGGGCGGCTACTCACAACAGATCGTCGTTCATGAGCGATATGTTCTGCGTATTCGTCACCCGCAAGAGCAGCTGGCGGCGGTGGCTCCTTTGTTGTGTGCAGGGATCACCACGTATTCGCCGCTACGTCACTGGCAGGCCGGGCCGGGTAAAAAAGTGGGCGTGGTCGGCATCGGCGGTCTGGGACATATGGGGATTAAGCTGGCCCACGCGATGGGGGCGCATGTGGTGGCATTTACCACTTCTGAGTCAAAACGCGAAGCGGCAAAAGCCCTGGGGGCCGATGAAGTTGTTAACTCACGCAATGCCGATGAGATGGCGGCTCATCTCAAGAGTTTCGATTTCATTTTGAATACAGTAGCTGCGCCACATAATCTCGACGATTTTACCACCTTGCTGAAGCGTGATGGCACCATGACGCTGGTTGGTGCGCCTGCGACACCGCATAAATCGCCGGAAGTTTTCAACCTGATCATGAAACGCCGTGCGATAGCCGGTTCTATGATTGGCGGCATTCCAGAAACTCAGGAGATGCTCGATTTTTGCGCCGAACATGGCATCGTGGCTGATATAGAGATGATTCGGGCCGATCAAATTAATGAAGCCTATGAGCGAATGCTGCGTGGTGATGTGAAATATCGTTTTGTTATCGATAATCGCACACTAACAGACTGAAAAAATTAATAAATACCCTGTGGTTTAACATATTAACTTCGCTCTCCACTTAACTTTTTAGTTAAGGAGAGCGAAATAATATCAAAGTAGCAGTAAAACCTATAACGTAAATTTAAATTGTTAAATTAACGCCCTCCAGTACACAATACTTCACACGTTAGTTATGAGCGATTTCTGATAGTGCCTGGTTTAATCAGGGCTTTATTATCTGCGACGTTTATTTTTATTTAAGAGAGATCGCGATGATATCATTAAAAGCTCCGCACAATAATTTGATGCCATATACGCAACAAAGCATACTTAATACAGTAAAAAACAATCAGTTACCAGAGGATATCAAAAGCTCCCTGGTCTCCTGTGTCGATATATTCAAGGTTTTGATTAAACAATATTATGATTATCCTTATGATTGTCGTGATGATTTAGTCGATGACGACAAACTCATTCATCTCATGGCTGCCGTACGAGACTGTGAGTGGTCAGACGATAACGCACTCACCATAAATGTGCAGTTTAATGATTTCCCTGGATTTTATGACTGGATGGATTACCCTGATCACCCGGTTAAGTTTGTTTTTCGCATACTTGAAAATCAAAAAGGGACAGTTTGGGTATATGACCAGGATGATGCGTTTCTTGATATTAAAGCAAACGTGCAGGCTGGACGCTTTACCGGGCTTAAGAAATTAGTGCAGTTTATCGATTCAGTGCGAACAGATTGCAAATGTATTCTTCTTGAACACCATATGCCTTTGCTGAGAATTTTCCCTAAAGGGAAAGAGTGTATGCATGTGGAAAAATGGCTTCGCGAAATGTCGTCTATTCCGGAGACAGACGCGCCCATTAAGCAGGCGCTTGCGCATGGATTATTATTACACTTAAAAAATATCTACCCTGTTTTTCCTGAATCACTGGTGATGTTATTGCTCTCTGTTCTGGACGTAAAAACATACAGAGATGATGCGCGATTAAATGAATGGATATCTAATAGAGTGCAGGAATTAGGTGACAGATATTATCCTGTAAATAAGCACGTTAAAATCCGCTACACTCTTTAGTTCAGAAAGGGTTCCACCTGCAAATTGTTATTCCACCTGAGAGTGAATCGCAATGCAGGTAATCATTTCATCTGTATATCTGTATGCCAACAGGCATTCCATCTCTTTTTTCGCCTATATTTTGTTGTGATCGGCGACACTTCGCTTAAAAAAGCACCAGTAGTGGTTTCGCAGCCATGCGGTGTATAAAAAATGATCTCATGCAGATGTTTTGTGAATGTGTGGGTTGACATTCATATGAAAAAAATCATAATTCCATCATGTTTGTGTGGGGTCTTTTCTGTATCTTACGCATCGCACTCAAGCCTGACAGAAAATATGCTGTAAGGCTCATATCAAAAACCGCCATTAGCTCATCAGGAAGAGCAGACGACAACCAGGATTGTTGTATGGTACGGGGTTCGAGGCCTCGATGGCGGTCCAACTTTTCAAAACTCTTCTGAATCAGATCCCCTTATTATCATCCCTGCAAAGTGGAACATTGCCATTGTTTGGCTATTCAGGACGGGTCAGAGCAATGAAAAAAGCCCACACAGGGGAGAGTGGGCTGAAATGGGAAGCTAAAGACTCAAGTAAACTTATCGGAAATAAGGACCACGCATTACGGGGGCTATCATCGCCGATGGCCGTGATTCGGCAAATCAGGTTGATTACGTAGAGAGTAAATTATCTGCTCACCGCTGTGTCACCCCTTCGTAAATCAGGCGTAGCGCGAATACACCAATAATTGCACCAATAACCCGACTGGCAACGCGTTGCATACGCCCATAAGCACGACGCACAGCGGGCAAAGAAAACGCCTGACTAAGAAAAACTCGCCAGATAATTGATGCGAGCACAATCCCCGCTCAGGCCATTAAACGTGCCCATGTTGGTGTTTCGGCATTTAATGTTACTGAGAAAATACTGATAAAAAATAAAACGGTTTGCGGGTTAGAGAGATCGGTAATTAATCCGCGGCGAAAAAAGACATACCAGGGGGCGCTAATCGGTTGTTGTAGTGTGCTCATTTGCGGTGTTGACTGGCGGCGCATGCTGCACCACGCAAACCATAAGAGATAAGCGCCGCCGACGATTCTGATAAGCGAAAAAATCTCCTCACACTGCGTAATTAGCGTTGCAAGACCAAACAAACCCAACCCGGAATAAAATGCATCGCCCAGCGCCACGCCCAGCCCGGTCAGCACCCCTGCGCGTCGACCGGAAGCCAGGCTGGTTTGTACTACCACAAAGAGATTGGCTCCCGGATTAAAAAAAGTAATCACGAACAGTCCTACGGTCAGGTAAACGGCGTGCAAAGGATCCATAGTGATTTCATCCATAAATAAGTGAACTAACTGCATCATATTTCTACCAAAAATAATCGGGTGCGAGAGAGATCACAAAGTGTCTTATTTCCGGTTACTGGCGTTTATGCCCTGACTGAACTAATTATTAATCAACCCAATAATGTGGGTGGGTGATAGTGTGATAACAACTCTGGAGCCGTAATATGAAAATAATCTCTAAAATGTTAGTCGGTGCGTTAGCGTTTGCCGTTACCAATGTCTATGCCGCTGAATTGATGACCAAAGCGGAATTTGAAAAAGTTGAATCGCAATATGAAAAAATAGGTGATATTTCAACCAGCAATGAAATGTCGACCGCAGATGCGAAAGAGGATTTGATCAAAAAAGCGGATGAAAAAGGGGCTGATGTGTTGGTACTGACCTCCGGTCAAACTGACAATAAGATCCACGGCACGGCAAATATTTATAAGAAGAAGTAATTCTGAATCCTATGTAAACATCCCCGATGCGTAAGTTTATCGGTGATCATCTATTGAAATTTATGCCGGATAAAGCGTTCGCGCTGCATTCGGCAGTTCAGTTTTTCAGCCGCCGCCAGAACGTCGTCCGGCTGATGCCTAAATAATTCGCCGCTGCTGTTTTATCGCCATTAAATTTCTCCAGTGCCTGTTGTGGTGTCAGTAAGCGTGGAGCGGGAGTTTTCGACGACTCGCGCGCCAGTTCCGGCAGTAGCAGCTGCAAAAACTGCGGCGTTAAATCCGGCGTCGGTTCCACACTTAAAAACAGCGCCAGTCGCTCCATCATATTGCGCAGTTCACGAATATTACCTGGCCAGTCGTAGTGCACCAGCACGGTTTCGCTTGCCTGTAATCCCTGGCGTAATGCGGAAGAAAACGGGGCAGCAAGTGCAGCCAGAGACACTTTCAAAAAGCTTTCCGCCAGCGGCAGAATATCTGCCACCCGCTCACGCAGTGGTGGCAATTGCAGACGCAAAATACTCAGCCGATAAAACAGATCACGGCGAAACTGCCCTTGCCGCATATCTTCTTCCAGATTGCAGTGAGTGGCGCTAATGACTCGCACATCCACCGGAACAGGCTGATGCCCGCCGACGCGGGTGACCTCTTTTTCTTCCAGCACCCGTAACAGGCGAGTCTGCAAAGGTAGCGGCATTTCGCCAATCTCATCCAGAAACAGCGTACCGCCGTGGGCAATTTCGAACAGCCCGGCGCGACCTCCGCGTCGCGAGCCGGTAAACGCCCCTTCCTCATAGCCAAACAGCTCTGCTTCCAGCAGCGATTCGGCTATCGCCCCGCAGTTGACGGCAACAAACGGATGCGACTTTTTGCCCTGTCGCGCATCGTGGCGGGCAAAATATTCCCGATGAATCGCCTGGGCCGCCAGCTCTTTACCCGTCCCCGTTTCCCCCTCAATCAACACCGCTGCACTGGAGCGGGCATACAGCAAAATAGTCTGCCGTACTTGTTCCATCTGTGGTGATTGACCGAGCATATCGCCCAGCACGTAACGAGTACGCAGGGCGTTGCGGGTGGCATCGTGAGTGTTATGGCGTAACGACATGCGCGTCATATCCAGCGCATCGCTGAACGCCTGGCGCACGGTGGCGGCGGAATAGATAAAAATTCCGGTCATTCCGGCTTCTTCTGCCAGATCGGTAATCAGCCCCGCGCCGACCACCGCTTCGGTGCCGTTAGCTTTCAGCTCGTTAATCTGCCCGCGTGCGTCTTCCTCGGTAATGTAGCTACGTTGGTCGAGGCGCAAATTAAAGGTTTTTTGAAACGCCACCAGCGCTGGAATGGTTTCCTGATAGGTGACAACGCCGATAGAAGAGGTGAGTTTTCCGGCTTTTGCCAGTGCCTGTAACACATCGTAGCCGCTCGGTTTAATCAAAATAACTGGCACTGACAGGCGGCTTTTCAGGTACGCGCCGTTAGAGCCAGCCGCGATGATGGCGTCACAGCGTTCGTTTGCCAGTTTCTTGCGGATGTAGGTCACTGCTTTTTCAAAGCCAAGCTGAATAGGGGTAATGTTCGCCAGGTGATCAAACTCGAGGCTGATATCGCGAAACAGCTCGAACAGGCGCGTTACAGATACCGTCCAGATAACCGGTTTGTCGTCATTAAGCCGTGGTGGATGTGCCATAGCGCACCGCAAAGTTAAGAAACCGAATATTGGGTTTAGTCTTGTTTCATAATTGTTGCAATGAAACGCGGTGAAACATTGCCTGAAACGTTAACTGAAACGCATATTTGCGGATTAGTTCATGACTTTATCTCTAACAAATTGAAATTAAACATTTAATTTTATTAAGGCAATTGTGGCACACCCCTTGCTTTGTCTTTATCAACGCAAATAACAAGTTGATAACAAAGGATGGGCTATGTCTCTACACTCTCCAGGTAAAGCGTTTCGCGCTGCACTGACTAAAGAAAATCCATTGCAGATTGTTGGCACCATCAACGCTAATCATGCGCTGTTGGCGCAGCGTGCCGGATATCAGGCGATTTATCTTTCCGGCGGTGGCGTGGCGGCAGGGTCGCTGGGGCTGCCCGATCTCGGTATTTCTACCCTTGATGACGTGCTGACCGACATTCGCCGTATCACCGACGTTTGTTCGCTGCCGCTGCTGGTGGATGCGGATATCGGTTTTGGTTCTTCGGCCTTTAACGTGGCGCGCACCGTGAAATCGATGATTAAAGCCGGTGCGGCAGGATTGCATATTGAAGATCAGGTTGGTGCGAAAGCGATCGTCTCGAAAGAAGAGATGGTGGATCGGATCCGCGCGGCGGTGGATGCGAAAACCGATCCTGATTTTGTGATCATGGCGCGCACCGATGCTCTGGCGGTAGAGGGGCTGGATGCGGCGATCGAGCGTGCGCAGGCCTATGTTGAAGCGGGTGCCGAGATGTTGTTCCCGGAGGCGATTACCGAACTCGCTATGTACCGCCAGTTTGCCGATGCGGTGCAGGTGCCAATCCTCGCCAACATTACCGAATTTGGCGCAACACCGCTGTTTACTACCGATGAATTACGCAGTGCCCATGTTGCAATGGCGCTGTACCCGCTTTCAGCGTTTCGCGCCATGAACCGCGCCGCTGAACATGTCTACAACGTCCTGCGCCAGGAAGGCACGCAGAAAAGCGTCATCGACACCATGCAGACCCGCAACGAGCTGTACGAAAGCATCAACTACTACCAGTACGAAGAGAAGCTCGACAACCTGTTTGCCCGTAGCCAGGTGAAATAAAAAACGCCCGTTGATTGTATTCGACAGCCGATGCCTGATGCGTCGCTGACGCGACTTATCAGGCCTACGGGGTGCACTGAACTGTAGGTCGGATAAGACGCATAGCGTCGCATCCGACAACCGATGCCTGATGCGCCGCTGACGCGACTTATCAGGCCTACGGGGTGAACTGAACTGTAGGTCGGATAAGACGCATAGCGTCGCATCCGACAACAATCTCGACCCTACAAATGATAACAATGACGAGGACAACATGAGCGACACAACGATCCTGCAAAACAGTACCCATGTCATTAAACCGAAAAAATCTGTGGCACTTTCTGGCGTTCCGGCGGGCAATACGGCGCTCTGCACCGTGGGTAAAAGTGGCAATGACCTGCATTACCGCGGCTACGATATTCTTGATCTGGCGAAACATTGCGAATTTGAAGAAGTGGCGCATCTGCTGATCCACGGCAAACTGCCGACCCGTGACGAACTCGCCGCTTACAAAACGAAACTGAAAGCCCTGCGCGGTTTACCGGCTAACGTGCGTACCGTGCTGGAAGCCTTACCGGCGGCGTCACACCCGATGGATGTTATGCGCACCGGTGTTTCCGCGCTCGGCTGCACGCTGCCAGAAAAAGAGGGGCATACCGTCTCTGGCGCGCGGGATATTGCCGACAAACTGCTGGCGTCGCTTAGCTCGATTCTCCTTTATTGGTATCACTACAGCCACAACGGCGAACGCATCCAACCGGAAACCGATGACGACTCCATCGGCGGTCACTTCCTGCATCTGCTGCACGGCGAAAAGCCATCGCAAAGCTGGGAAAAGGCGATGCATATCTCGCTGGTGCTGTACGCCGAACACGAGTTTAACGCCTCCACCTTTACCAGTCGGGTGATTGCGGGCACCGGCTCTGATATGTATTCCGCGATTATTGGCGCGATTGGCGCACTGCGCGGGCCAAAACACGGCGGGGCGAATGAAGTGTCGCTGGAGATCCAGCAACGCTACGAAACGCCGGACGAAGCCGAAGCAGATATCCGCAAGCGCGGGGAAAACAAAGAAGTGGTCATTGGTTTTGGTCATCCGGTTTACACCATCGCTGACCCGCGCCACCAGGTGATTAAACGTGTGGCGAAGCAGCTCTCGCAGGAAGGCGGCTCGCTGAAGATGTACAACATCGCCGATCGCCTGGAAACGGTGATGTGGGAGAGCAAAAAGATGTTCCCCAATCTCGACTGGTTCTCCGCTGTTTCCTACAACATGATGGGCGTTCCCACCGAGATGTTCACACCACTGTTTGTTATCGCCCGCGTCACCGGCTGGGCGGCGCACATTATCGAACAACGTCAGGACAACAAAATTATCCGTCCTTCCGCCAATTATGTTGGACCGGAAGACCGCCAGTTTGTCGCGCTGGATAAGCGCCAGTAAACCTCTACGAATAACAATAAGGAAACGTACCCAATGTCAGCTCAAATCAACAACATCCGCCCGGAATTTGATCGTGAAATCGTTGATATTGTCGATTACGTGATGAACTACGAAATCAGCTCTAAAGTGGCCTACGACACCGCACATTACTGCCTGCTCGACACGCTCGGCTGCGGTCTTGAAGCTCTCGAATACCCAGCCTGTAAAAAACTGCTGGGGCCAATTGTCCCCGGCACCGTCGTACCTAACGGCGTGCGCGTCCCCGGAACTCAGTTCCAGCTCGACCCCGTCCAGGCGGCATTTAACATCGGCGCGATGATCCGTTGGCTCGATTTCAACGATACCTGGCTGGCGGCGGAGTGGGGCCATCCTTCCGACAACCTCGGCGGCATTCTGGCAACGGCGGACTGGCTTTCGCGCAACGCGGTCGCCAGCGGCAAAGCGCCGTTGACCATGAAACAGGTGCTGACCGCAATGATCAAAGCCCATGAAATTCAGGGCTGCATCGCGCTGGAAAACTCCTTTAACCGCGTCGGCCTCGACCACGTTCTGTTAGTGAAAGTGGCTTCCACCGCCGTGGTCGCCGAAATGCTCGGCCTGACCCGCGAGGAAATTCTCAACGCCGTTTCGCTGGCGTGGGTGGACGGTCAGTCGCTGCGCACCTATCGCCATGCGCCGAACACCGGCACGCGTAAATCCTGGGCGGCGGGCGATGCCACTTCCCGCGCGGTACGTCTGGCACTGATGGCGAAAACGGGCGAAATGGGTTACCCGTCAGCCCTGACTGCGCCGGTGTGGGGCTTCTACGACGTCTCCTTTAAAGGTGAATCGTTCCGCTTCCAGCGCCCGTACGGTTCCTACGTTATGGAAAATGTGCTGTTCAAAATCTCCTTCCCGGCGGAGTTCCACTCCCAGACGGCAGTTGAAGCAGCGATGACGCTCTATGAACAGATGCAGGCAGCAGGCAAAACGGCGGCGGATATCGAAAAAGTGACCATTCGCACCCACGAAGCCTGTATTCGCATCATCGACAAAAAAGGACCGCTCAATAACCCGGAAGACCGGGATCACTGCATTCAGTACATGGTGGCGATCCCGCTGCTGTTCGGACGCTTAACGGCGGCAGATTACGAGGACAACGTTGCGCAAGATAAACGCATCGACGCCCTGCGCGAGAAGATCAATTGCTTTGAAGATCCGGCATTTACCGCTGACTACCACGACCCGGAAAAACGTGCCATCGCCAATGCCATAACCCTTGAGTTCACCGACGGTACGCGCTTTGAAGAAGTGGTGGTGGAGTACCCCATTGGTCATGCTCGCCGCCGTCAGGATGGCATTCCGAAGCTGGTCGATAAATTCAAAATCAATCTCGCGCGCCAGTTCCCGACTCGCCAACAGCAGCGCATTCTGGAGGTTTCTCTCGACAGAGCTCGCCTGGAACAGATGCCGGTCAATGAGTATCTCGACCTGTACGTCATTTAAGCAAACAGCGGTAAGGCGTAAGTTCAACAGGAGAGCATTATGTCTTTTAGCGAATTTTATCAGCGTTCGATTAACGAACCGGAGCAGTTCTGGGCCGAGCAGGCCCGGCGTATTGACTGGCAGACGCCCTTTACGCAAACGCTCGATCACAGCAATCCGCCGTTTGCCCGTTGGTTTTGTGAAGGCCGAACCAACTTGTGTCACAACGCTATCGACCGCTGGCTGGAGAAACAGCCAGAGGCGCTGGCGCTGATTGCCGTCTCTTCGGAAACAGAAGAAGAGCGCACCTTTACCTTTCGTCAGCTGCATGACGAAGTGAACGCGGTGGCCTCAATGTTGCGTTCATTGGGCGTGCAGCGTGGCGATCGGGTGCTGGTGTATATGCCGATGATTGCCGAAGCGCATATTACTCTGCTGGCCTGCGCGCGCATTGGCGCTATTCACTCGGTGGTGTTTGGTGGATTTGCCTCGCACAGCGTGGCGGCGCGAATTGATGATGCTAAACCGGTGCTGATTGTCTCGGCTGATGCCGGAGCGCGCGGTGGCAAAATCATTCCCTATAAAAAATTGCTCGACGATGCGATAAGTCAGGCGCAGCACCAGCCGCGCCATGTTTTGCTGGTGGATCGCGGGCTGGCGAAAATGGCGCGCGTCAGCGGGCGGGATGTCGATTTCGCGTCGTTGCGCCATCAACACATCGGCGCGCGGGTACCGGTGGCGTGGCTGGAATCCAACGAAACCTCCTGCATTCTCTACACCTCCGGCACGACCGGCAAACCTAAAGGCGTGCAGCGTGACGTCGGCGGATATGCGGTGGCGCTGGCGACCTCGATGGACACCATTTTTGGCGGCAAAGCGGGCGGTGTGTTCTTTTGTGCTTCGGATATCGGCTGGGTGGTGGGGCATTCGTATATCGTCTACGCGCCGCTGCTGGCGGGGATGGCGACTATCGTTTACGAAGGATTACCGACCTGGCCGGACTGCGGCGTGTGGTGGAAAATCGTCGAGAAATATCAGGTTAGCCGGATGTTCTCAGCGCCGACCGCCATTCGCGTGCTGAAAAAATTCCCTACCGCTGAAATTCGCAAACACGATCTCTCGTCGCTGGAAGTGCTCTATCGGGCGGGGGAGCCGCTGGACGAGCCGACCGCCAGTTGGGTGAGCAATACGCTGGATGTGCCGGTCATCGACAACTACTGGCAGACCGAATCCGGCTGGCCGATTATGGCGATTGCTCGCGGTCTGGACGACAGGCCGACGCGTCTGGGAAGCCCCGGCGTGCCGATGTATGGCTATAACGTGCAGTTGCTTAATGAAGTCACCGGCGAACCGTGTGGCGTCAACGAGAAAGGGATGCTGGTGGTGGAAGGGCCGCTGCCGCCGGGGTGTATTCAGACCATCTGGGGCGACGACGGCCGCTTTGTGAAGACTTACTGGTCGCTGTTTTCCCGCCCGGTGTACGCCACCTTTGACTGGGGCATCCGTGACGCTGACGGTTATCACTTTATTCTCGGGCGCACTGACGATGTAATTAACGTTGCCGGGCATCGGCTGGGGACGCGCGAGATTGAAGAGAGTATCTCCAGCCATCCGGGCGTTGCCGACGTGGCGGTGGTTGGGGTGAAAGATGCGCTGAAAGGGCAGGTGGCGGTGGCGTTTGTCATTCCGAAAGAGAGCGACAGTCTGGAAGATCGTGATGTGGCGCATTCGCAAGAGAAGGCGATTATGGCGCTGGTGGACAGCCAGATTGGCAACTTTGGCCGCCCGGCGCACGTCTGGTTTGTCTCGCAATTGCCGAAAACGCGATCCGGAAAAATGCTGCGCCGCACGATCCAGGCGATTTGCGAAGGACGCGATCCTGGAGATCTGACGACCATTGATGATCCTGCGTCGTTGGATCAGATCCGCCAGGCGATGGAAGAGTAAGGTATTGTCGGATGCGTCGTGTGGCGCATCCGACACCGTGCGCCGATGCCTGATGCGACGCTGACGCGTCTTATCATGCCTACAGGCCTGAACCGTAGGTCGGATAAGGCGCTCGCGCCGCATCCGACACCGTGCGCAGATGCCTGATGCGACGCTGGCGCGTCTTATCATGCCTACAGGCCTGAACCGTAGGTCGGATAAGGCGCTCGCGCC
>OGEM01001004.1_pt1 | contig 14123 bp, 11 predicted proteins | sample 1570741 | NCBI WGS metagenome assembly OGEM01 (sample SAMEA2582141, study PRJEB24529) | metagenome | biome: Human gut stool | place: China | collected 2011
GCACCCCCGAATCTTCGCCCGCCGAGCACCTCCGTCCCGAGCCTTCGCCCGGAGCGGAGCTTTCGGTCGAACCTGTGAAGGCGACCGCAACCGAAAAGGGTGACGCTCTCGAACCGCTCGGAGCGGACGGCGCCGAGGCGCCCCGCGCGTTCGACGCGCAGGCGGAATTGCGGACGCTGCCGAACCTCCCGGGATGCTATCGGTACTTCGACGCCGAGGGACATTGCCTTTACGTCGGCAAAGCGCGCGACCTCAAGAAGCGCGTTTCTTCGTACTTTCAAAAAACGGGTCTGTCGCCCCGCATCGCGTTGATGGTTTCGCGCATCGCGCGGCTGGAGACCACCGTGACGCGCTCCGAAGCCGAGGCGCTGCTTCTTGAGAACAACCTCATCAAGACGCTCGCCCCGAAGTACAACATTCTCTTTCGGGACGACAAGAGTTACCCCTACATCAAGCTGGGGCCGGAGGAATTCCCGCGGCTTTCCTACTACCGCGGGGGCGTCGACAAGCGCTCGCGCTTTTTCGGGCCCTACCCCAATGCGGGGGCCGTACGAGAAGCGATCCAGACGTTGCAGAAGGTCTTCGGGCTGCGCACCTGCGAAAACGGCGTCTTTTCGAACCGCTCGCGCCCGTGTCTGCTCGGGCAGATCGGGCGGTGTTCGGCCCCCTGTTGCGGTCGCATTTCCTCGGAAGACTACGCGCGCGACTGCGAGCGCGCGGCGGCGCTTCTCGAAGGGCGCACGCGCCTCGTCGAAGAGTACGAAAAGCGCATGTGGGCGGCGAGCGAAAAATGGGAATTCGAAGAAGCGGCCCTTTACCGCGACCGCATTGCGGCGCTCACGACCGTGCAGCACCGTCAGGCGATCGAAACGACGGGCGGCGATACGGATGCGGACATTCTCGCGTGCGCGGCTTCGGGAGGCGTCGTGTGCGTCAACCTTGCCATGGTGCGCGGCGGCCGCCACCTGGGGGACCGCCCCAATTTTCCGAAGCTCAACGTGCGCACGGAAGCGCTCCTTCCGAGCCCGGGGGAACTCCTCGAAGCCTTTGTCGCGCAACACTACGACGGAATGCCGATTCCGTCCGTCGTCGTTTTGCAAAACGACCCCGCGCACCCCGACTTTGGCGCGAACATCGCACGCATGCTCACGGACCTTGCGGGTCGTCGCATCACGGTCGTGACGGAGCCGCGCGACACGCGCCGTCGATGGCTTGAAATGTGCGCGACGGGAGCCGAGATCGCGCTCGCGCGACGCCTTCAGGAAGAAGGAAGCCAACTCGCTCGCCTCCGGGAGTTGATCGACATCCTCGGATTCGAACCCGAAGACGGCGACCCCATGAAGTTTTCGGTCGAGTGCTTCGACATTTCGCACACCGCCGGCGAAGCGACTCAGGCCTCCTGCGTCGTCTTTGCCGAAGGGCGGATGCAATCGTCCCTCTACCGGCGCTTCAACATCACCGGGATCGAACCCGGCGACGATTACGCCGCCATGCGTCAGGTCCTGGAGAGGCGCTACGCGCCCGTCGCGCGCGGAGAGGCGTATCTCCCCGACGTCGTTCTCGTCGACGGCGGGCGCGGACAGGTCGAATCCGCCCGGCAGGTCTTCACCGATCTCGGGCTCGATCTGTCCGTAATCGTCGGGGTCGCGAAGGGAGAAGGCCGCAAGACGGGGCTTGAAACCCTCATCTTCCCCGAAATCGACGGAGAACGGCGCGAACCGCTGGTGCTCGGCACGATGTCGCGCGCCCTCATGCTCATTGCCGAAATCCGCGACGAAGCGCACCGCTTCGCCATTACCGGAATGCGTCGCAAGCGCGCGAAGACCCGCAACGCCTCGCGCCTCGAAGATCTCGAAGGGATCGGTCCCAAGCGCCGCGCGAAGTTGCTCGCCCACTTCGGCGGCTTGAAGCAGCTCTCGAACGCCTCGGCCGAAGACATCGCGCGCGTCGACGGCATTTCGCGGGCGCTTGCGCGGCGCATCTACGACGACCTGCATCGCGCCGCGCCCGACATCCCCCGAACGGAGGAGACCGACTCCTGATTCCGCCCCAACCGTCGACTTTTTTTCGATTTCGGGCTCCGTTTTCCGCACCGACCTCTCGCATTTCAACTACTCTTTTACGTCGTCCCCCGACTCGTTCCTCTCAGCCCGCTTTATGAAGCTCAAGCCTCCCTTCCGCATGAACGTGCCGATGGCCCTCACCTGGGCCCGCATCGCCATGATTCCGCTTGTCATCGGGATCTTCTACGTGCCCGCGCGCATGATCGATCCGCACCTCGTCAATCAAATCGCCTGTGCGGTCTTCGTTCTTGCCGCCGTCACCGACGCGCTCGACGGGTTCCTTGCCCGACGCTACGAAGGGTGGGCGACCCGCATGGGGGCCTTTCTCGACCCGGTGGCGGACAAACTCCTCGTTTCCGCGGCGCTCGTCGCGCTCGTCGGCCTGGAGCGCTGCGACATGGCCGTGGCGATGATCATCATCGGACGCGAAATCACCGTGACGGCGCTTCGCGAATGGATGGCGAAGATCGGCGAATCGGGGCTCGTCAAGGTGAACTGGTTCGGCAAGATCAAGACGATCGCGCAGATGACGGCCATTCCCTGCCTCCTCTGGTACGATCCCGTCTACGGATTCTCGGTCGCGCTTGCGGGCGAGGTGCTCCTTTGGATTGCCGCGCTCCTTACGGTCTACTCGATGTACGTGTACCTGCGCGCGGCCGTCCCCTATTTCGAAGAGCAACGGGTGAAGAATTGAGTACGAACGGCTCTTCCCCGCTTTCCGTCATCCGTACCCGTCCTCCGCGCACGGCCGAAATCTGGTGTCGCGTGATCGACAACTTCGGCGACGCGGGCGTGACGTGGCGCCTGGCGCGGCGGTTGCGCGACCTGGGGCTTGCGGTACGTCTCGTCGTCGACCGTCCCGACGTACTTGCAAAGCTCGTGCCGGAACTTGATCCGAACCTTCCCGAATCCGTCGTACGCGGAATTGCGATCGCCCGCTGGGACGATCGGGCGGCTCATGCCGAGGAGGTCCTTGAGAAGACTCGGGAGCACGATGGTTGCTCGGGGGAGGCGTCGCAGGACCAGAACGTCTCCTCGACGGCCGACATCACGATCGAGGCCTTCGGCTGCCGCCTTCCCGATGCGGTGGAGGCGCTTCTCGCACGCTCGCGCGACGAGCGCCTTGCGCACGGCCTTCCCGCAGACGGCTCGGGCTTTCTCTACATGAATCTCGACTACCTCAGCGCCGAAGACTGGGTGGAGGCCTGTCACGACGTCTGGGGATTGCACCCGAATCTTTCCCTTCGGAAGCTCTGGTACTTCCCGGGCTTTACGGAGCGCACCGGCGGTCTTCTCATCGAAGACGGCCTTCGGGAGGAAACCGACCGCTTCCCCTCGCGACGCGACGACTTCCTGCGCGGGCTCGGTGCGAAGCCCGAGCGACCCGCACTCTTTTTCTTTGCCTACCCCGTGAACGCGCTCGCACGCCTTGCGGACGGCATTGCCGCGGCGGCCGCATTCGAGCCCCTCACGGTGCTTGCGGGTCCGGGTGCGGCGGGCGACGAAATCGAACGACTCCTTCGGGGACGCGCGGGGGTCGACGTCCGCCGTACGCCCTTTGTGCCGCAGGAAGCATTCGACGACCTCCTGCGTGCCTCCGACGCCGTGGTGATCCGCGGCGAAGACAGTTTCGTGCGGGCGCAGCTCGCGGGAAAGCCGCTTCTCTGGGCCACCTACCCTACGGAAGACAACGCGCACCTCATCAAGATGGATGCGTGGCTCGCTCGGGTCGTACCCGTACTCGCCGAGACCGACCCGCAAAGCGCCCGGATTCTCGAGACCGCGAACCGCGAATGGCTTTCGGGCGAACTCGAACCCGAAACGTTTGCGACGTGGTGGCGCTCGCGCGGCGCAATCGCCCGCGGCATGGCCCGCTGGCGAGACCGGCTCTTCGCGCACGGGGACCTCGCCCGCAGAATCGTGGAACGGACGGAACGCGTTGAAGCGAGCTGACGCCGATCAAACAGACGGAGCGGACGCGACGCCTCCCGCCTCCCGCAACCGCCTTTCCGATCGGCCGCCCTTTTGAAAACTTTGCTAAAATCAAGAGCTAAAATTTTTTCGTCCTTGGGCCCGAAGAGGTTTGCCGGGGACTTACTTTGCAAACTGCACTAGGAAAACTCGAAATGAAAACCGCACAGGAACTGCGCCTCGGCAACGTCTTCATGGTCGGCAAGGACCCCATGGTCGTCGTCAAGTCCGAATACTCCAAGGGTGGCCGCGGCGCCTCCGTCGTCAAGATGAAGATGAAGAACCTTCTGACGAACGCCACGACGGAAACCGTCTTCCGTGCCGACGACAAGTTCGAAGACCTCATCCTTGAACGCAAGGAAGTCACGTACTCCTACTTCGCCGACCCGCACTACGTCTGGATGGACGAAGAATACAACCAGTACGAAGTCGACGCCGACGTCATGGCCGAAGCCCTCAAGTACCTCGAAGACGGCATGCCCGCCGAAGCCGTGTTCTACGAAGGCCGCGCCATCTCGATCGAACTCCCGACGATCCTCGTTCGCGAAATCACCTACACGGAACCCGCCGTCAAGGGCGACACCTCCGGTAAGGTCATGAAGCCCGCCAAGCTCGCCACCGGCTACGAACTCTCCGTTCCCGCTTTCGTCGAAACGGGCGACAAGATCGAAATCGACACCCGTACGGGCGAATACCGCAACCGCGTGAAGTAATTCACGGCGTCGTACCGACGCGTTGCGAAGTCCATCTCGGGACTTCCTCCGTACCGAGCCCGGCCGGGTCCAAGCCCTGCCGGGCTTTTTCTTTTGACGCCGCGCCGGTCAGAGGTCGACCGCGCCGAGCGTGAAGTCCTTTCCGAGGCTTCGAAGCGCCTCGCGAATCGATTCGATCTTCGTCGGTTGCCGGAGGTTGAGCATCCGCTCCACGTAGGCCAAACTCATTCCCGTTCTTTCCGCCAACTCAGCCTTCGGGACCTTCGCTTCGAGTCGGGCGTTGTGCAAAACGATCTTCGCCGTCTGCGTGAGCGTCAGGCGCACGACGTATTCGCCTTCCTCGGCGGGCGATGCGACCGGAATCGGCACGCCGTCCGCCATGAGAAAGTCGAGCCAGTCAATACCACAAGTTCGGCCCATTTTTCACACGTATCGCCCTCGGCCGGGCAGGCAACAAGACCTGGAAGATCGCGGCAGAGGATGGTTGTGTCCTCAAGAAAATGACACGCAAAGTCAAAGTGCATTGATTTGTTTACTCTCTGTTCGGTTAAGCGTACGCCCACCGCATCCGCGATGCCCTTCAGCACGCCGACAGGATGCTCGGGTGGGTGGACGGCCGCCCGATGGTGCGGTGGTGTTTGACCGATTATTGACGATTTTCGGGAAGGACCCGGCGGCCACCGGAGACCACGCGCGAGCCGGTATGAGCAGCGCGATCGGATTGGCAACGGTCTTTCGAGCGCAATCACGGTGTTGCAGCCGCCACTTCCAGCCCCTGGAACGGGAAAACCCTCGAAGTTTCCTTCGATGGCTTTGATTCCGTCAAAGATTATCCAATCCGGCGGCCGTCAGTAAGGCGTGATTCCGTTCTTTGGCCTTCTTGTAGAGCGAATTCAAACTCATCACTTCGAAATACACGCCGGCGACCACCCCGAAGAAATAATCACCGCTTGCGCCGAGCTGCAAACCGGAATTTCGACATTGCTTTCTCAAGGTCGGCGTAATTTGCGCCACAATAAAACAATAAATCGGGAGTTTGTCGGCACCGCTGATCTCCGTTCCGTCGGCGGCCGTCACACCGCCGGCCCTCAGTACCTCCACATAGTCCAAGACCTGCGAGATCGGGTTTTTATCGGGATCGTAGTCGTCGCGCCCCGGGCGCTTGAACTCGATGATGTAGAGTTCGCCCGCATTGTCCGACGTGCCGACCGCATAGAGCTTCAGCGCCGCAATATCCATCCGCTGTTTACTATCCGATTTTGTTATCGGCATCTTTGCAAAACTCAGATCCGATGCCAAATAATTGACAAACGTCAATCGGTCGTCGATCAACCACAGATTCTGCTTGTCCATCCCAATGGCCGAGCGATCATCCGTGTTCATCGGATAGATCAACGAATGAATCACATTTTCCTTTTGGTATCCCCCTTCTTCTTTGAGGCTCATCGCCTTTTTGTACATGCGGAGATAGAAATGACGTGAAGCCGCAAACTTCACGAGATCGTGCGCAACAAGGGGCTCAATCTTGTCCGACAGTTCCTGAATTTTGCTCTCGGCATCCTCTCCGGACCAATCGACGGAAATCAAATCATCAACCTCCCGACGTTCCTCACGCTCATACTTGTGGAATTCCTCCCAAACATATTCGCGAACCTCGGATACGGACGCATTGGGCTTCACGTACAAACTGTCGCGCCGCCGATTCAGGAAACCCTTGTACTCTGGCGCCTCACTATCTACAAAGTCCTGCAGTTTGGCGTTCGACTTGACATCTAAGCGTTCAAAATCAGTCTTCAGAAATTTGGCGCAAACCTCCTCGACCATCTTCAATATCTCTTTTTCCGAAGGATAGTCATAGAGCCCGGGGGTCCCCCATTCGATTACATTTCGCTCGCTGTTAACCAAATCATCCAACACCTGAGACTTCACCAATCCTAGGTACATCACATCGCCGCCTTCTGCATCAAGCATCAAGGATTCGATTTTCGGATCCAGAGTGGTCGATGCCTTGCAGACGACACGACCGCCCGCACAATAATAGATACCGGGATAGAAACCCTTCTTCGCCTTTAAATTCAACTTCTGCTGGATAAACTCAAAGTCATAGTCAGCCATTTTGAACGTTTGCTTCTCGGGCTCGACAAGCCGCATTTCCTCAAACACATCATTGGCGCACAAGGTCTCTCCCCTGCAAACCACATGGATTCTTGGAGCGGTCCCATTTACAAAATCCAAAAGAAAGTGTCCGATAATGAGATGCGCAATCTCTTCGGCTGTCACATCGTGTTTCTGTTGCATACCATCAATCAAAGACTGCAAACAGATTGACGTCCTCACCGCCTCATCGTCGCTGGCTTTCCGAGTACTTTGATTTTCAATGTCGCTTTTCGAAAAATTAAAGTGACGGAAGTACTTCTCTCCGTTCGGAGTCCGATAGATGCTGTCTACGGTGACCTTTTGAAAAGCCTTCAACCATAGAAATCGTCCGATCCCCTTGCACCCGAATCGGTCCGCTTTTTGATCCGTATCCATCATGCCGAAGGACTCAAAATTCTCGTCCGTAAATCCCTCGCCATTATCCGTAATACTGATCGATTCGATCGGATAATAATAATTTTTCGAAGACCCTTTTCGAGTCGGCTCAGCTTGAGTCTTCAAGCGAACTTCGACCGTGATTTCGGCATTCTTCACCCCGGAAATGGCACACGACTGAATGGAGTTGGCTACGGCTTCCAACAAAGCTTCGTTATAACTTTTAATATTCCGAAGCTTTGAGAGACGTCCCGAGATATTGGCTTTCATTTCAAAATTGCGTCCAAAACTGAGTTCGATACCCGCGCCCGTTCCCGGAGCTTCCGAAATCCGGAGCCGATGACTACGTTCCACCACAGCACTCAGGTCTACGTCCCGGGCGGGAAAAGGCGTGCGCAACCGCGAACAGTATGCCACGGGAGAGCAGGCGGGCTTGCGGCCGGGCGTCGACGTTGCTCGCTGCAAGATAGCAAAAACGCGGCATGTCAATGAGGGCCCCTTTTATGTTTCGTTCGGCCCGCGTCGCGCCCTGCGCTCGTCGAGCCTCCTCGAAGAACTCGGAACTTCCTTAAATTTCAACATCATAGGCCATTTTACCAACGCCGTTAAAATACTCGAACGCTGTAGGACAAAATACAGTTCACCGAGCGTTCTCATCCTCAAGCGCTCGCACTGGAAAGAGGCATGTTTCGCCCGCCGCCTTGAAGGTCGTTCGCGCCAAGCGCGATAAAATTGCGCATCGAGAACCCATTTTGCCGACCTTCTTCGTGCCGCCGTGCGGCAGGAAGTTCGGAAGGCCGTGAAAATTCCAAAAAATTTCCATGGATATCAAGAAAGACAACGCGATGTACATGCGCATCGCCCACATCGCCGCCGAACGCAGTTACGCCCGACGCCTCAAGGTGGGTTGCGTCATCGTAAAGAACCACTCGATCATCTCGTTCGGCTGGAACGGCATGCCGACCGGGTACGACAACTGCTGCGAAATGGAAGTGAACGGCGAAACGGTGACGCGCCCCGAAGTGCAACACGCGGAGCTGAACGCCATCGCCAAGCTCGCCGAAAACGGCTACTCCTCGAAGGGAGCGTCGATCTTCATCACGCACAGCCCCTGCATCCACTGCGCGCTCCTCATTCAGAAGTGCGGCATCACCGAGGTCTTCTACCACGAGCTCTACCGAAGCGAAGACGGCCTCAACTTCCTGAAGCGTGCGGGAATCCGCGTCGAGCAGCTCTGAGGCCCGTCCGCCCTTTGCGCTCGGGCGGACGACCGAATGCCGAATATGCAAACGGGGTGCTTTCGCACCCCGTTCGCTTTTCAGCCGCCCTCCTGCGGGCGGCTTTTCCCCGAGCCTCAGCCGAGGTGCTTGAGCACCACGGCCTCGAAGACCTTCACCCCGTTGATGAGGTACTTCGGGTCGAAGGTCATATTGGGCGCATGGAGCCCCGGCGTCGCCCCGACGCCGACCCCGAAGTAAGCCGCCTTCATCGAGGGCTTCGCGAGCTTGTAGCAATGGAAGTCTTCGCCGCCGCCACCGCAGTCCGCGGCCAGAGCGTCGTCACCGAGGACTTCGCGAATCGCATCGCCCACTTCCGCCTTGAAGTCTTCGTCGTAAACCGCGGCCGGGCACGTGATCAGGGTTTCGATCTCGGCTTCGGCCCCGTGGGCTTTCGCCGCGTACTCGACCGCGGCCTTGATCTTTTCCTGATACTCGTTCATGAGTTCGTTCGTCTGGGCGCGCACGTCGAAGGTGATGGTCGCGCGATCGGGAACGATGTTGGTGCCGCCCGCATCGGCGTGGAACTGCGTCGCCTTCGCGGACCAGACGCCCGTCGGGTTGAGCCAGATCGCCTGCACGGCCGCAACGATGGCGCCCCCGGCGTCGATCGCGTTGACACCCAGATGGGGACGCGCCGCGTGGGCCCCGCGCCCCTTCACCGTCACGCGGAACGTGTAGGAAGCCGTGTGCCGCACGCCGGAGCAGACCTTCCCCACGGGGAGGTCCTGAATCGGGCGGATGTGGGCGCCCAACACGTAGTCGACGTCATCGAGAATGCCCGCCGCGATGAGAGCCTTCGCACCGGCACACGTTTCTTCGGCGGGCTGAAGGACGAGCTTCAGCTTCCCGCGCTTCACCTTGCCGACGAGGCGGCTTGCAGCCGCAAGGAGCATCGCCGTATGGGCGTCGTGGCCGCAAGCGTGAATCGCGCAGCCCTTCCCGTCGATCACGAAGGGGAGCGCGTCCATGTCGGCGCGAAGCATGACGACGGGACCGGGCTCCGTCCCTTCGATCACGGCCGTCAGGCCGGTCGTGCCGCCCACGCCGCGCTCGACCTTAAGGCCGAGAGCTTCGAGTTTTTCCGCCGCGTACGCCGCCGTGCGCACTTCCTGCATGGCAAGTTCGGGCATCTCGTGAAGGTCGGCGCGCAACTCCGCCGGATCGTAAATCACGCTCATTGGGGTCCCCCTTTGGCAAAATAAGAAAAACAAGCATTCGTCGTACCACTTTTAAGCGTACGATAACCTTGGACGAAATATTATGCCTCCGAGCGAACAAAATCGCTTTTTCACGGTCGGCCGCTCGCCGCTCGCTTTCCCCGTTTTCCACCTTTCTCGAGAGACTCCAGACTCCCATGAAAGCCGACACCCCCGCCCCGACGGACGCCGACGCGAAGACCCGAAGCGCCCCCGCTCCCCGCCCCGACCGCATGACGCGGCTTGAAACGATTCCCGCCCTCAAAGAGGAAGCGGAAACGATTCGGCTGATGGCGCAGCTCTACTGCAAGGCTCATCATCCCGAAGGGCATTCGAGCCCGGACGGGCTCTGCCCCGACTGCCGCGCCTTTGTCGAATACGCCCGAAAGCGTCTCGCCTGTTGCCCCTACGGGGCCGACAAACCCGTCTGCGCCAAGTGCCGCATCCACTGCTACAAGCCCGCCGAGCGTGAAACGGCGCGTCAAATCATGCGGTGGGCGGGCCCGCGGCTCCTCTGGCGCCACCCGATTCTCACGCTCAAGCACCTCTTGAAGGAACGCCGCGAAGCGCCCGAAAAGCCCCGAAACCGTCGTGAAACGACGACCGCTGCGACCAACACCGCGTCGACGGCTTCCCCGAAGTCGCCTTCCGAAACCGGCTCCCGCTGAAGAACCGTCCGAAAGTTCGACCGTCCCGACCCGACACTCTTTTCCCTTTTCTTTCAACCCGGAAACACCCCGCATGCTGCTTCTCGTTTTCCCCGTTTTCGCCATGATCCTCATGGGCGCGCACCTGATGTTTCACGGCTTCGGGCTTCTCGCCTTCGTCGTCTTCGTGCCGATCGCGCTCCTCTTCGTTCCTCGCCCCTTCGTCGCGTACCTCTCCTCGGCCCTGCTCGCTCTTTTTGCCCTGGAGTGGGTGCGTGCCGGGGTCGTTCTCGTCATGAACCGCATCGATGCGGGGCGCCCCTGGATGCTTGCGGGTGCGATTCTCGGCGCGTGTGCCGTCTTCACGCTCCTTTCCGCGGCGGTCTTCGCCTCGCAGCGGTTGCGTCGCCGCTACGGGCTTCTCGCGAAGGACTCGAAAGACGAAAAGACTTTCGCCTGAGCTCCCTTGAGCTCCGACAAGGCTCCTGCGTGATCGTACCTGTTGCATTTTTGCAACAGGTCTTTTTTTTGTCCCTCAATCGCTGTGTTCGACGAGTGCCGTGTTTTTCGGGCAATGCCGGGCATCACGCTCAACGTCGTGTTTCTTCACGATTTTCCGCTCGACACGACGCCTTTTCGGGTGCAGGATGACGGAGTCGGGCGCGTCGCTCGGGGTCGGAACGGGACGTTTCCCCCGGGAGAACTTTTCGCGGAAATTTGACAAACGGCCGGAACGTCTCTAAAATGCCGTCAATTTAGCCGCGAAAACGTGCCCCCACGTTCGCGGCCTTTTCTTGACCGTAGTTTTCTTCTCTTCCCCTTGAAGGAGATTTCTTAATGTCCACGAATGAAACCGCCTTGACGATTCGCGACATGATTGAACCGGCGATCATGGCCGCCGGCGGCTGGGTGAACACCCACGCTCATGCCGACCGCGCCTACACGCTTTCGCCCGACGTGCTCGAAATGCGCCGCACCTGCACGTTGCAGCAGAAGTGGGACGCGCTTGACCGCCTCAAGCGCGAATCGACGGAAGAAATCTTCTATCGCCGTTTCTGCCTCTTCTTTGAAAACCAGATCAAGCAGGGCGTCACCGCGCTCGCCACGTTCGTCGACATCGACCCGCAGTCCGAAGACCGCGCGATCAAGGCCGGCATCCGCGCCCGCGAACACTACAAGGACCAGCTCACGGTCAAGTTCGCGAACCAGACCCTCAAGGGCGTGATTCATCCCGAAGCGCGCAAGTGGTTCGACATCGGCGCCGAAATGGTCGACATCATCGGCGCGCTTCCGAAGCGCGACGAACGCGACTACGGCAAGGGCGACGAAGCGTTCGACATCATTCTCGAAACCGCGAAGCGCTACAACAAGATGGTCCACGTCCACGTCGACCAGTTCAACGAATCGCTCGAATACGAAACCGAACAGCTCTGCGACAAGACGATTCAGCACGGCATGCAGGGCCGCGTCGTCGCCATTCACGGGATTTCGATCGCCGCGCACTCGAAGAAGTACCGCGAACGTCTCTACGCCCGCATGAAGGAAGCCGACGTCATGATGATCCCCTGCCCGACCGCCTGGATCGACACGCCGCGCTCCGAACAGATCGGCCCGATGCACAACTCCATGACCCCGGTCGACGAACTCGTCCCGGCCGGCATCACCGTCGCGCTCGGTACCGACAACGTCTGCGACGCCATGGTGCCCTGGAACGCGGGCGACATGTGGCATGAAATGACCACGCTCGCCACGGGCTGCCGCTTCGACTACTTCGACGAACTCGTCAAGATCGCCACCGTCAACGGCCGCAAGGCGATCGGCATCGACTAATTAGGATAGGTTGAGAGTAAGAATCATGTTCAAGTCCCATATTGCCGAAGACATCCTCGCCGAACATCTCGTCTCCCACGGCGCGGTTTCGTTCCTCACGGACGCCCCGATGCGTCTCAAGTCGGGCCTCATCACCCCGATCTACGTCGACAACCGTACGCTCACGGCCTTCCCGGACGCCTGGCGCGACATCATCGAAACGATGGCTTCGCGCGTGGCCGAACTCAACCTCGAATTCGACGTCGTCGCCGGCGTCGAAGGCGCGGGCGTTTCGCACGCGGCCGCCCTGGCCTACCGTCTCTCGAAGCCCTCGATCTTCGTTCGTCAGACGGCGAAGACCTACGGCAACCACAGCCGCGTCGAAGGCGCCTCGGTGAAGGGCAAGCGCGTCCTCATCATCGAAGACCACATCTCGACGGTTCTTTCGCTTCTCTCCGCCGTCGAAGCCCTCAAGGCCGAAGGCGCCAATGAGCCGCACGGCACGGCGATTAACTCCTTCGGCATCGACGAAACGACGAAGCTCTTCACGAAGGAAAACGTCGTCTGCCACGAAATGCTCGACTTTGCGAAGGTCCTTGACAAGGCCGTCGAAATGGGCAAGCTCACGGTCGAAGAAAAGTCGATCCTCGGCGACTGGCTCCAGAATCCCTGGACCTGGGCCGCTCGTCACGCCATCACCCCGACGGGCAGCGAAAACTAACACCGCCGCGTCGCTTCGGCGTCGCACCCCGTCGATACTCCGACGGGGCGCGCGCCGCGAAGGCCCCGCGTTCGTGCGCGGAGCCTTTTTTCGTTTTTCGTTTTTCTCTTTTTTTGTTTGACCCCGACCGGCGCTTTCGGGCCGGTCCCGTTTCCTCCCAAGGAATATGTCCTCCAAACCGAAGCAGAAGCTCACCTTCCTCGAACTCACGATGGCGACGATCCTCAACATGGTCGGATCCTCCATCATCCTCATGCCCACGAAGCTCGCCGAAGTCGGCACGATGTCGATCTTCGCCTGGGCGATCACCATCCTCGGGTCGACGGCGGTCGCCTACGCGCTCGCGCGCTGCGGGATGCTTTCCCGAAACCGCGCGGGGCTCGGGGGCTATGCCGAATACGCCTTCGGGAAGTCGGGAAGTTACCTCGCGAACTTCACCTACGGCTTGTCGCTTGTGATCGCCAACCTCTCGATCGCCGTTTCGGTCGTGGGTTACGGCGTCATGATTTTCGAAGCGACGCTCACGCCTCTGGAAATCGGGCTTGCCACCATCGTTCTGATTTGGCTTACGACCGTCATCAACTTCCCGGGCGTACGCATGACGGGCGTGGTGAGCCACGTCTTTGCCTGGGCGCTTCTCATTCCGATTCTCTTTTTGTGCGTGGCGGGCTGGTTCTGGTTCTCGCCCGAGCGGTTCGTCGCGGCCTGGAACCCCCACAACATGACGCTTTTCGACGGGATTTCGGCGTCTCTGAGCATGACGCTCTGGGGCTTCCTCGGGCTTGAATCCGCGTGCGCCAACGCCGACGCGGTCGAAGACCCCGAAAAGAACGTACCGCGCGCCGTGCTCTGTGCGACGGCGGGCGTGGCGGTGATTTACCTGCTTTCGAACAACGTGGCGGCCGGTATCGTCGACAACGCGACCTTGGCCGCTTCGACCGCCCCCTTCGGGCTCGTCTTCGCGACGATGTTCACGCCCTTCGTGGGCAAGGTCGTCATGGGCGTGATGGCCTTGGCGGAAGCGGCCGCGCTCATGAGCTGGCAGTTCACGCTTGCGGAAGTCTTCCGCGGGTCGGCGGCCGAAGGGTACTTTCCGAAGATCTTCGCACGCCTCAACAAACATCGCGTGCCCGTGGCGGGGATGCTCATCATCGTGGCGACGCAAACGCTTCTCGCGCTTCTCACAGTTCA
>OGEM01001007.1_pt1 | contig 14062 bp, 12 predicted proteins | sample 1570741 | NCBI WGS metagenome assembly OGEM01 (sample SAMEA2582141, study PRJEB24529) | metagenome | biome: Human gut stool | place: China | collected 2011
CCCGCCCGGTTCTCAAGCCGCCCCGAAGACGCGACGAAATCGCGCCCGTCTTTTCCTGGAGAAACGCCCATGGCCGATTCCGCGAGTTCCGCCCCCTGCAGCCGTTCGCTTCTTTCGTCGCAACCGCGCACGCCCTCGCCCGTTGCGGGCGCTTTGCTCGTTGCCGCGGCGGCCGCGCTCTGGGGCACCGTCGGAACGGCTCAGACCTTCATCGTCGGAGGGTTGGCCCCCGCCTGGGTGGGAGCGTTGCGTCTCATTTTCGCTTCGGTCTTTTTCGGGCTTCTGCTTCTCTCTGCGGGCCGCACGCGAGACGACCGCGTGCCGGCCGAGCGCTTTCCTTTCGGTCTCGCGCTCTTTGCGGGGCTTGCCATGGGGTTTTACAACCTCGCCTTCTTTGCGGGCGTCAAAGCCGCGGGTATTGCCGTCGGCACCGCGGCCGTGATCGGGAGCGCCCCCGTTTGGGCGGGACTGCTGGAGACCGTCGTATTCAAAAAGCGTCCGCCCCTCTTGTGGTGTGCGGGAACGGTCGTAGCCGTCGCCTCGGGGACGCTTCTCGCGCTCTCGGGGACGAGCGGCACGGAGCTCGATCTCGGGGCGCTCGGACTTTGCCTTCTCGCGGGCTTCATGTACGCCTCCTACACGCTTCTTTCGAAGTCGCTCGTGCGACGCACGACGCCGTTGCGCGCAACAAGCGCGACGTTTCTCTTTGCGATGCTCGTGGCGCTTCCCGCCGCATTTCTCATCTCGGGCCTGCCCGACATGCTTCCCGCCGACCTGCGTGTGGTCGCCTACCTCGGTCTCGTGACGACGGGCGGCGCCTACCTCCTCTTTACGACGGGTCTCAAAGGCATCCGCGCGTCAACGGGCGTCGCGCTCTCGCTCGTCGAACCCGTGACCGCTTTTCTTCTTGCCGTTACGGTGGCGGGCGAAGCCGTGAGTCTCACGGGCGTCCTCGCGCTGGCGGGCATTCTGGCGGGACTTGCGATCGTACTCAAGGCGGACGCCTGAGAGAAGTCGGACGCAAGCCCGACGGAGATCGGACGGACGCCCGAGAACGGGCCCGGCAAGGTTTTCCCGCCCTCCCGCCGGGTCACCTTTTGAGGGCGGAAAGATCGAACGGGGCCGCCCTCAATACGATTTCCGCCCGCGCGATCCGACGCACGAGCCGCAGCCGCTTCACGGCGGGCCACCAGGAAAAGAGCAGTCGGTCGTACGGATTCCAAAGCGCCACCCAGCCGAGCACGAGCATCCCTTCGGAAATCGTCGAAGTGACCGTCGGGTAGTCGGGAAAGTCGGCAAGCCACCGGACGATCTGGCACCCGAGCATGAAGACGAACCCCCAGAAGCACGCCGACCCCACGCTTCGGAGCGCCTCGCGGGCTTCTCGAGCCCGCCGCGCGATGCGCTCCCTGAAGTACCGACCCGCCAACGCCTGAAGGAGCGCTTCGTCCCCCGCGTTCACGGCTTCGGGCGGCAGGAGCAAAACGATCCGCACGGGTTCCGTCTCGGGCAACCCCGACACCTCGTCTTCGACATATTCGACGATGTCTTCGTTCAGATCGACGTACGGAAGCGGCACGGGCACGGTCGTCGAGAACGCGTCCGCCACGTCCGCGAGAAAAAGCCGCACCTCCCGCACGCCGTCGGGCATGCGCTCTCCCGCACCGTGTTCGAGCATGTATTCGAGCTTCTCGCGCGTGAGGCCGAGTCGGTCGTAGACCTCGCAATGCTCGGGAAGTTCGGGGAGTTCGGAGAGTTCGGAAACGGCAGGCGGGATCGGGCGCATCGGGCTACCTCGAAGGCTTGAAAAGCGGATGAGAAACGGGCGTTTTTCCTCATCATAGCGCCCGGGGCGCCTCCGATTTTTCGCCCTTTTTCCAGCAACTCGGGTGTTTTCCTTAGCTTGACGGGACCCGAGACGCCCGGATCGCAGGCACAATGGCGGGATTCCCTCGGAGATTTTCATGCTGTTCGAACTGCGCCAATCGCTTCTTCTCCTTCTCACCGCCACCATTTGGGGGCTCTCTTTCGTCGCCCAGTCGGTCGGGATGGACCACGTCGGTCCTTTCACCTTCCCCGCGTCCCGCATGGCGCTCGGTACGCTCGTTCTCCTTCCCTGGGTGTTTCTCGCCCGCCGTCGTCTCTCCCGCAACCGCCCCGACACGTACGCCGAGCGCACGAGTCCCGCGTACCGCAACCGACTCCTGCTCGGGGGCTTTCTCTGCGGCCTGTGCCTTTTTGCGGGCGAATCTCTCCAGCAGTTCGGACTCGTCCACGACACCGAAGTCGGCAAAGCGGGTTTCATCACGGCGCTCTACATCGTGATCGTGCCCATTCTCGGGTTCTTTCTCGGAAAGCGCGTCTCCAAGCTCGTCCTCGTCGCGGTCGCGCTTTCGCTCGTCGGTCTGTGGTACCTGTGCGTCCCGCCCGAGGGCTTTTCGATCGAGCTCGGGGACTTTTTCATCTTCCTCTGCGCCTTTGTTTTTTCGCTGCACATCCTTGTCATCTCGCACTTCGTGACGCGCGTCGACGGGGTGGAGCTTGCCGTCACGCAGTTTGCTTTCGGGTCGGTCATCGCCGGTCTGATGATGTTCCTTTTCGAAACGCCGACCGTCGAAGGTCTCCGGGGAGCCCTTGTTCCGATTCTCTGGGCGGGCATCATGAGCAACGGCCTTGCGTATACCCTCCAGATTGTCGGGCAACGCGGCATGAACGACACCGTCGCCTCCCTTATCATGAGTCTTGAAAGCGTCGTGTCCGTGCTCGCCGGGTGGGCGATTCTCGGCGAAGTACTTTCGGGACGCGAACTCCTCGGTTGCGCTCTGATGGCGGGCGCCGTCGTACTCGCGCAGCTCCCGCAACCGAAAAGCGCCGGGAAACCGCAATCCGAGTCGCGTCTCGGCTCGGATGCGACGAAGGGCGCCTGACCCGAGAGTCGCCGACGCTCCTTCGCCCCTTTTCCCCCAGCCTCTCCGGAGGATACGATCATCATGTCCGATACCGTCCTTACTCTTTCCGTTCCCGCCGAAACGCTCGAGCGTGCGCGTGCCGCCTGCGAGCGCGACGGCACCGATCTTGAAACCGAACTCCTTCGTCGCATCGAGCTCATCGCCTCGCGCGACCGCGAAGTCCACTCGCTCCTCGTTACGCCCGACGCCGCCGACCGTTTGGCCGAACTCATGAAGGATCCGGCCTCGGGCGGGATCGAACCCTCGGCCGCGCGGATGTTGCGGCATCTGAAGTAAGTCGATGCGCTTTCGTTCGTACATCGCACTCGCACTGACCGCGACGGCGATCGTTCCTTTTTTAGCCTGGAGCGTGCTTCAGCGCGGGGACGTCGACCGTCGCATTCTTGAAAGCGATGCCGAGCAGTCCCGCGCGGCGCACGAGGCGGCGCGTCTCGTCGAAGAGCGGCTCGAAACGCTCGCGCAGCTTGCGCGCTACGCGGCCCGCTCGGTCGGCGAAGCGACACGCACCGAACCGACGCCCGCGTCGTCCGAAAAGCTCGAACGTCTGCTTCGCGACGTCGTCGAAGGTTTCCCGACGCTCGACAATCTGCACGTCGACCGCATCGAAGCCGACGACGCTCGCGTTGCGGCCTTTTACCCGCCGCACGACCCGGACGGCCGAGCGCTTGTCGGAACCGACCATTCGACGCGATGGCACGTCGCCGCAAAGCGCCGGGGACTGGAGGGAGTCGCATTTTCACCCGTTCTCAAAAGTTCTCAAAACCGCGAAGCCCCGCCCATCCTCACCTTTGCGGCGGACGTTCCGGGATCACCCGAGTTGCTGTTGTCGGGAGCCGTCGAACTTGATGCGCTTTTGCGCGAAATCGAAAGCACGCTTTCCTCGCGCGGGCTGCTGCTCACGGTGCTTACGCCCGAGCGCCAAATTGTTTGGCCCGCTTCGTCCGCGCCGCACGTTCGGACCTGGCCCGAAATGCCCGCCGATCGCAGTCTGATCGGTTTGGGCTCGGCACAACGCTTCGTCACCGTAGCCCGTCTCCCCGACGCCGTCTCCGGATGGTCGATCGTCGTATCGAAGCCCGAGAGCCTGCGCTCTGCGGAACGGCGCCGCATCGAGCGACGGACCGCTCTTTTGGCGAGCGCCGTGCTGCTTCTCACGCTCTTTGCGGGCTGGGCCGCCGGCCGGCCGCTGCGTCGGGCATTCCGCCAACTGGAAGAGGATCTCGACGCGCAAGGCTTCGGGACGGAACGCACGACCATTCGACGCGGCCCCGACGAGCTGCGCCGCGTGCAACGCGTCTATCGCGAGGTGCGCCGCGCTCTTGACGCGCGAAACGCGGAACTTTCCGCAACCGCCGAGCAACGCGCGCGCGAACTCGAGGCCGAAGAGCTGCTTTTCCGATCGGTCTTCGACGGCATCGCCCTGCCTTTCCTGCTTCTCGATGCCGACTGGAGCCCGCACCTGCGAAACCGTGCGGCGACGTCTCTGACCGACCGTGTGGTCGAACTCCTCGTTGCCAAAGCACGCGCTCACTGGACTTCGCCCGAGACGGCCGACACGACGACGGTCGACGTGCGCGTCGAAGACGGCCGGCTCGAAACCTTTGCGCTTCACGTCTTCCCCTTCTCCGCGCGACGCTCGACGCTCGCTGCGGGCTACGCTCTGCTCGTCGAATCGGTCACCGATCGCGAAGCTTTGAAGCGCATGAAGGACGACCTCCTCGGGATCGTGGCGCACGAACTCAAAACCCCCGTCACCGCGTGCCGGCTGCAAGTCGAGAGGCTCGAAAGCATGCTCGGCCCCCACGAAGGGTTGCGCGCGCTCGATCGAGACCTCGACCATTTGCGCCACATCGTCCACGACTGGCTCTCCGTCGCACGCATCGACGGAGGCACCTTTACCGTATACCCGAGCGTCGTTCAGCTCGGTCCCATTCTGCGCAAAGCCCGACGGCTCGTACGCGCGAGATACGAATTCGACTTTTCGGTTTCCGTCGACGAGGAGGCGGAGTGCATCTTTGCGGACGCGAGTGCCCTGACCGATGTGTTTGTCAATCTCTTTACGAATGCGTGCCGTTACGCGCGCCCCGACGAAAAACCCGTCGTTGAGGTGGCGGCTCGACGCGAGGCGAATTGCATCGTCATCGATGTTTGCGACCGGGGTATCGGCATCGCACCCGAAGACCTCGAGCGCATTTTCGACCGCTTCTATCAGGTCTCTCAAGGTACGCGACGACGCACGGGCGGTACCGGCCTGGGCCTTGTGATTTGTCGCGCCGTTTGTACCGCGCACGGCGGCACGCTCGAAGCCTCTTGCGCCGGGGGCGTCACGCGCTTTACGCTTCGACTGCCGCAACCCGAGGCTTGACAACCGATCGGGCCGGGTGAGGCACTGCTTTCTTACAACGACGGATACGGGCAGGCGCGGCTTCGTCCCGCACCTCATTCCTCCCCCGTCCGAAGACGGGGGTTTCCCGAGATGTTTCTATGAACAAACCCCTCATCCTCGTGGCCGACGACGAACCGCGCATTCGCGAGTTGGTTGCCGAGCATCTCAGGGCCGCAGGCTTTGCCGTGCGCGAAGCCTGCGACGGCAAGGCCGCCCTCGAGCTTTTCCGAGTCCTCCCCGTGAAACCCGACCTCGTGCTCCTCGACCTGATGATGCCCGAGATGGACGGACACGAAGCGCTCGCGCGTCTGCGCGAAACGACCGACGTACCGGTGATCATCCTGACGGCGCGCGATCTTTTCGACGACAAAAGGCGCACCTTCACGACCGGGGCCGACGACTACCTCGTCAAACCCTTTTCGCTTCCGGAACTGGAACTGCGCATTCGGGCGCTTTTGCGCCGCAGCGGACACGGTGCCGATCGAAGCGAGGACAGCCGCATTTCCACGGGCGACTTTCTGCTCGACGCCGAACGGTGTCGCATCGAGTGGCGCGGCAACTCGGCCGCTCTGACCGGACGCGAGTTGCGACTCCTCACGCCGCTCGCGTCGCGCCCGGGAAGCGTCGTACGGTACGAAGAACTCCTGCGAGCAGGATGGCCCGACGATCCGTACGCGGACACTTCACACCTTCGCGTGGCGATCGCACGACTTCGAAAAAAAATTGCGGGTCTCGGCCTGTCGCCTCGCGTGCTTTCGTCGTACTCGTCGGTCGGGTACCTGCTCGGCGACCTCTCCAACTACGACGACGATTACGGCGACGACGACTGAGGCTCCCGAAACGCGCATTGCAATCTTTTTGCAACAAACCGGGATTACCGTAGGGTTTTTCCATTCGGAGAAATCCCATGCAAACCTCCCGTCGATCCTTCCTCGGCCGGGCCGCCGCGGGCCTCGGCCTTGCCGGCTCCGGCTCTCTTCTCGTTCCGGCCGCTCAGGCTGCCGAAAGCGCGACTCCCGCATTTGACGCCGTTTACGACATCATCGTCGTCGGTTCGGGCATCAGCGGCACGATGGCCGCGCTTGTGGCCGCCCGTTCGGGCGCCAAGACGCTTCTCATCGAAAAGCTGAACCGCCTCGGCGGCACGTCGCGCTACAGCGCGCTCGACTTCTCCTGCGTCGGCAGCGACCGTCAGAAAGCCGAAGGTATCGAAGACACGCCCGAAGCCATGGTCGCCGATATGGCGAAAGTGGCGGGAGGTCTCGCCGACCGCGAACGCGCCCTCAACGTGGCGCGCAACACCGCTCGCGCTCAGAAAATCATGGCCGAGCACGGCGTGAAGTGGAAGAATCTTCTTAAGCTCGGCGGCCACTCGGCCAAGCGCTGCCTCATCGCCGAAGGGGGCGGTGCCGGCATTTTGCGCAGCCTCTGGGCGTCGTTCGAACGCTACCCGAACCTCACCGTCATGCCTTCGACGAAGCTCGACGAGCTGATTATGGACGACACCGGCGTGACGGGCGTTGCCGTGCGCACCCACTACCTCTTCGACGCGTCGCTTGCAAACGACGACCGCGACAACAAGGCTGGCGTCGGCAAGCGTTTCGGCGCCCGTCAGGGCGTCATCATGGCGACGGGCGGCTACGCGCGCGACAAGGAATTCATGAAGGACGAAGTGCCCTACCTCGAGCACACGTCGAACTCCTGCTCCGAAGGTGCCACGGCGGGCGCTTTGAAGAGCATGATCCGTGCGGGCGCCCGCCCCGTGCAGCTCGGCCTCTACCGCTTCAGCTTTGCTTTGCCGACCGAAGACTTCATCTGGGGCGTCGCGATCGACGCGAAAACCGGGAAGCGCTACTGCGCCGAGTCGCTCGGCCGCAACCCGATTGCGCTCGCGAGCATGCGCGTTCGTCAGTCCTCGGGCAAGATGCCCTTCATCGTCTACGACGACGCCGCGCTCGAGCTCTTCCACAATCTCGGTCGCGCCGCAAAGAGCCTCGCGGGGCTCAACGGCCGCAACGGCACGATGTTCAAATTCGACACGCTCGAAGCGCTCGCCCTCCACTTCGATACGGACCCGAAGGCGCTCCAAGCAACGATCGACGCGTACAACGCCGACATCGCCGCCGGTCGCGACTCCGCTTTCGGCAAGGACCTCGAGCGCTCCGGCCGCAAAGTCCGACCGATCGGGAAGACCGGTCCCTTCTACGGCATTCCGATGACCGCGCGTTGGGATTATTGCCCGGGCGGCATCCTTACCGACACCGAAGCGCGCGCTCTCAAGCTCTCCGACGGCACGCCCCTTCCGGGGCTTTGGGTGGTCGGCGAAGCCGCGGGCGGTATTCACGGTGCCGAGCGACTCACGGCCTGCTCGATGCCCGACTGCTCGGTGACGGGCATGCTTGCCGCCGAAAGCGCCGTCAAATCCGCCAAGAAGAGCCTCTGACAAGGATGTCATCCATGAAAAAGCACCTCCTTACCGCGGCCTTCGCCGCTCTCCTTCTCACCCCGACCTTTCAGGCCTCGGCCGTCGACCTGAAGCACAAGGGATTTGAGTGCTCCACCTGTCACGCGAAGGGCTTTACGGCGCCCGACCGCTCGACCTGCCTTACGTGTCACAAGTCCGACGACATCGTCAAAGCAACGGAACACTTCAATTTCACGACGAGCTTTACGAATCCGGTGACGGGTGAAACGAAGACGAGCATCGCCCCCGTCAATCCGCACGACAACTTCCATTTCGGCCGCGACGACCAGTGCGTCAACTGCCACAAGGAACACAAACCGAGCACGACCACGTGCCAGACGTGCCACGACATCGAACCCTGGGGTCTCAAAGCCCCGCGCTGATGCGCTAGCACCCGAAGTCTTCGCCCCGACCGTCCCCCGGTCGGGGTTTTCGTTTGTTTGCACGCCGCGGTCAACGGCATGAGATTTTTTGCGTAGGGCCTTGAGCTTAGGTACAATGTCGTGCCTTTTTCAATGGTTGACGTCTTCACCCGCCCGAACCGGAGTCGTCGTCCGCCTTTCCTGCCTTACAAAAACCCGAATCCCCCTACTCATGTCCGCCGATACAACGCCGCATACGTCCCATGCCGTGGACGACACCTCCTTCGAACGCACGATGAAGGCCCGACATCTGATCATGCTCTCCCTGGGCGGCGTGATCGGAACGGGTCTTTTTTTCAATACGGGGTTTGTGATCGGTGAAGTCGGTGCGCTCGGCACCGTTCTCGCCTACCTCGTCGGTGCCACGCTCGTTTATTTCGTCATGCTTTCGCTCGGCGAACTGTGCGTGGCGATGCCCCACACCGGAAGCTTCCACCTCTACACCTCGAAGTACATTTCCCCGCGCGTGGGCTTTACCGTCGCGTGGCTCTACTGGCTCACCTGCACGGTCTGCGTCGGGACGTCCCTTCTCGGCGCGGGCCTCTCCATGCAGTATTGGTTCCCCGACACGCCTGTCTGGTTCTGGTGCCTCGTCTTTTGCGTGCTCGTTCTCGGCATGAACGTCTTTACGAGCCGGCTTTTTGCGGAAGGCGAATTCGTCTTCTCGCTCATCAAGGTGGTAACGATTCAAGTCTTCATCATCTTGGGCGGCCTCGCCGTCTTCGGCGTCATTCCGCTTGCCGACGGCTCGCCCGCCCCCTACTTCAAGAACCTCACCGAAGCGGGTCCCTTCCCGAACGGCATCCTCCCGATGGTGACGACCATGGTGGCCGTCTTCTTCGCCTTCTCGGGAACGGAACTCATCGGCGTCGCGGCGGGTGAAACGGAAAACCCGCAACGCGTCATCCCGATGGCGATTCGCACGACGGTGGTGCGCCTCGTCGTCTTTTTCATCGGTACGATCGTCATTCTCGCAGCGCTTCTTCCGCCCGAAGAAGCGACGATCCTGAAGAGTCCCTTCGTGACGATTTTCGAGCGCCCCGCCATCCCCTACGCCGCGAGCATCTTCAATTTCGTGATTCTCACGGCCGTCGTTTCCGCCGCCAACGCCAACCTCTTTGCGAGCGGTCGCATGCTCTGGTCGCTCTCGAAGGACGGCATGCTTCCCAAAGCCCTCGCGAAGCAAAGCAAAAACGGTCTGCCCGTCACGGCGCTCGTCGTTTCAATGTTGGGCGGTTGGGCCACACTCGTCACTTCTGTCGTGGCGGCCGATACGGTCTTCGTTTTTCTTACGGCCCTCTGCGGCTTCTCGGTCGTGGTCGTCTGGATGTCGATCAGCCTCGCGCACATCAACTTCCGCAAGCGCTGGCTCGAAGAAGGCCGGTCGCTCGACGAGCTTCCCTACCGCGCGCCCTGGTTCCCGTTCGTGCCGATCGCCGCCATCGTACTTTGCTGCATCGCCTGCGTCGGCCTTGCCTTCGACCCCGAACAACGCCTGGCGCTGATCGTCGGTCTTCCCTTCTTCATCGGGTGCCTCCTCGTCTATCCGAAGCTCGCCGCGCGGCGTCCGCAGCACGGAGAACCTCAAGAGGTCGCGCCCTGAGGTGCACACCTCGTCTTCGGCATACGGATTTGAAAAATCCGCTCCTCTTCAGTAAAATCTGCCGAACTTTCTTCGGAGGCGTGGCAGAGCGGTTGAATGCACCGGTCTTGAAAACCGGCGGTCCGAAAGGGCTCATGAGTTCGAATCTCATCGCCTCCGCCAAAACAAAAAATCCCGAGTGTCGTGATGACCCTCGGGATTTTTTTTGCACTTCTTCAGAAGGAAACAGCCTCCGAGAGTCAAGCTGACTCCGGAGTTAGCCGAGGGTTGCCTGCGAACTTGCAGGCAACCTAGGCCCTAGCTTACACCTCCGCCACTGCGGAGAAATCGGCTTACTGCGACGTCGAAGAACTCATCGAGAGGCCTCTCGACGAGGAGGGACGCGCGCAAAACGAGGACACCCCCACTATCGTGGGGAAGCGGCGGCGCGCAGGTTACCCGCCTCCGCTGGGGTTGAAACACTCCCGCTAACGTGGAAAAAACAGAACCCCAACGCAGAAATTGTACCACATATTACGGATCTTTGCCGGTTGATCGCAGGGCGATTGCACGAATTACCCCTTGCCGTCCTCGATCATGGTTGAATCGACGTCGGGGATCAAGCTGATGACGTCCAAAGCGCCGCCGGCGGTGTTGCAGAGCTGCATGTAGGGCTTCACCGAAAGCTTCCTCGCGCCGTGAACCAGTTTGGCATTTCGAGCCTAGCGCAAGATATTCAACCCCAAAGCTCGACCTCGGGGCATTCCCTAGGCATGGCGCCGCTACATGGAAATTTCGCAGAAAGTTTCTCCGGTTAATCCGGGCCTCCGAACTCGTGCACGGCGACCGTCATGCCCCTTGACTCCTGACCTGAGGCAGGAGAACGAAAGCAGAAGAAAGTCCTTCGGCGAAGTCCGATACTGATCCCGTTTCTTTCGGATCTCAAAAGGAGGAGACGATGAAAAGATTTGCGCATACGGCCTGTGCCCTTGCGGTGATGACCGTGGCCGGGGGCGTTCTCGCGGCCGACCTTGCCATGGATGCCGACGTGGTGATTGTCGGGGCCGGGGCCGGCGGCTTGACGGCCGGCGTTGCGGCCGTGGATGAGGGACTCAAGACGATTGTTCTGGAGAAAAACGCGGTATTGGGTGGTGGTGCCAACTACATGGAGGGTACGTTTTTCGTAGGGTCCGCCCTGCAAAAGGCCGACAACGTAGGCGTCATGCCGGAACGACAGTTCAAACGCGTCATGGACTTTCATCATTGGCGCATCAATGCCAAAGCCCTTAACAGCTGGTTGAAACAGACGCCTTACGTCTACGACTGGTTGGCCGAGCACGGCGTCCATTACGAAGCCGTGAAAACGGCGTTCATCGACGGGAACCGAACCTGGCACATGTACAAGGGAGGCCATGGAACCGTGTTGGTGAGCGAATTCTCCAAACGAATCAAGGATAAGGGCGGCAAAATCCTCACCTCCACCCCGGCTACGGAACTGATCATCGAGAACCGTGTGGTTAAGGGGGTGAAAGCCAACACCAAGAACGGCGACACGCTGACGATCCGCGCCGCCAATACGATCATTGCGACGGGCGGATTTTCGGGCAACAAGGAGATGGTTGCGAAGTATCTCCCCTACGACGGGTACGAAGGGGCGGGTTCGCCAGGGCGCACCGGGGACGGTGTACGGATGCTCGAGTCGGCGGGCGCCAAGCTCGTCAACATGAATGTGTGCATGCAGGCCGGTCTCTGGCTCAAGGATGTGCCGACCGATTTACAGTTCGGGAAGGATGGCGTCACCAAGGCCGAGTATGTGAGACTGCTTGCAGCACTTTTCCAACCGTACCTGAAAACAAGTCTGAAGGGTGACCGCGTTGCGGACGAAACGCTGCCGCTCGAATACATCTCCAATGCCTATGAGGAAGTCGGGGGTGAAGGCTTTGCAGTCTTCGACGACCGAACGCGACAAGAGATGATCGAATCCGGCTTGCCGCGAGGCTACTTCGGCATGGTGACCCCAGGGACGAAGTTCACGAACTTCGACGAGCTCTTTGCTCGGGGCGTCAAGGACGGGTTCTGCTTCAAGGCGAACACCCTTGAGGAACTCGCCAAGCTCACCGGAATGGATCCGACTCGCTTAAAGGCTACCGCACAACGCATGAACGAACTCGTCAAGCTAGGCAAGGACGAGGATTTCTACAAAGATCCCCAGTGGCTGCGTGAAGTGAAGACCGGCCCGTTCTACGCCATCAAGGGCAGCCTTCGCATGTATGCCACGACCGGTGGCGCCAGCGTTAACGAACACTTCCAGCCCCTTGACGCAAACGGCAACGTGATCCGCGGCATCTACGCCATCGGTCAGGATGCGGGCGGTTTGTATTCGGACTCCTACGACATGCACATTGCGGAAGGAACGGCGTCTTCGTGGGCGATCTGCGGGGGCAAACTTGCCGTCGACCATATCACGAGCTCGACCAAGAACAACTAAGTCGAAGCAATACTCCCCCTTACAACCTTGACGGCCGGCCCGTTCGGTGCCGGCCCTTTTTTTGTTTTCAGGTGAGGCTATGAAGAAACGGGTATTTTCGCCACTGCGCCTTGCGGTGCTCGATCTGGGTCTCGCGAGCGCCGAAGCAACGCACGTTGTAGATCGACAACGGCGACGTCAGGCGATCGAGCGACATGCGCGCGGCCGGCAATCCCGATCTCACCATGGTGCAGGGAGCGTTGGCGACGTCGATGGCCGGCGGCACGTTGATTACAACTGTGGCTGCGCTCACGAACCACTACGCGGGCGACGGCGACGCCTGGTCGTGGGGTCTCCGATACGACTGCCCGCTCAGTCGGCACACCACGAGTTACGCCGGCGTGACGGGGATCATCAACGGTGAAGATGCGCGGTACAACATCGGAGGCGGCGGTTCGAGCTCACCGAGCATGGAGGTGACCTTCGGGGATGATCCCAACGTACTTTATGCCAGCCTAGCTGTAAAGTTCTAAGCATTGGTTCCCCATGAACCTGGTTCGTCATAGGATCGGGTTTTTCTTTGTTCTCAGGAGAGGCTCGTGCATGACGGAAGCGTGATTTGCCCTTGGATTGTCCCGATGGCGGATATGAAGCTTCGGCGGATCTTCGACGAAGAGGTTGCTCGGACGTCGACGCTTGCAGCCCGTGCGTGCCTCTATGACGAAGCTACCCGAAGTCATTGCGTGAGTTATGTCAAATCCGGCGTTTTGAGTCAGGGGGTCATCAATAACAGGCTAAACAAACCGTTGGCGATGAACCTCTATCCCGAAGGGAGCATCCAAGGCTTTCTAAATCTATTTACGGGCGAACCAGCACCTCGGCTGGTAAAGGCAATTTCTCGTTCGACGGTCCATTCGATGAATCGGGAGCAATTCCGAGAGTGTATTTGTGCCGACGAAGAACTCATCTTCGAATACATTCGTTATGCCGAAATTGTCGCCAAGTCGGAGCTTCTGGGCATGGAGGCACTCTTCTCACTGAATCTTTCAGACCGATTTCTCCTTTTTTGCTCCGCCTCAATTGTTTATTCTGGAGTAAATCCACTGGAAAACTCGGAAGATTATTTGAAATTACCCATTCCCATCAGCCGTGCTTCGCTTTGTAATGTCATCTATACCACCAAAACACCGCTCGATCGATTGCTTGCCAGATTTACGAAAGAAGGCATTGTATTACGAATAAACAATGAAAGATTTGTGCTCCGAAAGGCGCTTAATTTGATGTGCGAGTGGATTTTTTCAAGGTAATTAAGGTTGGATTTATTTATTTTTATCTCATTTTTGAATAAAGTTAAGATTTCAACCACAAATTTCCGTTTTCACACGGACGACTTGCAGAGACCGATCAAATCTTGATGGCTTTCGCACACTTGTCCGTTCCAGATTAGGCACAAGAACTTTTCAAGGGTATGCGACAGATTTTCGGAAAACTTCCATGGGTTCACGGTCGTTCACACGAGCGCTTTCGGGAAATCTTTCAGCGCGAAGGATGCTGGGTTCGGAAGAAGAAGGGCGAAACTATCGCAAACGGCGGTCTCAACGGCGAGGTCTTCTGGCTCGAGCGCGGGCTTGGCGCCTACGTCTCTCCGGACCGTCGCGCGCGCCCTCACCTCCTCGCCTTCATTCCGCCGGGACGGCTCATGGGCGACGTCGACGGCGTGACGGGCGACACCGTGAACATGGCCGACACATTTTTGCGACCCTCCGAAGGCT
>OGEM01001008.1_pt1 | contig 14016 bp, 14 predicted proteins | sample 1570741 | NCBI WGS metagenome assembly OGEM01 (sample SAMEA2582141, study PRJEB24529) | metagenome | biome: Human gut stool | place: China | collected 2011
ACTGATTGTATTATATCACTTTGTCTTCTAAAAAACAATAGGGCAATTCATCGCATCACCTATAGAGGTGGGCGACTTCTTGCCCGTTAGGTTAAAAGAGGATGCAAATTTAGCATCCTCTTTTTTCTACTTTAGATAATATAGTTTTATTATTTTTTTACTTTCATCTATACTGTAACTCAGTTCTTTTCTTTTATCTAACTCTTTTTTTATCTCTTCTATGTCCTCATTAGAAGATATATTCATTTCCACAGTTGCATATGTAAGCTTATAGCTCTCTACTGTATCTATCACTATCTTCAATTGATCTACTATATATCCTACTTTTTTATGAGGAGAGCCCTCCTCTCTCTTAGGAGAGAAAAGGACTCTGAAAAAATTAGCTATTTTCTTTAGCAGTTTCATCTGCATCAACTTCTTTTATATTTTCATTTTTTTCTATCTCTTTCACTATATCTCTATAAAGTAATGGCCTATTTCTAAATTCATCCATTATCCTTTCTATTCCTTCAGGATTTTCTTGCTCCTCAAACTTCATTTTAATTCCAATAGTGTTGGCTGTTCTTCCTTTTCCACTATCACTAGTTGTAGGAGCAAGAGTTACTTCAAAACTAGTTCTATCTGCATATCTAGCTTCATCTTCTTTAGATATTCCATCTTTTTCTTTGACTTTTCCTTCATCAATTCTGACATTTAAATTTATTTCTATCTCTTTAAGTCTCAATCCTTTAGGTTCTGTCATAGCTAACATAGGAATAGCTGCTTCTTTAGTTTCACTTATTTTAAAATTAAACATCAAAGGATTTCCATTGTCATCAAAATACTTTCCTATTGATTCTAGATAATGAGTATTAAGTATCTGCTGTGCTGCATTAGCTGAATAAAGTAATCCTCTTGTTATATCTGAAAGAGATTGATCATTTTGAGATTTTCTAAATCTCCAAGGATAACACTTCAACATCTATTTTCCTCCTTTTAAGCTGCTACTTCCTCTTTATTCATTCCATTTACTATAGATTCTGGATTTTTAGGAGCTTCCTCTCCTTCTGTAATAGCTCCTTTTTTAGTTACATCCTCAGTTATAGCATCTATTATTCTCATAAGAGTTTCTGGTGTCTCCTGCTTTCTTGCTTCTACATGGAAAGTATACTTAGATCTAGTATCTGATTTTCTTGTTTGCTCAGATTTATGAGATATGCTACCACTAAATTTTACTCCCCAGAAACCACCACTTACCTCTGCTCCTGCTGTAGTAGAAGATGTAGATGTATCACTTGTATTAATCTCCATCTCAAAATCAATAGTTACCAATTCCATAGATAAATTAGGAATTCCTGTCATTGCTATAAATGGAGCTGAAATTGTTTTTTTAACCATTTTTCCATTTTCATTAGCTTCATAGTTAAAATACACATTTTTTACCTGTCCATTTTCATCTAGTGCTACCTCTTTTATATAGTTATACATAGATGCACTAAGTTGCTTCTGTGCATCTACCACTGCTACTAATGGACTTGCTACTAAAGATTCTATTGGTATAGCTTTTAATTGATCTCCTGTAAATGTACTCATAATATTTCCTCCTTATATTTTATTTTCTCTAGAGATACCCTTAAGATACTCTCTTTTTTTCTATATACCTAATCTGAATATTTTTCCTTTTCATATTCCTCTTCAAATAGCTTTGAAAAATTTTCAAAAAGTTTAATTCTAGATGATGACAAATTTCTATAAATTGTTTTAGATTTAACTCTGTTTGACAACTCTCATAGCAACTAATTGTTTTCTGTGTCACCCCTAGAAGTTTAGCAAATTCTTTTTGTGTATATCTACTTTTTCTTCTTTCTTTTATATGCTTTATCACTTTTACATAACATTCATCATATATCATAAGCCATTTACTCACTCCTTATACCCCCTAAAAATATTTATATATTTTTGATATTTTATCTTTATTTATATAAATATACATAAAAGGTATATTTTAGTTGTAACCTAAATATACTAACTTTGTATATTTAATACTATCTCCTAAAATGAATTATCTCTAGAGAAATAAACTTTAAATATTTTAGGAGGTAACTTATGGAAAAATTATTTAGAACCCATGATATAAAAAATACTATTGATTGTAAGCTAGTTATGAATATTCTTGCTTTAAATGAAATCTCTGGAAATGAAAAAGTTATTACTAAATTTTCCTTTGCAGGTGGAATCTCTGGTTATTCCTTTGGAAGATCTCAATTTGATATAAAACATAACCCTAGTTCCCGTGATTTTTTAATAAAAAAATGTGGTTTTACTCAAAATGAAATAGATAGACTCTTAGCTCTAGATAAAGATATTAGTGATTTGAATGAAAAGTTAGCAAAATATAGAAAGGAGATAGATGAGTATGATATGAGACATGTGCAGGAGATGATTGATCATGTAAGTTCTTTAGATGGTATTCCTGATATTTCTTTAAAAACCTTTGTACATCTTGTAGATTATCATAATCAGTTTTCACTTTCTAAAAATGGAAAGTTTCATACTTGGATAAAAAATAGAAAATCTTTAACTGCTGAAGATATATTAGAATTTAAACTTCATCAAACCAAATGGGGTAGAGAACAACCTCAAGATGTAAAAAGGAGATGGCTAAATATTGAGAAAAATTGGAAAGAGGTATAGTTTTCTATTCTATCTTTTTCTTTTTCTATCTCTTTTTTTCATAACTAAAGCTGGTTTTACTCTTTATAATCAAAAAAAAGTTGTAGAAAAAGAGAGTAGTAGGCATATAGATGTTATTGAAAGAAGATTTAAATATTATCTTTTAAATCTTCCCTGGGAAAAAACTTCTAAATCAAACACTACTCCTCAAATTACTGAAAATTCCTTATTTCTTTTCAAAAAAGAAAAAGATGAATATTATCAATGTGAGGTTAAAAACTATCAGTTAATTTTTAAACTTATTTTTGAAAGTATATCTACCAATCAATATATCTATCCATTTATAATAGCTGATGATGGGAGATATATTTACCATCCTAATCCTAGCTTATTTGGAAAAACTCTTTTTTCAGAAGCAAGAGACGACAAAAGTAGAGAATTATATAATATGGCTAAATTACTAATTGAAAAAAAGCCACAAAAATATATTGGTAGACTTCAAGATAATAAGATGACAAAACAAAAATCTCGTATTGAATATCGTGCTTTTAAAGAATATCAACTATATCTAGGCATTGTTTCAGTAGATGAAAGTTCCTATTTCATTACAATAAAAGATATAAGAAAGGATATGTATCTATTTTTTTATAGCTCTATCAACTGCTCTACTTCTAGTAATAAAAAAAGAGAATGGTATCAAGAAAGTAATTTTTATAAGTTCTATCCAATTTTGTATACTCCTCTCCCTTATTGCTGTGATAAATTATTCAAATAGTAAAGAAGATATGGGCAAATTTACTCCAATCTCTTCCTATAATGATCTATTTAAGTTTTTAAATAAACATAAACTTTCTAGAGAGGGAGATATCTATATACAAGTACAAGATTTAGATTTTTTATCTAATGATAATGTCAGAATTTCTGGATTAATAGAATACTACAAAAATGAATTTGAGAGAGTTTACTTCCCTGACTCTACAGATTATTCAGAGTCTATATTGAAGGATAAAAATGACATTATTACTAAAAAATTTTCATTTACTATATCTGAAGATTTTTTATATTACAAGTATCCACTTGAAAGCAATATTATTTCTATCAAAATGACAACTTGGAATGATGAAAAAACAACAGTCCTAACTCCTAATTTTTCCAGATATGCAGATAAGTTGCTTATTTCGTCTAAATGGGGGCTTGCTAAGAATTTAAGTATAAGTGACTGGAATGTTCTTGGAACTTTCTTTTCCTATGAGGAAGTAGAAAACAATAACTATAATCTTACCTTTAATATCTATGTAAAGAGAAATATATTAGCTCCTTTTATCTCAAATCTACTCCCATTCTTTGTGATAATTGGACTATTACTTGTACTAATACTATTAATTCCAAAGGATAAAGAAAAACTAAATATAGACTTTTTTTTAGGCTCAATATCTGGACTTTTTTTTACAATACTTATTTCACAAAATTCTTTGAGAGAAGATATATCTACTGGTGAGATACTATATTTAGATTATTTCTACTTTTTTCTATATTTCATTTTGATATTTACTATCATTCTTATATTTTTATATAAAATTAATTCTCTTAATTACCTAATTGTTAAAAAATTTAAATATTATTTTAGTTATGTAGTATTTTTAGTACTTACTGCAATTACTTTTTTTAATTTTCCACTAGGATAGTATAAAAGAGGATAGACTTCCCTATCCTCTTCCCTTATACAACTAAATTATTTCCTAAAGAGAGTTTCTCCTTAATAAAAATTTTTCCCTAGCTTCCAATTAGTATTCTACTCTTTTTGCCAAAAATCTTTTTAAACAGCAACACTATTATTGTAGATAGAATAATAGTAACTACTCCTAACCCTAAACTTTCTAACATATCCATTCCATTATGGTATCTCTCCCAAAACACAAAGATAAAATAATTGTGTATAAAAAATATTCCAAAGCTACAATCTGCTAATATACTTAAAGATTTTTTTATCATCTTTCCTAAACTATTCTCTACTTTTTCCAATTTCATAAAAACTCCTAAAAAGAAAAGGCAGATAAAAAATTTTTCTGGAGCTACTAAATCTATTCCTTTTATTTCAAAAATACTTTTCTGCATAGTTTCTAAAATATTATATCTTACTTGTAATGCTAAAGTTATTCCCCATAAAATTCCAAGATATAATATATTTTTCTCTAGTATATTTCTTGCTCTCTCTTTATTCATAGACATATATATTCCTAGGCAATAAAATGGAGAGAAATATATAAAAGCTTGAAAAATATTTATTGTCAGATCTCTAATAGGTCTTTGAATTATCATGCTTATAATCAATAATAAAAAAATAATTATCCTCTGTCTTCTATCTTCTAACTCTATAAATTTGATAAATATAGGTGAAGCTATAAATAATAACATAGCAAAGGGAATATACCAAGTAGCAGTAAGAGCATTCCCTGATAAATAGTAAAGTAATGTATATAGTATTTTATTTTTTTCATATATAAATAAATCTAACTGATGCTGATGTACTGCATAGATAAGCCCTGGAATAACCACTATAGTATAAGGAAGCAATACATTTTTCAACTTATTTTTCATAAATTTTTTATAATCAAAGCCTCTTCTGTAGAATATATGATGAAATAGAAAACCTGATATAAATACAAAGGGACTTGTTCCTCCCTTGATAATTGCTTTTATCAATTTTTCTGTTACTGTACTCTCTGGAAAATATAGAAAATGCCCTAACACAACCAGCAATATAGCAAATCCTCTAAAATAGTTAATATAGTCTAGATACATACACACCTCCTTAAATTTCCAAAAATTTTACCACACTTTCTTGTCATAATAAGCTCAATTTATTTAATTTTATATTTTTTATTTCACTTGTGTCAAAATTATGTCATTTTTTTATAAAATTGTTCGTTTTAAATTATATTTCGATATAAAAAGTACAATATAGTTTAACATCACCATTTTTCTATAATTTAAGTTTTACTTTTAGAATAAAGCTTTCTTTTTTTATTACAACCGTTTTATATAATATATTATTTTAATTATATTTAACCTTTAATTTTACATTTTGTTTTTTTGCCGAAAAAAACAGTTGCTTTTTGAGAACGAAAAATATATAATCAAAGCATGTTCTCGAGTACAAAAAACAAAAATAAATATACTAATATCTAAATGGAGGAATATGGATTTATGAAAAGATTAGCATTACTTACACTTTTTTGTTCACTTGCTACTGGAGTTATTGCAGCACCTAATGATGGTTGGAATGAAGCTATGACTGTTTTTAAGGCTGGATCTATTGATGGAAAAAATGGATTTAGAATTCCAGCTATAACATCAAGTGGAAATGGAAATTTAATTAGCGCTGCTGATTATAGATATAAAAATAAGGATTGGAATACAGATATGGGAACAACAGGTGAAAATCCTAACCCTTATTTTATCATTAAAATTTCAAATGATGGTGGAAATACTTGGTTTGATAGTAAGTTAGAACTACCTACTCTTAAAAATCCAACAACTGGAAAGATAGAACCTGCAATAACTGATCCATCATTAGTATATAATCAAAATACTGGAACTACTTTTTTATTTGGTTATAATAATACTAAACATATAGCTGTCGAAGGTGGAAAGTCATCTTTCTTTGTTTATAGATCTGAAGATAATGGTAAAACTTGGAGTACCTACAAAGATATAAAATCAGAAATTGTTAGTGAATTAGAAAAGCAAGGTATCAGTTCTAGTAAATATGAAAATATTCTTCAAGGTCCTGGTGGTGGAGTAACATATAACGGAACTGTTTATGTTCCTATACAATTATTTAATGAAGGAAATAGCTGGGGAGGAAACTTTACTTCGACTTCTGGATTTATTTATTCTGAAGATAATGGTAAAACTTGGAAGGTCGCAACATTAGAAGGTACTCTACCTCAGGGAGCTTCTCCAAGTGAAACTGTTAGTACTAGTGAGAGTAGCGTTTTTTATCATAAAGGGCAAATTTATTTAGCTGCTAAAGTTGAAAATAGTGCTGGTAATCCTGAATATGATAGTAAAAGAGTAGTATTTGCATTTAATAATGGTAAATGGGAAAAAGTTGAAGAAAATTTTCTTCCAGATGATATTGCTAAATGTGAAACGAGTACACTATCATTGAGTGAAAATGTTTATTTAGTTGGTTATTCAACTGCTACTTCTGATGGAACTAGAACAAATAGCTATGTTACAACAAATACAGGAAAAAAAATACAAATTTTTGATGGTCCTACATATGGTTACACTTCTATGACATCTGACTTAGACAATCTTTATATTCTTTTTGAAACTGCTCAAGGTACTGCAGATATTGATATGAGAAGATTTGATATCTCTGCTAAAGAGTATGCTAATATCAACGCTCAAATTCTTAATAGAGGTACTGACTTACTTGATATACAAGATAAACTTTTTGCTAGTAGGTCATACTTAACTGGAGAATATGCTAGTCAAGATAACTCTGGAGTAGAAGCTGTTATCTTAAATGGTAACTATAAAATTGGAGCTTTTCATAAAAATTCTAAAGAAAATAGTAAGGATGTATATAGAACTATAGAGTACAATACTGAAGATACTACTTTAGTACTTTCTCAAGATAATGTCATTACAAATAATGATAATATTTTTGCTGGATATCAATATACTAAACTAAATTATCTAAATGGAAGTAAAAATGATATCAATTCCTTTGTTGTTGGTTACTCTTTAAATCATAAACTTGAAAATGATTTTGGATATAATCTAGGAATAAATGGTATCTATAGTAACAATAAATTAGATAGAAATGAAGCTGAAGGATTAGGTAAATCAGCAAGTTTTGATTCATATAGTATATCTTTAAAAAATGAGATATATAAAGATATAAAAGTTGAAGAAAATACTAATCTTAATCTAGCTACTGGTCTAAGAACTACTTACTTTGGACATGATGATATAAAAGAAAAAAATGGAAATGGATTTAATGATGCTTATGTTGATAGCTCTACAAACTTCTCTAATGAGATATACCTTAAAGCCAGTGCTGAACATGACATAAGATTTAATGAAAAATTTGCTGCTAAAATAGGAGCAAATGTTGGATATAATAAAGAACTTATGAATGTTGATGAATGGAGAGATAAATTTACTATTTTGGATGTTGAAAAAGAGTATGCTAGACCTGTTGAAAAACATAGTACTGGAGTAGCTAATGCTGGTTTCCATCTAACTTTAGATTTTGCTGATAAAGTAGAAACTACTCTTGCTTATACTGTTGATTCCACTGGAGAAGGTATAACTACTGGTAGACTAACTTACAAATTCTAATATTTTTAAAATATAATTCAACCAAAGAGAGAGATAACTAATATCTCTCTTTTTTACATTACAGATTTCTCAGTAGCACACTATTTACATTTAATATCGAATATATGAATAATACTATTACCTAGATTAGACAGAGCACTAATCTCACTTATTATTACTCAATAAAAACTTCTCTGTTTTTAGCTAATATATTATCCGATATTGACATTTTTTTAGTTTTTAGCTAATATATTATATATGGAATTTGATTTTTTTAATTTTAAAACACCAAAAGACATTCAATTAGAAATTGCTAAAAATGTAAGACTTAGAAGAAAAGAGATGAAGATGACTCAAGAGCAATTCGCTAAAGTTACGGGGGTGAGTTTAGGTTCAATTAAAAGATTTGAAAATACTGGCGAAATTTCTCTTCTATCTCTCTCTAAAATTGCTATTATACTTGGCAGATCCGATGAGATATTAAATCTTTTTTCTCAAAGGCATTATAATTCTATTGAGGAGATTTTAAATGAACAAAATAAATAAATTAGAAGTTTTTTACAATAATAAAAAAGTAGGAACATTAGCTACTCTTCCTAATTCAAATTTTCTTACAGTTTTTGAATATGATTCAGACTGGATAGCTCATGGTTTTTCTATAAGTCCACGCACCCTTCCACTTATAAAAAAAACCTTTATATCTAAATATGACCCTTTTGAAGGAGTATTTGGTGTCTTTGCTGATTCTCTTCCTGATGGTTGGGGAAGGCTATTAGTCGATAGAATGCTTCTCTCAAAAAAAATAGATCCTAGAACTGTTAATTCACTCAATCGTTTAGCTATTGTTGGCGATACTGGAATGGGAGCACTAACTTACAAGCCAGTTCATTCACTTGTTCCAAATTATACTACAGAAGATTTTGATACCTTAGCACTAGAGTGTAAAAAAATATTAAATACACAGTATTCTGAAAATTTAGATAGTCTCTTTTATTTAGGAGGTTCTTCAGGAGGAGCAAGACCTAAGATATTAACTCAATATAATAATGAAGAGTGGATTATAAAATTTCCTTCCTCTTTAGATAGTAATAATATTGGAGAGGAAGAATATCTGTACTCTCTTTGTGCTAAAGAGTGTGGAATAGAAGTTCCTGAAGTAAAACTCTTTCCTTCTAAAATATGTAAAGGATATTTTGGAATAAAAAGATTTGATAGAATAGGAGATAAAAGAGTACATATGCTTTCTGTTTCTGCTCTTTTAGAAACTTCTCATAGAGTTCCAAATTTAGATTACAACATACTTATGAAACTTACTCTTGCTCTGACTAACTCTTTTGATGAAGTCCTTAAGATGTTTAGACTTATGTGTTTTAATATTTTTGCTCATAATAGAGATGATCATTCTAAAAATTTTACTTTTCTTTATTTAGAAGATGAAAAAAGATGGAAATTATCTCCTGCTTACGATTTAACATATAGCTTCTCTATTGGTGGAGAACATGCTACTACAGTTAACGGAAATGGAAAAAATCCATCATTAAATGATATTTTAGAAGTAGCTAAAAATATTGGTATAAAAAATGAAGAAGCTTTAACTATTGCAAATAATATAAAAAAAATAGTTGAAAAAAATTTGAATATTTTTTTGAAAAAGAATTCTGATACTATCTAATTTCTTATTGACTTTTTTACTATAAATGCTATAATTATACAATCAAACATACTGTTTTTTTAATAAATAATTACTAAAAAAACAGTACAAATACAAAATATGGTTTAAAAGGGAGGAAAGATTATGAGTTTATTGGTTTCTTTTATTTTAGTACTTGCAACTCTAGTTATAGGAGAGATAGTTTCTACAAAAACAAAAGCTATCATTCCATCAGTTTTTATAACTGCAGTCCTTTTTTTAGTGGGATATTGGACAATATTTCCAGCAGATATCATTGCTAAGGCAGGATTTTCCACAAATATAATTTATCTATCTATGTATTTTTTGATAACTCATATGGGTACTATGCTCAGTGTTAGAGAGTTAATTGCACAGTGGAAAACACTAGTTATATCTATATTTGGAATCTGTGGTATCTGTATTGGTACTCTTTTACTAGGACAACTTTTCTTTTCTTGGGATATGCTAGTAGTTGCTACTCCGCCACTTACTGGAGGAGTTGTTGCATCTATAATTATGTCTGAAGCTGCAAAAGCAAAAGGATTAGAAACATTAGCTGTACTAGCTGTAGGTATGTATGTTATGCAAGGATTTGCTGGATATCCACTTACTGCTATTACTTTAAATATGGAAGGAAAAAGATTAGTTGAAAAATTTAGAAAAGGGGAACTTCAACTTGTAAAAAAAGATGAAAATACAACTGTAGAGAAAAGACTTATACCACCTATTCCTAAAAAATTTCAAAGTACTTATGTATTTTTACTACAACTAGGAATTTTATCTCAAATTAGTCTTTTTATAGCTAACCTTACTAACAAGGCAGTATCTGAATTTGTTATCTGTTTAGTAGTTGGAGCTATAGCTGCTGAACTTGGATTTATTGAGAGAAAACCACTTAATCTATCAGGAACTTTTGGTTTCTTTATGACTGGTCTAATGGCTTTTATTTTTGGTGGTCTTGCACAAGCTACTCCTGAGATGATAAAAGAGTTAATCATTCCATTTATAGGAATTATTGCTTTTGGAGTTATAGGTTTAGTAGTTCTTTCTATCATAGCAGCAAAAATATTTAAAGAGTCTATTCCTATGTCAATAGCCATATCTTTAAATGCACTATATGGTTTCCCAGTTAACTATACACTAACTAATGACGCTGCTAAAGCCATTGGAAAAACAGATGAAGAGGTGGAGTTTTTAATAGAGTCAATGTTACCAAAGATGTTAATTGGAGGATTTGCTTCTGTTACTATTATTTCAGTTGTTATTGCTGGAGTATTTGCTAAAATGTTATAGAACTAAGGGGGAGAAATATGAATATTAAAGAATTAGCAGAAAAAAATAGAGATTACGTTATCAATCTAAGAAGGGAATTTCATCAAATTCCAGAACCTAGCCTAGAGGAATATGAAACTTCTAAAAGAATCCAAGAAGAATTAGATAAAATGGGGATAAAATACAAAGTGGTAGCTAAAACTGGTGTTGTTGCTAAAATAGGTGGAAAACAACCTGGAAAAGTAGTAGCTCTTAGAGCTGATATTGATGCATTACAAGTTACTGAATGCACTGGTGTAGACTATGCCTCTAAACATCCTGGTATGATGCATGCTTGTGGACATGATGGACATGCTTCTATGCTATTAGGTGCTGCTAAAATTTTAAAAGAAATTGAAGGAGATATCAAAGGAACTGTTAAACTTTATTTCCAACCTGGGGAAGAGGTTGCACAAGGTGCTAAACTTATGTTAAAAGAGGAACCTTTAAAAGGAGTAGCAGATGGATGCTTTGCTATACACCTTTGGGCTGATATTCCAGTAGGTAAAATCTCTATAGAAGAGGGACCTAGAATGGCATCAGCTGACCTTTTAAAAATAGAGATAAAAGGAAAAGGAGGACATGGCTCTCTACCTCATCAAGCTATAGACTCAGTAGTGGTTGGTTCTGCAGTTGTTATGAATTTACAATCTATAGTTAGTAGAGAGATTAGTCCTCTAGAATCTGCAGTTGTTACTATTGGTTCTTTCCAATCTGGAACTAGATTCAATGTCATCTCCAATCAAGCTACATTAGAAGGAACTGTTAGAACATTTAGTAAAGAAACTTGTAAAAATATAGAAAACGCAATAAGAAGAATTGTAAAGTCTACTTGTGAAGCTTATAGAGCGGAAGGAGAGGTATTCTATACTTATGGAACTACCCCTGTAATCAACGATCCAACTTGTTCTAAAGTAGCTGAAGGAGCTGTAGAAAAATTACTAGGTAAAGAGGGAGTAGCAAAATTTGAAAAGATTACTGGTGGAGAAGATTTCTGTTACTTCTTAGATGAAGTTCCTGGAGTATTAGCCTTTGTAGGAATAAACAATCCTGAAAAAGCAGCTAACTATCCACATCATCATGAAAAATTTAATATGGATGAAGATGGATTAGTATATGGTATGGGATTATATGCTCAATTTGCCATAGATTTCTTAAATAAATAGTAAATAAAAAAGGGTAGGATGCTTTCCTGCCCTTTCTTATCCATCTACTTTTAAATTATTAATTAAAAGAAGAGAATCTTCTTTTCTTTCTAAAAGCTTTAATTCTTTTAAATATTGTATATCTCTATCTATTGTTCTTTTAGTTATATTTAGTTTTATAGCTAATTCTTCAATTGTTATTTCAGAGTTTTCAGATATAATTTCTAAAATTTTTAATAACCTTTCTCTTCTTTTTTTGGTTTTTACATCTACTTTAATATTTTGAACGACATTTTGAACGACATTTTGAACGACATTTTGAGAATTTTTTTTATTTAAAAAGCTATCTTTAATATATAGTCTTGTTATAAAATAATTTCTATCCTCATCAGTTTCAAATTCTGGTTTTGGTGATCCATTTTTTTCCAATGCTCTTAATATTTTTCCAAATCCAGTATTTCTTCCCTCAGTTAAATGTAATTCCTTTAAAAACTCTCCTATTCTACGGTTTCTATATCTTCTATTTACTACCCGATAGTTTCTTAATCCCTCTATTGTTATAGAACGATCTGGTCCAGGAAAACTTAATATCTCTATCTTATCTGGTTCTACTCTCACTTCAATTGGTTCTCTTACATCATATCCTTTATGATAAACAGCATTTGCTAAGGCTTCTTCTATTGCTGCAAAAGGATAATTGTAATATCTATCACTTTCAGCCCTATCTGGAAATTTAATGATTTCTTCCTTAATTATATTATTTTGTATATATCTCAACGCATCTTGTAACTGTTGATCTAAAGGTCCTGTGAACCTCTCCCACTTAAAGCTTTCAGCTTTTGAAGTGGGAGCTTCTTTCTTGGGAAGTAGTTGCTTTTGTTAGCCAACTATATTTACCAAGCTATCCCCGTAGTTCCTACGGTTCTTTTATTTCTTATATTGCTTCTCTTATTCTTAATCCTTCAGCTAATATATTTTTACTTGCATTTATATCTCTATCATGGTATGTATTACAAATTGGACAAGTCCACTCTCTTATATTTAGAGATTTCTTTCCATCTCTATAACCACATACAGAGCATATTTGGCTTGATGGATATAACCTATCAATTTTTATTATCTCTCTTCCATACCATTTAGCCTTATACTCAAGCTTATTTACAAAACTAGCCCAAGATACATCAGCTATAGATTTAGCTAATTTATGATTACGAAGTAGTCCCTTTGTATTTAAGTCTTCTATACATATTATATCGTGGTTTTTGATAATATATGTACTCAACTTATTTAAGAAATCCGTCCTCATATTCATAATTTTTTCATGTATCTTAGCGACTTTAACTCTTTGTTTTTGATAGTTTTTAGATTCGTTTAATCTCTTATTTAATTTTTTAGCAATTAGAAATCTTTTAGATAATTTTCTCTGTTCTCTTTTTAATTTATCTTCTAACTGTTTTCTAAATTTAAGATTTTCTATTTTCTCTCCAGTAGATAAAATAGCCATATCTTTTATACCTAAATCAATTCCTACTACTGAGTTAGTTTTAGGTAGTTCTTGTATATCAATTTCACACAGTAAAGAGATAAAGTACTTACTACTTCCTTTACGAGAAATAGTAGCAGATTTTATTATCCCCTCTATTTTTCTATGTACTTTTATTTTTATCAATTCTTTTAATTTTGGAAGTTTTAGCCAACTTTCAAAAATATTTATAGTGCCATTTTGATTATTGGTTGTATAACTTTGTACAGGATTTTTCTTAGATTTGAACTTAGGAAACCCAATAGATTTATCTCTAAAAAAATTTTTATATGCTTTATCTAAATTTATTTGGGCATTAGCTAGAGCAAGACTATCAACTTCTTTTAGAAATTCATACTCTTTTTTATATTGAGCAG
>OGEM01001011.1_pt1 | contig 13996 bp, 2 predicted proteins | sample 1570741 | NCBI WGS metagenome assembly OGEM01 (sample SAMEA2582141, study PRJEB24529) | metagenome | biome: Human gut stool | place: China | collected 2011
ATCCATACTATAAAAAAATATTCCCCCTCTTCAGCAAAGAGGGGGCTAAGAATACAGCGAAACGATATGCCTTATTCAGCTTGTTCTTCCACGCCTTCCATATCCGATAAATGCTCATCCTGCACAGTTACACGCACCTGAATTAAACGACGGCTATCGGCAGAGGTCACTTTAAATTGAATATTTTCTAAGGTAATTTCTTCACCGCGCTTAGGCAAATACCCAAAGGCTTGCATGATTAAACCGCCAATGGTATCCACCTCTTCATCATCAAAATGCGTGTTGAATTGCGCATTAAAATCATCAATATCTGTTAGTGCACGCACCGCATAAGTATGACGAGAAAGCTGACGAATATCTGCGACATCTTCCTCATCAAATTCGTCTTCAATATCACCCACAATTTGTTCGAGAATGTCTTCGATGGTCACCAAACCTGATACCGCCCCAAACTCATCTACCACAATCGCCATGTGGAAACGTTCAGAACGAAACTCTTTTAACATACGATCGACACGTTTACTTTCCGGCACAATCACGACTGGACGTAACAACTTGGAGAGCTCGAATTCTTCCGCATCTTCACGTAAAAATTTAAGCAAATCTTTCGCATGCAAAATACCTTCAATATTATCGCGATCATCCGTATCTGCTATCACAGGAAAACGTGAATGAGCTGATTCAATAATCGTGTTTAAGCACGCATCAAGATCTTGATTTGATTCAATAAATATAATTTGCGAGCGTGGGATCATGATATCGCGTACACGAAGCTCCGCAATTTCCATTACCCCTTCAATCATTTCGCGAGTATTTTGATCGATTAAATCGTTTTGTTCTGAATCGCGAATCACTTCCACGAGTTCTTCACGGTTTTTCAGCTCACCTTGGAAAAAGCGGCCAATAAGTGATTGGAAAAAAGACTTTTTAGTTGTTTCAGTTTGATTACTCGAATGTTCTTCGTTCATAAAATTAAATGTGTTACTGTCGGATTGACTGCGTAAAAAGTAGCATATTTTGACAAAAATCGCAAAAAACTTAAGCTAAACGGCTAAAAATAAAGTGCGGTTAAAAACACTAACATTTTTAACCGCACTTAGGGAGGGAAAAATCCAATAGTGGTCATTCGACCTGGAAATAAATTAAACTATTTTAAATTTTCTTTCAAAATTTAGTTACTAGAGATTATTAAAATAAATTTTCTCTAATTACTACTGTAATTTACCTCTCTCTACAACCCAATCTGGCTTAACTCCTCCCTTAATTAATAACTGGCTTCCAGACCCAATAAAAGCACCTCGTTGAGATTGAGAGCCAACCTCACCAATATGAATTATTGTACCTGCAGGAATAACTATTTCTGTATATTGATTAGCCTGAGCAATATGAACTTTATTTGGGAGAAATCCCCACTCAGGTATTAACGCCGAATTAATTTTAGTTGCTAAAGAGCCTGTTGGTTTCTCTAATGACCAATATGCTCCAAATTCATTAGACTGACCTGGAGTCCAAGCTCTAAAGGCTCTGAGATCTTTAGTTAATTCAATAGTTGTATATCTTCCACCTGAAAAAGATTTTGCCTGCTCTTCATTTAGTGCGCCTTTACCAGTTATTGCATTATATCGTCTTAATATAACCCCAGGTACTTTATCCACGATCTTTTTATAATTTTCTCCAGCAAGAGTATTTTGTTTCCATTCTGTTCCTCCTTTACTTGCTTTAGCACTAGTTTCATTACGAGCAGATACATTACTATTGCTTCCCTCTTTAGGATTAAGTTTTCGATACTCATTAGTACCTACACCAAAACCTTCTTGATCTCTATAAAAATTATTCTCCATAATTTTTCGAGCTTGTTCTTCAGCAGCAGCCTTAGCCTTGGCTCTTTCCACTGGGTTTAATGAATTAAGAAAAGCACCTACTTTGTTTTTTAAACCAGCACTAGAATTTTTAACACTAGTTTCACTACGAGCTGATACATTACTATTACTTCCCTTTTTAGGATTCAGATGTGAATCAGGCGTATAAGGGTGTAATGGCTGTGTAGGCGTAATATTTTTCATATCAAATCTCGCCCCCATAACATTACCTGCTCCTTCCAACATATCACCGGCTAGAGCACCCAAAGTTATGGCCTTATCACATGTCTGTTCAGATCCCCCTAAGCGGTTACAAACGATATTACCTGCCCCCGCTAGTGCCGAGTTTCTTACTTTATCAGCCTGCTCAATGGTTTTTCTTGCTTTAGCAACTTCTTTATCAGGAATTTTCATGATTTCATAATCATGCTTCATCTCAGCTATCAGCTTACTACGCTCATCACTACCTGAAGTCTTACTACTTAATCCATGTTGCTCTAAGCCTATTTTTAGCAAACCATATTGTAGTGCCTGATTGCTTGAAAATATTTTATCCCCTAGGGCTCCGCGGTGCCCCCTATGAAAAGCCATTAGACTACGTAACTCTTTAAGCTCAGAGATAGAGAGTTTATCCACTCCATATTTAGCAAATTTATAAGCTACACTAGACTTATCTTGTGTAAAATTAGCTGATAACAATTTGTTTATTGTTGAAACATTATTCGGTATGCTATTCAAATATTCCTTATCACTCATAACCTTACCTTTTTTAACATCTTCTATCAGCAAACGATAAAAGAAATCAGCATCAGACTTCGTAACTTTTCCTGTAGTTTTATCTGTATGGGATCGTCCTTCATTAGCCAAATTTTTAAATACACTGGCAGGAATATTCTGTGGTGAGATAATGCCGTCTTTTACCCATCTTTTATAGTACTCAAACTCTGTCATATTCTTTTCATGGTTACGATCTGGTGCAGGCTGACCAATTAAGTGTGTACCGCCTATATTAGTTCCTTCTACAGCTCTATACTTAGCAAAAGCGTTACGTTCAGGATATCTAGGATCATCTATTTTTCCTTCAACACGGACGCCTCGAGACACTTGAACTTGCGGTTTTTCAGCCAAGATACCTTGTGCCATTTTAAGATCATATTCAGCCCACTCTCGTAGTGTTTGTAACATCTTACCTTCTTCAGAATAAGTCCATTCTGGATGTTTAGTTTGTTCTTCAATGTAGTAATTTCTTGCGTCTTTCACCATTTCAATATAGAACTTACATTGCTCAGCACTTACTTTACAAGCATCTCTAATCGCAAGGCTATGTTTAGTACTTTCTGCACCCATTTCTCGAAGTAAACGGTTTTTCTCTTCAAGGGGTTTCTTTTTAAGTTTTTGTAATTGCGTTAAATAATGCTCTCCTCTTGCTTTAAAGACTGAATTATTCTCCACAGCATTTTTCGCAATATTTCCGCTAATATCACTATTTTTAGAAATAGCGTAAGTATCTCCACCTTTAGCTGCGGATGTAATACCACCTATAGCCTTTCCAATTACACCACTTAATGCAATAACACGCTGCTTTTCAGATGAAGTTAACTCATTTGGCGCTTTGTCATAAAGCACTTTAGCAATCTGTGGTGCTACTAATTCAGCGCCACCTGCAGATAAAGCACCTGCTGTACTGCTTCCTCCAAGCGCATTACTTTCCACTGCGCCCCATAGTGCATGGGCTGCAATGTTAGTGACTTTATTCACTTTACCTGTCTGTTCATCTGTTGTTGCATTTTTAATTGCTTGGTTAACGTAAGGTGAAGCTGCAGTCACCGCAATACCTTGTGCTGATTGTCCAGTTAATGCGGCTACGCCAGCTGATGTAATTGCATCCAGAGCACGACGATATTTACCTTCATTACCCCATTCTTCAGATTCTTTAAGAAGCGTTATTAATTTCTCATCAACTTTCGCTAATGCAACCTTATCATTACGTTTAACCAGTTCCTCTCTTTCTGCTTGCAATGCCGCCATTTCTTTTATTGCTGCTTTCTGTTGATTTGCCATGTATGTATTTACGGCATCACGAATATGGCCTGCAGCAGCAGAAATTTGGCGTTGTTCGCTCAATTGCTGTTTCACATCTTTTGGTGCATTCACTTGGCTATTAGCTTGATTAATATCTGTATTAATGCCCAAAGCTTGTGCTGTGGTTTGAGTTGGTTCACTATCTTTATTTAAGGTAATTTTTCCTTCACTTAAGGTTGCTCGAGTAACTGAATTATCTGAATCAGATTCATTTATCGGCAATCCACCACCAAAGCTTGTAGAATTAACCTTAGACCCTTTTCCTTTTGCACTAGCACTAACCGAACCACTCATAGCGTTACTACTACTTTCGTTTTGAATATCTGCAAAAGTAAAGCTATTGGTTTTAAGTTCATTTGCTTGTGAATTAGTACCTGTAATGGCGCCACCATTTAAGTGAACATTTTTAGCATCAACGTGATAACCGCCTTCTTCAGCAAAAATCCCTGCTTGTTCATTTACTTGTTTACGATGACTTTCACCTTTTTCACTATTGCCATAACCACTTACACTCCAGTTATTACCAAAACCAAATTCGACTTCAAGACCACCGCCTGAGGATTTAGTTTTGAAGTGCTCTTCATCTTGTAAACTTTCAATATTGAGATTACCACCAACATTGGCATTCACTGTTTTACCTTTAACTTGGCTGCCAATAAGATTCGTGTCACCTTGGCTATTAAGAGTCACAGTTTCTGCATTTAGTTGGCTACTTTGATAAGTCTTACTTTCCCCATCTTCTTTGCCCGAGCTTCCACCAACTCTTGCATAAATGCCTACGCCAGTTTGCGCCCCAACTGTTGCAGCAACACCAACCTCAACCCCCATGCTAGAATTTCTTCCTTTAAACTGGGTATGATTCTCACCAGCTTTAATATTCAACTCATTGCCAGTTAACGTAATTCGACTATCTTCAAGGCGTTTGCCTGTTTCATCTCGAGATGTAAGCTCGGCATGTGTTAAGTTGATATTACCTAACTTACGCTCACCTTTTTCATTCAAACTACCGTCACCACGTGCGACAAGATTAATCTCTTTCGCATTGATTCGGCTACCTTGACTAATATCTGATAATCCTTCTTGGCTTTGACGGCTATGAGCAATACCGCTACCAGATTCCGCTCTAAAGAGATACGTACCCGATTTTGGATCTTTAAGTTTGCTAATAGAGTTATATAAATTATAGCCCTGCGCAGCAATACTCATAGCATTTGCCGCTTTCAAGCGATCAGATGCTTTATCATTTTTTACAGCGCCTTCAATAGTATTAATTAAGTCGATTATCGGTGATTTAATTCGGCTAAATTGTCCAATTTTTAAATCGCTTTCACTATAACTATTCTCTTGATGATTAAGTGCATTATTAATAGTGATATTTTGTGCATTAATATCCACTTTCTCTTTCGCCAACACTTCACTTGCTGTTTGTTGGTAATCCTTACCTGCATATACCTCAACTTTGTTATTAAGGCTGGCTAATTGGCTTCCGTCATGACTTACTTTATCCCCATCTTGATTCATACGTGTACGATTATAGCCAAAGAATCTCTCTGTATCAGAGATGACCGCCTCTCCTACACCATGACCTTTACGAACTTGCACGCTATTATCTGTCGTTTCGGCAGTCATCAACTTAACATTACCTTCATTAGCTTGAAGTCTGTTTTTACCTCCCGAAACAAATGTCGTACCTTTTAAAGTAACATCACCTTTCTCTGCGATGGTTGTACTATTACCAGCAATAGAAATTTGGCTTCCGACTTCCTGGCTGAGACGAGTATCTCCATTTTCTCGCTGTGTGTGTCCTCCGACGACATATTTTGCTAATCCATCAATTCCCACGCCTCGTTTTCTAGAGGATGCTTGCTGAGATTGTTCGTGTACAGCGACTCCGAAATCAACATTTTGAGCTGCAATAAATTGCGCATCACCTTCAGCACTGATACGACTACCTTGGGCACGAATATCTCCTTCTCGGGCTTGAATATTAAGCTTCCCTCCCGTCTCAAGTGCGGTTGTTTTTGCCAGTGATTTTTGATTGTATTTATGTGATTCACTTCGATTGTGATTAGCATAAGGCTGAAGGCCGCGCATCATTGATTCTGCTGAATCTACAACAGCATCTGATGCTGCCGTAGATTTACCAATAATGGATTTCGTTCCTCCTTGGGCTTCTTTCTGACGATAATTGTCTTTTGCTCTCGCTACAGGATCGTATACAAAACCCATTCCAATACCGGTTGATTTTTGATTCTGATGACGTTCACTATTATGCAGCTCATTCACCGCATTCAAGTTCACATTTTTACCCGCAAGCACCATATCACCACCTGAAGCTAAACGGGAGCCATTCACATTGACATTATCCTTCGCATTAAGCTCTAAAGCTCCGCTCTCTGCCACGAGTTGACTACCTATTACGTTCTCGTCATAGCCTGTCATATCTCGATTTGATTTATTGCGTTGATAACCAATTTGTGCAGTTCCATGAGAGAAAGAAGCGCTTAAACCAGATCTTTTATGCTTATCCCACTTAATTTGTTCGTGACTATTTGTTACTGTTCCGATATCAAGTTCACCACCGGCCAAAGCTGTTATTGCCTGTGTAGCATTAGCCTGGGTTCCCTTCATACTCACATTGCGTCCAGCCGTTACCTCTATTTGCTCACCTTTTAGCTGAGCCAGTTCATGAGCATTAAGTTTGTCATATGAATAACGCTCAGAAGAACGGGAAGATATGAGATTACGTTTTTTGGTTTTTGCGTATTCCTCTAAACTTGCTGTTTTACCCGCGGCATCTAATACCAAATCATTTTCTGCAACTAATGCTAAACGTTTCTCAGATTCAAGCTTACCGCCATTAGCGTGAATATCTTTAGCTTGTAATTGTACATCGCCACCACCTTTTACCGTTGAAGCGACCACATCCTGTAAATTTGCATTACGATAAGCATTAGAGTTTCCTAATTTCTCATCATACCCCACAGAAAGTGCGGTCAAATTTAAGTTATTTTTAGCATCAAGTAAGGTAAGCCCTTTACCATCATTACTCACTTCTGAACCTTCAAGCGTCATGTTATTAGCACTTACGCTCAATAGGCCATTCTCACCTTTAACATGTAAAAGTGCTTTGCGATCAAGATTAGTTTCATGACGAGTTAAGCCATTAGCTTTAATATCGCTTGTTTGAGTGGTAGAACGATGATTAAAATCGCCTGCTACCTTCAATAACAAAGCCTTATCAGCTTCAAGTACACCACCAACATTATTGGCATTACCAGATACATTCGCACTCAATATCTCACTACTTAGAGTACCGCTATTTTTTAGGCTATCCACATCAATTTTGGCAATTTGTCTGCCAGAAAGAGTTCCCTGGTTCTCAAACTCACTACCTTTTACATACAATTTCTCACCTGAAATCAATGTGCCAGTTCCGTTTAAATCACCTTTTTTCACCACGGCATATACTCGTGGAACTAATGCCTCCACAACTTTACCACTTGGTAGTGTTACCTTTTGTTTTTCTATCCATACAATATCAGAGGTCAGCTGAGCTACCTGTTCAGGTGTTAAGCTTACCCCTACAGTGAGATTAAATTTTTTCGCAAAGGTTAGTCCCGCATCCATTAAAGATTTATATTGCTCTTCAAAGGTCTGGTTATTCCCACTAAAATGATGTCCAGTAAGACGGTTCATTTGCTCACGTACAAGACGTTGCTCATAGTACCCATCTCCCAAACGCTTCATGGTAGCTTGCGGATTTATATGTAAAGAATTAAGGATATAATCCGAACTTAACCAGCGATTTTTATTTGTAAAATCAGAATCTGTTTCAACTAATACATGACTTTCTGCCGTCGGATTAATTTTATATAAACTTTGTGTTGGTAAACGGGTATCCGGTTGTATAGTACGAACTTCCAACTGATTATTAAACTGACTTTCAATTGTTTGCAAAGTCGATGATTTACCGATCGCCTGCGTATCTATTTTACGAGTATCAAGTGTGCCTAATACACTACTTTCTACACCATTTCCTAGTTTAACTTTATGGGCACTTTGATCTTGATAAAATGGATTATCTACTGTTTTATTTGCCTGAGATAATTCTGTAAAAATATTCATATCAAAGGTTGTATTTGTCTCACGGCGTTTGATTACATCATTAAAACTTTCACCGTACCAACGCCAACCTTTTCTGTGACCACGCCATCTTGGTTCTACCCAACTAGCAGTACCGTAAATTTGATGAGACACCGTACCTTTCTCATCTAAATTTTTCAGTTCACCCTGTGCTTTATGAATAAGCCCACCAGATATTATGGTGCTCTTATCATTTTCTAAATAGCTATTACCTAGATCAATATCAGCGCCAGCAAGAATTTGTCCTGGCAATGATTTAGTCACGACACTTTTTGCCACTTTTTCTTCTGTTACATTCATAACCCAGCGTTCACGATAATGTCCTGGTAACAAGTCGTTGTTCGCCTTAATACGTTGGTTTAATTCTGTAAAAGAATCAGCATGCTTGTTCGCCCAGTCAGTATATTCCTTAATTGCTTTATTATAATTCGCAACATCTTGTTTATAAGCCTCAATCTCTATATCATACTGACGCAAAGCTTCTTCATGTCGGGCTTTAAGATCTGGAAACTCAGAGTATCGAATCGGCAGTTTTCCTGGTTTACTAGGCTCTTTTCTTATCGTCGGTAAATTTTCAAGAGATGGTGCGTTCTGAGGTGCTTTAAGACCAAAACGCTCCCACACGCCATAATCCGTACCATAGAGAGTTGTTGGATAAATATAGCAAAGCGATGGATCTACAGTTGAACATACCTTTTGATTTGCCAAAGGAATATAACCAACTTTCAGCTCATCATTGTCTAATTTACGATGAAGTAGTGTTTTCCAGACGAGATCATATACACCCGGCTCATTTTTATCTGAGAGAACTCTCTGTTCGAAACGATCGCTTTTGACTTGTCCACCAGTATTAAAATCAATACCATTCGTCCCGATCATGACATATTGAATATTCTGTTTTTTCCCTTCTTCAGGAACCTCAATCTTTTCAGTGACAAAATGTTCATTTGTGTTAAAAGTTTGCTTAACACCACTTAGACCAATTCCGCCCTCAGCTTCAATGATACCGCTCTTATTACGTAAAACGTCAGCTTTCCCTTCAGCTTGATCCTGGGTATTTAAACGTTCGCCAAATTCAATATTCCCCCCACTGTAAAGAGTTGAACCACCTTTTTTGTCTTTCTCATAAAAAGCGGTACTATTAACGATTTCTTTTCCAGTAAGAGAAAGGCGATGACGAGCAGCAATAGTTGCCGACTTCACTTCACCGGCTGTATTTTTCCCATCATGATTTTCAATTTTATCGGCTTGAAGTGCCACATGGTCACCATAAATACGTCCACTTCCTACATTATCAATATGGGTTGCTTTTAATACCGTTTTACTGTCGTTATTTTCTGTAAAAGAATTTATTAACCCTTGGTTAGTAATCTTTCCACTTGCAGTAATGCGAGTTTCCGCACTGCTTAATCGTCCAGCTTCTTGGTTATCTACATTTTGAGCTAAAATAGTAAGACGTTTACCGGCTGAGAGTTTATTGCTATTAATTACACTACCTGAAGTCTCAATATTCAATTCAGTAGCCGCATTGATATCATTCGTAGAGTGAAAATCACTTTGCAGACCTAAATGTAATTTATCAGCTTCTAGATGTCCCTTTCCTGTTAATGATAATGAGTGAGTATGAATATCTAATGCATGGCTTGCTTGTAATCGTCCAGAGTCATTATCAATTGACAAATTAGAGCCAGAAATCTCCGTATCCTTCCAACTTAAAACTTCACCTTTTTGATTGTTTAAAGTACCGTTAATATGGAGTTTTGCTTTATCTTCTACATAAATTCCCCCTTCTACGTTATCAATATCTTGGGCATTTAGAAGCAATGTCTTCGCTGCAATTCCTTGTTGAATCGCTCCATTTGATTTATCAACTGTACCTTGATTATCAATCTTCTTCGCATCAATCGTCAGTTTATTAGCTTGAATAAATGAACCATCTTTACCTGTTTTATTATTCAGAATCGTTGGAACAGTTAAAGCCAACTGTTGTGCAACTTGAGTAACTCCACCACGATTATCTAATTTTTCCGCCTGGAGCGTCATATCTCCTAAGCTAATTACTTTTCCATTATTTTGATTATCTAATTGGTTACTTACTTGAATCTGACCAAGGTTTTGAGCATAAAGTACCCCTGAATTATTATTGATATCTTCTGCTTTAATAAAAGTTTTGGTACCTTTAATAATGCCCTGAGTATTATTCAGCATTGAAGCCACATTCAATGACAAACTTTCTGAAGAAAGTAGCTCACCTTGCCCACTATTATCAATTTGGTTAGCGCGGATATGGCTATCTACTCCGCTAATACGTCCTTGACGATTATCGATATCTTTCTGAACACTAACTTTTTGATGTGTTTGAGAAGAAACAATCCCATTGCGATTGTTTAATTGAGTTGCTTGGATAGATTGTTTCTCACCTGAAACAATATTCCCATCTTGATTTATTAATGTAGTACTTGAAATTTGCTGCTCACCACGACTCAGCACTTTTCCTTTTTGATTATCCAAAAGACCAGTGTTAATAACCGCACTCTTACCACTTTGAATTAAGCCATTACGATTAACGATGTTCTGGCTTGAAAGTGTCACGTTCTCATCCGAAGCGATTACCCCATCTGTAGAATCAATTCGTTTAGTGTCTAATTGAAGTGCTTTTCCACTTAACAGCATTCCTTTGCTATTATTCACATTATTCGCTTCAATAAGCATGCGACCTTTAGTACTTATTCCGCCGTCTTGATTAGTTAACGTATTAGTATGAATCGTTAAATCATCACTACCTCGCTGCGTCCAATGCCCACCTTTATTATCAAGTTCAGATTGAGATGTCTTAATAGTCTCAGCGCTTAACTCACTACCTTGTGTAGAAAGTAATCCTGACGATGAAAGAGAAAGTTCATTTGTCGCATAAACATTCGCTTGATTAAGTTGAATATCTTGTTGATCTGAAGATAAGGAAACATTATATCCCGTTGTTTGGCTTCCATCTAAATTTAAAGCGCCACCTTGTACTGCAATATTACCTGATGCAACCTGTTTCCCATGCATTGTTACACTATTATCGCCTTTTAAGGTAATACCACTTCCTGCAACATGAGCTGCATCTAAAGTACGAACAACTTTACCTTTATCTTCTGTAATATTCACACCAGCAGCAATAAATGCCGTTTTATCTGCGACAATTGATTTTGCATCATAGTCTACCCGACCTTTTGCAACAGTTTCACCTTTTTGACGAACAACATTGCCTTTTAAAGAAACATTCCCTTTACGAGCAATCACTGAACCATCTTGTGTAATGCTCTTAGCATTTAAATCAATCTGGCCTTGTTTAGATTCAATTTTGCCTGTATTAGTCGCGACAGCTGTATGGAGATGAATATTATCAACCCCATTAATCACGCCCTCATTGACAATCTTACCCTGACTATCAATTTTCACGCTTCCAGCAGATGCACCAATGTGCCCCGCATTGCGTACACCAAGACCTTGGCCATTATCCACTAAATGGATTTTTTCAGCATACATCCCACCCAATTGGCTCACATCCACACTGTAGCTTTGGTTTTCACTTTGAGTGTCTGAAGTGCGGTCAGTATTGTCGGTATTTTTATCGCCCACGTACACAACCGAATCATTAGTGCGATCAACGTTGTTTTTTCCAGTGGTCACTTTTACTTGTTTAGCCCATACGCCACCTTTGATTTCGGCTTTTTCTGCAATGATGTCAGTATAATCAGCTTTAGAGGTATCCATCCCTTTTTGACCAACAGTCACTTTACCGCCTCTTACGCGATAGCCTTTCAACTCACCATTTTCTACATCTGCCTTACCAGTTGTCAGCGTGGTACGTCCCGCATTAATCACACCACAGCCATCACACTGAATACCACTTGGGTTGGCAATCACGACATCCGCTTTTTTGCCTGCAACTTCAACATAGCCTTTTAAACGGCTTGGATTAGCGGAGTTCACCTCGTTAAGAATGACTTTTGCTTCACCACGGGCAAGATTCGGGTTACCTTGCACCCAGCCCGCCATTTGCGTTTGTGTAGCTTGGCGTGCGTTGTTAAGAATCGCCCCTTTTTCAGCCACATCAAATTGTGAATACTGGTTACGTGATACCCCACCTGCACTTGGTGTTTGAATATTTACTTGCGGTAAACCATTCGCTGTTTGGAGTACAGTTGGTTGTTGATTATTCGGCGCAGATTTATCGGCTCTAATTGCCATATCTTCTGCATGAACAGAAGGCGCTAAAAAGACAAAGCCTAATGCCAACATTAAGCTAAAATGAATAGGATTAAGCGAAAGTGCGGTTGAAAATAGCCCTGTTTTTTCTTGTTCTGAGCTCACATTTTCACTTTGTGCTTTACCTTGAGATTTTGCCAGCTCAGATACTACGACAAGCTGGTTTAATACACGGCTAAAAATAACTTTATAGTGACGTTTATTCATTTTTTAATTTCCTTTAAATTTTAAATTCGGTTTGGGTTTAATCAATTTATTCATCTAAAAGCGTGAGCATTAAAAACGGTAGCTCACATTAAATCCGGTTGTCACATGACTGGTTTTAAATCCTTCCGGCTTTTTAATCGGAGTACCCACAAAATAATCATAATTTAATCCCCATAAATTACCGCGAAGTCCAACAACACCACCCATCAATGTATTACCAATATTCATTTCTTTTTGACTGGAATTCACTCTACCTCGGTCAATCCCTAAATAAAGTTCATGTCCCTTGTTGGCAATATTCCAACCAAGCTCATTTCGCCATAACCAACCTTTTTCACCGGAAAGTGATAACTCACCATCAAATCCCCTTACGGTATAACGACCACCAATACTCAATTTATCTTGTTGTGTTAAAGGGGTACCGTTCCATTGTCCATTCCACACCGTATTAAAACGGAAAGGTTGATTGCCAATAGTGAAAGGATAGGTAAAATCAATGCCTGCAGTAAAAATCTGCATACGGGAAGTCCCTTCACCAAATTCTTCTTCTGGAGCCGGTAAGGATTTATTACCACCCGTTCCACGTTTATAGTTCGCAAACAGTTGTAATACTGTTTCACCAATATATTGAGTATGATTAAAACCGACTTCCCAACCTGCTGTACGACGACGTTGTACTTCTACCTCTGTATCATTAATGTAGTTATGCGATTTTCTCGTCCACAAGGCAGCATTAATATAGGTTTTATGCAAACTTCCTCGAGATAATAAGCGACTTAAATTCGCTTTCATTTGTTGGCTTTCACCCGAATAGGTATAAGACTCTAATACCCCCGCTACCGTTTGGTGGTAAGTATATTTTGAACCGGAAAGGGTCAAGAGATAGTTCTTCCAAGGAATGGAATAATAGAGGCTGACATTTTTACTGCCATAATCCCCTTCAGCATTGTCGCTACCACGTTTAAAACTGCGTGTACCACTGATGTAGAATAAATCGTTTAAGGTCAACACATTATCCCAAGAAAATGTGGCTGACCCCTGTAGACGACCTGTAGCCTTACTGCCTGAATCATCTAAGCCTAAAGTAAGATGGAAAGGAAAGCGTTGTTTATAAGAAATCACTACATCCGTCTCTCCTATCGCCTCACTCGGAGACAACTGCACATCAGCTTCTGCACTCGATACTCGTTTTAAGTTCTCCAAACCTTGCTCAATATTACGAATATTTAGCATATCGCCTTGTGCCATTGGCATGGCAAACCATAATGTGCCACGGGTGGCAAATGGAATCGCACTTTGGTCTTGTAATTGAATACGCCCTACTTTACCCGGAATCACAGTGAGTACTAACATGCCTGAACGCAAATCCTGTGGCTCAACCACCACACGTGTAGTGACATAACCAAAATCAATTAAACGATTTTGAATACGGCGAAGTAAGACGTTAA
>OGEM01001020.1_pt1 | contig 13891 bp, 4 predicted proteins | sample 1570741 | NCBI WGS metagenome assembly OGEM01 (sample SAMEA2582141, study PRJEB24529) | metagenome | biome: Human gut stool | place: China | collected 2011
CAATATTTGCTGCATTAGTATCAGTTGTACCCCCACTAGCAACATTAGTGATTGTTTTGTTACCTGCGTTGATACCATCAGTTTTATCAATAGAGATGCCGCCTACAGTTACTTTATCTGTTGTAATACCAGTACCTGTAATTGCAGTAGTACCATTTGTTAAGCCAGATGTATTCATTACTGTGTTGCCAGCAGTAATAGAATCTACGGTAAGGTCTTTCTTCGTAGCTACAGTAATTTTCTTTTTATCTGTGCCATCTTGAGTAATCAAGATATTGTCGCCATTGATAAGATCTACTGTGTCCCCACCTTGTACAGTTGTTTTATCTGTTGTGCTGGAATTTGTTGTAAGATTCCATGCCGCACCAGCTTTAGCTGCATCAGCTGCTTTATTGATAGCATCGGCTACATTTTTAGATGTTGCTAAGCCATCATCACCTGTTACAGATGCTGCACCTGTATTGGCATCGCTAGTAATAGCTGCACGCTTAGTGGAAATTTCAACAGTGTTGCCATTCATCTTCGTAGATACTAAGTCACCTGTAGCAGCTTTTACATTGAATGCCACATCACCATCTTTTAAGGATTGGCTAGATGCTGTGCCGCTATCTGCACCAAGAGAGATGTTACGAGCTACTGCTGTGGACGCATTATCTACTTTAGTTTTTGTAGCTGCATCAAGACCTACTGTAACAGTTTGGCCATTTACAGTTGTAGACACACCATTCGTACCGGAAACAGTAAGTTTTTGATTCTTAAGATTTACAGTACCGTCTGTAGCACCATCAGAAACAGTAAGATTTTGAGACAAGCCATCTACAGCTTTATTGATAGAATCCGCTACATTTTTAGCAGTCGCTAACCCATCTGTAGGGCTATTTACTTTAGCTTTACCATCAGCATCATTAGTAATAGTTTCTGTGGCAGTAGAAATAGTTACAGTACCATTTGTACCTACAGTTGCTTTTGTAAAAGTACCATCCGTAAAGTTTAATCCATTCGCCAAGGATACTTTATTTGCATTGGCACCATTAGCTTTGTATGTTAATTGTGTTTGATTAGCTAATTTTGTTGTATCAATACCAATTGCATAGTCCTTAGTATTTGTACCCGCTGTTGGTGTAATTGTAATAGGATTATCCGCCGTATTAGCCTTGCTAACAGTTACTGCGCCTACAGCTAAATCTTTTACTTTAGCAGAATCAACAGCTACTTGTACACCTGTAGTAGAAGCCTTAGTAGTAACTAGATTGCCATCACCAACTACTTTAAAGGTTGCATCACCGTCTTTTAGATACTTAAGACCTGTAGATCCTGTGTCACCTGTTAAGCCGATACCTTTAGTCGTAGCATTTACCGTATTATTGTCTAGACCAACTACAAGACTACCATTATTTGTACCAACTAAATCTGTTCTAATACCATTGGCACCGATTACTTTAAGTGGACTTTCACTAAGCTTAACACTGCCAGTTTTAGAATTTGTATCTAGTTTTAATGTAACAGCATCTACAGCATTCTTTACATCTGTAATATTGGCTGCATTAGTACCGACATTACCACCGCTAGAAACATTCGTAATTTGTTGACCACCTGCACTAATACCCTCTGTACCAAACTTAACAGTTTTCGTAGCAGTTTTTGCAGTTAAACCATCACGAGTTATGGTCACATTATTACTACCAGTAGTCGGACCAATTTGAAGCGTTGTATTACTCAATACATTATCGCCGGCTTTAAATGAATCGCCAGTAAAGTTTCTACCTTTTACAGAACCATTTGTACCATCTAGAGTAATTTGATTACCACCAGAAGAAACCGTAACAGATCTATTAGCTTTCACAGTATCTACAGTAATCGCCTTATTCAAAGAAGTAGTAATTTTTTTGCCACTACGAGTTACTGTAATATTGTTGTCCCCACCAAAGATTACAGTATCTGATTTATTAATTACTTCAGGAGCACTAGGATCCCTGTCTGCCGCTAATTTCCAATGATATGCATTGGCAGAAATGGCTTTATTGATAGCATCTGCTACATTCTTAGAATCAGCCATGCCTGCAGCATTTGCAGAAGCTTGACCATTTGTGACATTAATATTTTGTGTTTTACCGGAAATTGTAAGATTTTGACCGTTGGCAGCTGTTGTAATATATGTATTATCGCCCTTAATGCCTAATGTACTATTTGCAATATTTACATTGCCAGTATTTACATTACCAGAGAACGCAAGGTTAACACTCTTTAATTGGGCTACGTTAACTGCATCTGTATCTTTTGTACCCGCTGCAAGACCTGTAAGTTGACGTGTTACAGTAGTACCATTACCAATAGAAACGGCACCAGTTGTACTAGTAAGTACATTGCCAGTTAAACCAGAATAAATATCTGTACGGTTTGTATTAGGATTATAACCTTTATTAGTAACACCACCTATTACATTAGCAACTGAATCTCGACCTAAAGCAACACCACCATCAACGGAAGCTCTAGAATCAGGACCAATAGCAACAGATTTAACAGCACTTGCATTAGCTCTAGTACCAATAGCAATAGAATGTTGAGATGTGGAGTTAACGCGACTGCCTATGGCAATTGATTCTAGACCATTAGCTGTCGTTGCGGAGCCGATTGCAAGAGCTCTATTGCCTGTAGCTTTCGTTGGAGTAGATCCATAAGAACCAATGGCAATAGTTCCATCACTATTTGCTGAAGCACTACCACCTAACGCCACAGAATTATCACCATCAGCCGTTACATTCATCCCCATAGCAACACTATTAAATTTATTAGACTTAGCAGCTTGACCAACTGCAACACCGCCTAACTCTGCCGTAGTTCCATTAGTACCTACAGCAACACCATTTCTACCAGCTGCGGAAGACTTATGACCTACTGCAAGGGAGTTTTCCCCTTTAGCAGTAGTCTCCATCCCTACTGCTGTAGCAGATGTAGCATTAGCAGTAGATAAAATCCCCAAAACGGTTGAAGATGCACCAGTAGACGTATTCTTTCTACCTACTGCTACCGCACCTTCACCAGTAGCTTGAGATTCAGAACCAACAGCTAGAGAATTAGATGTTTTAGCATTTGTCTTATAGCCAATGCTTACACCTGCACTCCCATCTGCCTTAGCTGCAGTACCAATAGCTACGCTATATCCACCAGAAGCAACAGCATAATTATTAAATTGATCGGATGATGCGCCACCAATAGCAACATCGCCAGCATTAGTTGCTTGTGCATATGTACCACCCGCGAAAGCACCAAAACCAGTCGCATTAGTAGCACTACCAATAGCAGTACCACGAACACTAGAATTCGCGATTAGGCCTAAGGATACACCACCTCTGCCAGTCGCATGAGCACCAGCACCAATAGCTACAGCTGGTTGAGCTGGATCAGCATATTGTGAATTAGCTATTGCTCTGTAACCGATAGCAATAGATTGATGACTGTTGGACTGGGATTCATTACCGATAGCAAGACCATTAGTTAAGGTTGAATACATTTTAGTACCGCCCTCAAGAGTCCCAGTCGGTCTATCTGCTGCAGACACATCCGCAACTACACCTGTTTGCATCGCTAAAGCGGCTAATATACTTGCTACTACAATTTTCTTTTTCCCTGTTTTATTTTTTGCCATTTCAGATACTACGACATAGCACTGTTTGGACTTAGACCAAATTACTTTAAATATTTTATTCATATGTTTTCCTCTTCTAAAATACTAACCCTCAACTATATGAATTTTATGTTCCATACTTCTCTCAGTCTGGAAATAATGAAAGCTACATAGCTTTACATTTATAAAAAACCTATCTTCAATTTTACCATAATTCATCTAATTTTCTCAATTTAAAAGTGTGTTTTTTGGATATTTACTATTATCTCAATTACGCATAGAACACGTCTAAAAACGCAGTATTATCATAATTCATTTATAATTCACCTTAATAAATTGCATATATTCTGTATTTTTATACTTAGAACTGAGAATAACAAAAAACAACAAACTGTATCATAAAAATGTTCCATTTCGGCAAAATATTCATTATTTATACATTATATTCGCTTTGATTGAGTAATTTATTAATTATTAAATTTTAATTTTTAGACTATTTTATTTTTCAGATATAGCTTTAATAAAATGTTTTCGTTCTTATACTAAAAAGAGCCCCCTCGTTCGAGGGAGGCTCTTTCTAGTTTTACATATCCATTCATAGGATATACATAGTTCTAACTATATGTACAATGTGATTATGCTTTATTTGCCAACAATTGGTTAACTGCTGCTTTCAACGCATCAATTTCAGATTGTTGTTGTTCAAGCTTGGATTTGTACTCTTCATTTTGGTTACGTAAGTGACTTACTTCATCTTGCATTACGTAGATAGAGCTGATAGGGCCAGCTTTATAACGTTCTGGAATCGCATCTTTTCTATCACGGTTGCCACCAAATTTATGAGTTACACCAGCATTGATCATGTTGTGGCTAGAACCAAGAGTAACACCGATGTTGAACATAGTGTCTTCAGTTTTGTAATGTGCAAGACCGATTGCACCAGCTGTTTCACCACGGTAGTTACCAATACCAGCCATAATTTGTGTTGGTTCCAATGGATCGTATTGGATTGGTTTCAACGCTGCCATAGCTGCTGCATGAGCACCTACACGTTGTGTTTCAACGCCTACACGGTTAATAGCTTCTTGTAAACCAGCTTGTGCGCCTTTCAATTGGCTAACATTTACTGCATCTGTATCTGCTGTACCAGGTGCTACACCATGAATTTGGTTACCACCATTGTTCAAGCCATCTACAGTAAGAGATACAGGGCTAGCTGCAGGATTTGCAGGGTTAATAGTCATGCCAGCACCATTAACTGTTGTAGAGTTACCAGCTGCATCTTTTACAGTTGTACCAGCAGGAGTGATTTTAGTGGATGGACCATTTTCATCGCCTACAGTTACACTATTAAGACCTTTCACATCTTTAGCTAGGCTATATGTGAAAGTAGTACCGTCTTGTTTAACTTCAAGGTTATCACCAGCTTGGAATTTAACAGTATCGCCACCTTGTACTTTTTCAACAGTACCGCCAGCTGCAGTTACGTTCCATGCAGATAGATCTTTAACTTGTTGTTTACCAGCATCTGTTAAGTTACTCAAGTCTTGATTTGCTGCATTATCGATTTTTGCTTTTGTTGCATCATCGATTTTAACAGTTACATCTTCACCATTAGCTTCAGTTGTTAAACCATTTTCGCCTTTGATGTTGAATTTAACATCGCCTGTGCTCAAGGATTTTTCATCAGTAGAACCAGTGTTACCACCTAAGGAAATCTTACGACCGATTGCTTCTGTGTTTTTATCGATTTGAGCTTTGTTTTTCGCAATATTATCAGCATTTTTACCAATGTTAGTTTTATTTTCTGCTACTTGATCATCAACTGCTTTTAATTGATCTTCAGTTGCTGCACGACCAGATACAGGTTGTGTTTGACCTGGTACCCAAGTTTTATTAGTCAAGCCTGTTACTTCTGGAGTTTCTACACCATCAGTTGCTTTTACTTTAGGTGCTGTAATTGTGTCATTAGCAGTTACTGTATCGAATGTTACATCTTTCTTAGTTGCAATTGTGAAGTCTTTACCATTTTGAGTAATGGAGATGTTATCACCATCGATGAACTTAACTGTCTTACCACCTTCAACCTTTTCAGCAGTACCATTATTAGCCACTACATTCCATGCAGATAAATCTTTAACTTGTTGCTTACCAGCATCTGTTAAGTTGCTTAAATCAGTATTTGCTGCATTATTGATTTTGTTTGCAGTATCATCATCCAATTTAACAGTTACATCGTCACCATTAGCTTCAGTAACGATACCATTTTGACCTTTAATATTGAATTTCACATCGCCTGTGCTCAAGGATTTCTCATCAGTAGAACCAGTGTCACCACCTAAGGAGATTTTGCGAGCGATTGCTGTTGTATTTTTGTCAATATTATCTTTATTTGTTTTAATATCGCCAGCATTTTTAGTGATATTAGCTTTATTTGCTGCTACTTGATCATCAACTGCTTTCAATTGATCTTCAGTAGCTGCACGACCACTTACAGGTGCTGTTTGGCCTGGAACCCATGTAGTGTTTGTTAAACCACTCACTTCTGGAGCTGTAATTTTTTGGTTTGCTGTTACATTATCAAATGTTACATCTTTCTTTGTGGCAACAGTGAACTCTTTACCATTTTGTGTAATGGAAACATTATCACCATCGATGAATTTAACTGTATCGCCACCTTGAACCTTTTCAGCAGTACCGTTGTTAGCTACTACATTCCATGCTGCCAAATCTTTAACTTGTTGTTCACCAGCTGGAGTCAAGTTGCTCAAGTCTTTATTTGCTGCGTTGTCGATTTTGTCTTTTGTAGCATCATCTAATTTAACAGTTACATCATCGCCATTTGCAACAGTAGTAATGCCATTTTCACCTTTAACATTGAATTTCACATCGCCTGTGCTCAAGGATTTTTCATCTGTGGAACCAGTGTCACCACCTAAGGAAATCTTACGAGCGATAGCTGTTGTATTTTTATCAATGTTGTCTTTATTTTTACCAATATCGCCAGCATTCTTATTAATTGCTGTTGTATTATCTGCAATCTTTTGCTTGTTATCTGCAATATCGCCAGCATTTTTAGCAATATCACCGGCATTTTTAGCAATATTTGTTTTGTTTGTTGCAATATCACCAGCATTTTGAGTGATATTGTCTTTATTAGCTTTAACTTGATCATCTACAGCTTTCAATTGGTCTTCAGTTGCTGCACGACCAGATACTGGTTGTGTTTGACCTGGAACCCAAGTTTTATTAGTTAAACCAGTTACTTGAGGCGTTTCCACACCAGTTGTAGCTTTAACTTTTGGAGCTGTAATAGTGTCGTTAGCCGTTACCGTATTGAATGTTACATCTGGCTTAGTAGCAAATGTGAAGTCTTTACCAGATTGTGTAATAACAATGTTATCACCATTAATGTACTTAACAGTGTCGCCACCTAATACTTTTTCTGCAGTACCATTATTAGCCACTACATTCCAAGCAGCTAAATCTTTAACTTTTTGCTCACCTGTTGGATTCAAATTACTCAAGTCTTTATCAGCAGCGTTATCAATTTTATCTTTAGTAGCTGTATCAAGTTTAACTGTTACATTATCATCCTTAGCTTCAGTAGTAAGGCCGTTTTCACCCTTAATATTGAATTTCACATCAGCTGTGCTTAAAGATTTTTCAGTCGTAGTACCAGTGTTACCACCTAAGGAGATTTTACGAGCGATTGCTGTTGTATTTTTATCGATTGCTGTTTTATTATCAGCAATATTTTGTTTATTAGTAGCTACTTGATCATCAACTTGTTTCAATTGATCTTCTGTAGCCGCACGACCAGGTACAGGTGTTGTTTGACCTGGAGTCCAGTCTCTATTAGTTAAGCCTGTTACTTGAGGTGTTACTACGCCTGTTGTAGCGTTCACAGTTGGAGCTGTAATTGCTTGCGTAGCTGTTATGTTATCAAATGTAACGTTTTTCTTTGTGGCAATTGTAAAGTTTTTACCAGCTTGTGTAATTTCGATGTTATCACCATCGATGAACTTAACAGTGTCGCCACCTTTAACATTTTCAGCAGTACCACTGTTAGCAACTACTTTCCAAGCAGCTAGATCTTTAACCTTTTGCTCACCGGCTGGATTCAAATTGCTCAAATCTTTGTCAGCAGCGTTATCGATTTTATTTTTAGTATCTGTATCAAGTTTAACAGTTACATCATCTCCAGAAGCAACCGTAGTTAAACCATCAGCACCTTTAACATTGAATTTTACATCGCCTGCGCTCAAAGATTTCTCTGCAGTAGAACCACTATTACCACCTAAGGAAATTTTACGAGCAATTGCAGCTTTGTTAGCATCTGCTTTAGCGTCTGTTTTCTTCAATTGAGATACATTGACAGCATCTTTATCTGCTACACCATCAGCTACGTTAGTAACTTTCATATCGCCTGCATTGATGCCTTTGTCGCCATCAATTTTTACAGTTGGATTACCTGCAGCATTGTTGAAAGATGCACTGTTTAAACCAGTAAGCTCTTTCTTCAAGGACACAGAGATATTTTTATCATTTCTAGCAACTGTAATATTATCAGCACCAGAAAAATCTACTTTATTACCTTTTTCAACTGTTACTGGTGTTGCTTCACCATTAGCAGAAAGATCCCAAGTATATTTGTTTTGATCGATAGCATTATTAATTGCTTCTGCTACATTCCTAGCATCAGCCATGCCAGCTGTACCTGTAGCTGTACCATTTGTTACAGTAATATCTTGCTTTTTACCAGCAATTGTAATTTTCTTACCATTAGCTGTAGTTTCAATGTATGTGTTATCGCCATTTACAGCTAATTTGCTATTTGCTAAATTCACATCGCCACTACCAGTATCGCCTGTGAAAGCAAGGTTAACGCTCTTCAATTGTGCTACGTTAACAGCATCTGTATCAGCTGTACCAGCAGCAACATAGTTGATTTGGCGAGTTTGATCTGTTGTACCTACTGCCACACCGCCTAATGTAGATGTTAAAGTTGTACCAGTTAAGTTAGCATATGTATCAGTACGACCAGTATTGGCATTATAGCCTGCTACACCTGCAGCTGTACTAGCAACAGATTTAGAACCAATAGCTACGCCATTAGCTGTCGTTGCACTCGCACCATCACCAATAACTACAGATTTTTCTGCAGCTGCAGTTGTAGATGCATTTGGACCAATAGCAATAGAGTTATTTGCTGTTGCGCCTGTATTATCCGCATTTGGAGTATCAGTAGATTTAATAGATACATATTTATAAGCAATTTGATCCACGATAGCAGCTAACTGAGAGCCGTTGATGGCATCTGTAGAAGTAGCACTTACTTCACCAGGAGCGACGTTTTTTAACTGACGTTCATATCCTTCAGCACCGAAAGATACAATATCACCTTCTAACGTTTTGTCACCACCAGCCCATGTTGCTGTAATACCATTTGGCAATGTATAGCTAGATTGTTTAGTACCTGCCTTATCTGTAGTAGAACCACCACCTAAAGCGACAGAGTTATCACGGTTTGCTTTAGCACCTGTACCAATAGCGATGGCATTTGTTACAGATGTATTATCGGCAGCACTTGTATTTACGCCATTTAAAGCACCGGCAATACGATTTTTAGAGTCAGCGCCAGTACCAATAGCAATACCAGCATTACCAGATTGCCCTTTAGTACCCACTGTGATACCGATATGATCTGCTGTAGCATTATTATAATCACGCCACTTAATTTCATACCCTGTTAAAGCTTTAACAGCATCAGAAACAGTAGCGACAGCAGCTTTTCCTGTATTAATATCGGTATAAACGGCTCTCGTACTTGTCATTCTATCAGCGTCATCACCACCAATAACAATTGAGGAGTGACCAATGGCTTTAGTATTACCACCAATAGCAATACTTTGGTCACCTATAACGGTAGCCCCTTGCCCCGGTAATGCACCACCACCAATGGCAATACCTTGTGAAAATGAAGTACCAGCTTCGTTTACTGCCGCATTAGTACCAATAGCAATCGCAGTACCACCATTTGCAATTGAATCTTTACCTACAGCAACACTTGGTGTATTACCATATAGACCTTTTGATTTAGCATTTTGACCAATAGCAACCCCACCACCAGCAGTCTCTACTTTTGCAGCAGTACCAATTGCAACAACATCACTAAGAGTAGCTTTTACATTTGTACCTAAGCCAACAGAATTCCTACCAGAAACATTAGCTCCAGCACCAAAGCCAACAGAAGTTGGATCAGCTACGATAGGTAAAGTATTTGCTGCCAACGCCACATTAGCATTAGTCATAGCCAATGCTGCAAAGATACCCGCTACTACAATTTTCTTTTTACCGCTATTATTTTTAGCGAATTCAGATACTACTACGTAGCATTCTTTGGATTTGCTCCAAACCACCTTAAAAATTTTGTTCATCCTTCTTTTCTCCTTTTTCTCCAATAAACCTTCTTATAATCTCTCTATATATATTTACTATGATATGTTAGTCATAATTGACTTTCAATTTTTTCGATGTAGTTAGTATATCAAAATCTTCGATATAGTTGCAAGTATTTTCATCAAACTTTCACAAAAATAATAACCTATGCAAATACTGCAATTATGCGGATTTTTTTATGATTTCTATCAAAATTTTACCACATATGTGTCATATTTACACCATAAATAAAATTCTAAGATGAATATAAACTCATAATTAAATTTTTAAACCGAGTTTATATGATTGCAGGCACAGAAAAACACCTCTATAACTGAATAGTACAGCTCAAACTGTACATCTTCATTACAGAGGTGTTCACTTCATTAAATCTATATAAACTTTTAAATTTTATTCATTACCTTAAAAACATAAGCACTTTGTTCATGTGCTAATTTAATCCGCTTATGTAAACGTTCCATATACGCTCGGTATATATCTTGCGCTTCGTCAATAGATACGATATTAAAGTTAATCCCATCCCCTACCGGCAATTGGCTAAGCCGAGGTAGGTCCGCGGTAATGATAGTGCCTATTTTTGTATAGCCCCCTGTTGTTTGGCGATCTGCCATAAGGACAATGGGATGTCCATTCGATGGCACTTGGATAGAGCCAAATACGGCACCATCAGAAATTATATCTGCACTGTCTACGTGTTCAATTTCAGGACCATCTAAGCGGAAGCCCATACGGTCACATTCTACAGTCAGTGTATAGATGTTATCACTAAAGGTCTTGATTCCCTTCCCGGTGAAATGTTTTGCCTGATCACCTAATACAACGCGTAATGGTTCATGACATTCACGGCCACCACGGTTATACAAGGCTGTATTGAACAGAGTATGATCTTCACCACGATAATCGCATACATGTACTTCGTCTCGAGTAAAAGCTTTAATACCTAGCTCATCGCCCTTTTGTAATGGGCGCCCCTCAAGGCCACCTATTTTTGCCTTTGTATGGGTAGAAACACTGCCGTTGATACTTGGCACATCGATGCCACCAGAGAATGAAATGTACATGCGCACACCACATTGGCTAAAGCCACCGGAAATAACATCACCATCGTGACATACGAATGGAATATATCGAGGCACCCGTACATTATTAATTGTCGGTTCCATGTCGGCCCCTGTGAAAGCAACGATACATGTGCCTTTCACGGTTAGTGTAGGTGGTAATAAGGTACATTCTAAGGCACCTACTGTTTCTACATTACCTACGAGAGCTTGACCCAAGAGGTAGCTTTCACTATCCATAGGACCTGCTACAGGCATACCGTATTGTTGGAACCCAACACGACCTTCATCTTGAATTGTCGTATACATACCAGGTGCAGTTACGTAGATTGATGATTTCTTAAATTCATTAATAGCCACGCAACTCACCTACCTCTACTTTATACATGGACGGTACATAGTCCGAACCCAATGCTTTAATACGATTATATTCTGCTTCATCAATTGGTACATAGCGTACATAGTCGCCGGCACTCAATAGTGCCGCTTGTTCCTTGGACATATCATACATGGTTACAGGTGTACGTCCAATAATCTGCCAGCCCCCTGGAGAGTCAGACGGATACGTCCCCGTCTGCTCCCCTGCAATACCTACAGAACCTGCTGGTATCAATGTTCTTGGAGAGGACAAACGAGGCGTCGCAATACGTGGGTCCATACCGCCTAAATAGGTAAAGCCAGGAATGAAGCCAAGCATATATACCAAGTAATCCGTACCACTATGAATGGCTACAACCTCATCTTCGCTTAAGTTATTATGAGAGGCCACAAAGCCAAGGTCTGGACCAAACTCACCACCATACACGGTAGGAATTTCTACAACAGTAACAAGCTCATTATCATTATCTGTTATGGTCTGCTCCAACGTAGGCTCAATGATGTTACACAATTCCGAATAGGAATATAGCATAGCATCATATTGTAAAAGTAATGCACAATAGGTAGGAACTAATTCAATGATTCCCTCTAGATGCAGCTCTTGAATTCGCTCTATCGTTTGACGTATATGTCGATTAATCTTTGGATCGATCACTTGACCAAAATCAATAGAGATAGCACAATCGCCTACAGGTGAAATTGTAGGTTTCATAGGTACCTCCTTCCTAAAACCAGAAAGAACCATTACCTTCAACCGAAAATAATGGTACTTTCACAACGATTACATTAACCAAGTAATTTAGCAATGCCTTGTAAGGATGTAACACCGATATAGGCTGTTACAAGTACTACAATCCAACCTGTATAGTATAAGAATTTATTATGTTTGTAGTCCCCTACGATTTCAGATTTATGAGTGGCAAAAAGCATCACTGCCAATGTGATTGGCAAGATCAAGCCATTTACGGAACCAGCCAAAATCAACAAGGATGCTGGTTTACCAATGAAGATCAAAATACATGTAGAAACGAAGATAAATGCCATAATGGTCAATTTTTCATTTCTTTCAACTACTTTGAACAATGTTTTTAAGAAGGATACGGATGTGTACGCCGCACCTACTACAGATGTTAAGGCTGCACAGAAGAATACAATACCAAACAATTTATGGCCGATTTCACCAGCACCAAGAAGGAATGCAGAACCAGCTGGGTCCTTAGGATCTAAGGCAAAGCCCATGGACACAACACCAAGAACTGCCAAGAATAACAAGATACGAACCACTGCATCTACAGACATACCCATGAAGGCTGCACGACGCACATCTTTCAAATGCTCTTGACCAGTGATGCCTGCATCGATAAGACGGTGACCACCGGAGAATGTAATGTAACCACCTACAGTACCACCGATTAACGTAATAGTAGCAAGCCATGGGTAATGTGTTGGTGCCACCGCATGAGTAACCGCTTCAGCCACTGGAGGGTTTGTAGAGAATGCCACATAACCAATCAATACTAGCATAACAGTACCAAGGATTTTTGCGGTGTTATCTAGAACACCACCCATTTTTGGGGATGCGAATAATAGAATACCCAAGATACCACTGATAGCCGCCGCAGTCGTTGTATCAATACCAAATACAATGTTTAGACCCATGGACGCGCCCCCAATATTACCGATATTGAAAGCAAGACCGCCAAGGGATATCAAGAATGCTACGAAATAGCCAAGACCTGGCAATACTTTATTGGCAATATCTTGACCACGCATTTGGGATATCCCAATGATAGTCCATACATTAAGCTGTGCAATAATCGAGAAAATAACAGATACAACAATGGCAAATGCAAAATCTGCTTTCAACTCATTTGTAAACGCCGCTGTTTGTAACATAAAGCCCGGTCCAATAGAGGACGTGGCCATCAAGAATGCTGCCCCTAACAGGACAGAGAAACTAGCTTTACCTGTAATTGGTTTCATAAGAACCTCCACATAGAACTAATACTATATACAATACTTATTTTTTCCGGTCTTGGAAATTAGCTACCGTTACGCCCGCTTTCGCAAGGCCTTCACGAATATACTTTGTGAAAGCGATCGCTTCTGGATTATCACCATGAACACAGATAGAGTCTGCCACAATATCTATGGTATTACCCGTATTGGTTACTACTTTACCTTCTTTGACCATCATAAGAACTCGGTCAAGAGCCTCTTGAGGATCTTTGATAAAAGCACCAGGCGCAGGACGAGGTACGAGAGTACCTTCATCGGTATATCCACGATCTGCAAAGACCTCTTGAATCACAGGGATACCTCGGCGCTCCGCCTCTTTAGCAATATAGCTACCACTCAAGACCATAGC
>OGEM01001031.1_pt1 | contig 13776 bp, 8 predicted proteins | sample 1570741 | NCBI WGS metagenome assembly OGEM01 (sample SAMEA2582141, study PRJEB24529) | metagenome | biome: Human gut stool | place: China | collected 2011
GGACGACGAAATCGAATTCTAACGAATTACCGATTTCTGTCCCACTCTCTTTTTGTGTTGATAACTATTTTTGATTTCCTTAAATCCTATTGTTCTTCATCACTTCTACTTCTTCTCATTTGAATGACGAGGTAAGCAACGGAAACAATAGATAGCAAGGCACCCAGGATCACTCCTTTTTGTCTAAAGACGAATTCAACCTTATGATTCCCCTTTGAGATTGGGAACGATAAGAATGCATTCCATGCTTTTTCAGTTTTGACAAACTTCCCATCCACTTTCACTTTCCAGCCATCGCTGTATGGAATAGAAGTCATCATATAGTTACTATCATCTGTAATAGACACATCACCAACAATATGGGTATTTGAAAACTTGGTTACATGTAAACCTTGTTTCTTACGGTTTTCTAATACCTGTTGAATTTGATCAACGTCAGCGCGATAAACACCTGCATTGCTCATATCGATGTGATCTGTTCTAAATCTAAATTCAATAACAGTTTCTTGGTTTTCAGTTTGATCTGTCAACTGCCAAATTTGTCTTTGCGTGAAAATTTTAGCATTGAGCAACCATTTATTATTGAGTAAAACCGAGTAATCCTGGTTTTGGATCAAAGATACAGGAGTAAAGAAATAATAGGTGTAATTGGTACGTGGAGTGACCTTATAACGAATAATGGCATCTTTTGACGAATCCGCTCTCTTATAGATGGCTTCTCCCGTTTCCTTATTAACCTTTTCTTCGATCACATTTTCTGTCTCGATCGAGCTGAACGCCAAGGGTTTAAAGTACTCAACGGTATCATTATTGGCCTTTTGATGCCCCTCCATGGAATTCAAAATGATATTCTGGTTAGCAAAGGCATTATTGGCACCAAATTGAATATTCCTTACCAGACTGTTCGTCCCGTATGCAAGTGGGAAGGAATTTGGATTCTTATAGACGACATAACGCTTGTCCTCATAGACCTTGTCTGTGAAATAGCGATGCAGATCAAAGCGGTCTGTAAATCGATAAAAGTACATCTTATCCGGATTGGCTTCAATCTCTTTGGGATCAAAATCCTTGGCACTCATAAAGTAACGAACACCATATAAAGCATCTGTCAAAGGTGTCCCATTTGAATATTGGGTCGCCGCGTTGACTCCAAGATCTCCCATGAAAGCAAAGTGATCCATGGTGCTACGTTCCAAACTTGAACTAAAGGTACTTAGACCCGGATAGGACACCAAGGAAGGAACTGTTCTGGAATAGGCAAAATCTGTGGCAATCCGATAAAATTTTTGATCTGCATTTTCTTGGATATTGTCTGTCACGCGCTTGACCGAAACGGTCGCATCTGCAAACTTGTGCACATCATCATACCCAAATGTTACTTGGGACAAATAGGCATTATAGCCAAATTCGAAGATTGTGAGCACTGATACGACAATCATGGACAAACGTGAGATCTTAAAGTTTAGGATAAAGAGAATGCTCAGGTAGAGCATTGCTGTAATCCCCACTTGCGACAAGAGATAGCCTGTCTTTAATAAGACAGCAGCTAGCACTAAGATGACCGCTGCTAGAGCCATTCGAATCATTTTTTCCAATTGGCTCTTCTGAGATTTTTCCCAATACGCATAGAAGATGAAGCAGGTCACTGCTGCTATTCCCAGAACACTTAGAATAGAGAACTTAGAGAGGAAACGGCTGATCGCTTGCGGTTGAGTCTTTGAGATAAAACTATACTGATGGAAATAGAGATAAACTACCGACAAGAGCAAGCCCAAACCGATGATGCAGTTGGTTCGTTTGGAAATAACGATCTTCTGCTTCATCGCTTGATAAGCAAGGACTAGCATAAAGAATGAAAACAGCCAAGAAAAACGGAAGAAGAAACCGGCTGGGTTTTGTCCCATATGCCATATCTTACTGACAAATTCATTCACAAAGGAAATCAGGAAAATAAGGGTAACAATCCCTGCAGCCCATTTTTTGGCTTTTCCAACTTTTTGCGATAGGAAATAAAAGATAAAACCAAGAAAACCGAGCGCTCCAATATAAATATTGGGAAGGTTGGGACCCGCTGACCATCCTGATGTTGTATCAAAGCCACCAACAACCAACTTAGAAAGAATATCTAAAGGGTTAATTTGGAAGGCAAATGAGAAGCTCATGCCTCCGCCAACTTGCCCCTTACTTTCAATCAGGTTGAAAAATACAGGTAAGAGCAAGACTGAAGCTGTCGCAATCCCAATAATCGAATAAATTACTGCTTGCAGTAAAGGAATACTAAAGTTTTTAATCTTTGTCTTCAGATCCCCTTCAATCAGCAATCTTGGTGATACATAGTAGCAGGCATATAGAGCGATAAAAATGGAGATCATATAGCCCATGTAAAACTGAAGCAAGACCGTCAATCCCAGAGCAAAAGCATAGCGATAAGGAGATTTCCCATCTAATAATTCTTCCAAATACACAATCACAATTGGCAGCATGATCATGGCATCATAGAAGATGACGTTCATCTGATAGGAAACCAACATCCCTGATAAGGCATAGGCCGTCGAGAATAATGGAACCAACCATTTTCTAGATTCTAATCCTTTGTAGCGCTTGATTAAAAGGAAAGCAAAGGATAGACCGATTGCCCCGTAGCGGAGCCAAATGGTTAAAAATACTGCCGCTCCAAAATATTTGAGGGGAGCTAGAATGTAGATGATGTTGAAGGGACTCATTAAATAGTAGCCGAGCACACCGATCATATCTCCACCAAGAGACTTGGTGAAAGAATAACTCAAACTAGATAGATCCCCCGTCAAGATGGCATTTTTTAGCAAGCCAAAGAAACTGATATATTGCTGTCCAAAGTCAACAGCCATCAGACTCTTGCTTCCAAAAGGATACATCCCTATAAAAGCCCACACAATAAGCATGATGGTCATTGGGAGCAGGGCACTTGCAGCATAGAGAACTTTCTTTGGATGTTTTTTCCAAAACTCTTGCCAACGCATGAACCAGATTAACATGTTTTCTCCTATCTTCTTTAGCCGATATGATTTTTCTTCGCTTGTTCGATATTGGTCTCTTCAATGATGAAATGAGGACGACGCTTCACTTCGTAATAGATCTTGCCAATATACTCTCCAAGAATTCCGATGAAGATGAGTTGCACTCCGCTAAATAATATAATAGCCGCAATTGTTGTGAAATAACCACTCACATAATTCCCAGCAGCGAAGATATATTTCATCAACTCAAAAACTAGATATAAAAGAGCCAGCCCTAAACAGATGAAACCGAATTGAATACAAACACGGAGAGGACGGTCATTAAAAGAAATAATTCCTTGAATCGCATAATTCAAAGATTTCTTAAAACCAAACTTGCTCTTTCCAGCCTTACGGGTTTCATTCTTATAAGGAATTACTTTCTCTTTAAAACCAATCCATTCATACAAACCTTTATTAAAGCGATTGTACTCTGGCATTGACACAAAGGCTTCCATGGCTTTTCGGCTAAGCAGTCTTAATTCAGATTTTCCATCTGTTAGATGCACATCCATGGAACGATTTGACAAGAAGTAAAACAAACGTGCAAAGGAACTTCCTACAAAAGATTCTCCTTCACGAGTTCGTTGGCCACTAACAATATCATAGCCCTCATTATAAGCTTCTAAGAATAAGGGAATCAAGTATGGTGGATGCTGGAGATCCCCGTCCATGACCATAACCGCATCCCCACTGGCATATTTAAAACCAGCCAAGATACCGCTCTCTCGTCCAAAATTTCGACTGAAACGGATATATTTGATGCGGTCGTTTTCTCTTGCAAATTCTTCAATTAACTCAAAGGTTTTGTCACTACTTCCATCATCGATGTAGAGGATTTCATAATCAGAGAGCTCTTTCCCTAGCATTTGCTCAAGCTGATTAGAAATTTCACGATGGGTTTGAGGAAGTACCAGCTCCTCATTCAAGAGGGTTATTAAGATTGATAATTTCATCCCTTTTCTCCATAATACATTCCCAAAAAAGAGAGAGCTCATGCTCTCCCCTTATGTAGAAACTCATTGTTTATTTAATAGACAATTTTCGTTTCAATACGACTGCACCTGCTAACACAAAGGCTCCTGAGAATACAAATCCAGTTGCTGCAACTTCACCTGTATTAGGAAGAAGCGCTTTACGCCCTCCTCCATTGTTTCCACCTTTTGGTCCTGGTTTTCCAGTTGTGGTCGTCGTGGTTGATTCTTCACTTCCTGGAGTCACCGGTTTCTCTGGTGTTGTCGTTGTGGTGGTTGTTGTCGGCTCTTCTGTTGTTGTGGTTGTAGTTGTTGTTGGCTCTACAGTAGTCGTCGTAGTCGTTGACTCTCCTGTTGTTGTGGTTGAAGTAGTCGCCGGCTCTTCTGTTGTTGTAGTTGAAGTAGTCGTCGGCTCTTCTGTTGTCGTAGTTGAAGTAGTCGTCGGTTCTTCTGTTGTTGTAGTGGTTGTGGTCGTTGGCTCTGCAGTAGTCGTTGTAGTGGTTGTTGGCTCTGCAGTAGTCGTTGTAGTGGTTGTTGGCTCTGCAGTAGTCGTTGTCGTGGTCGTTGGCTCTGCAGTAGTCGTTGTTGTTGTCGTTGGCTCTGCAGTAGTTGTTGTGGTTGTAGTTGGCTCTGCAGTAGTCGTTGTTGTGGTGGTTGGCTCTGCAGTAGTCGTCGTTGTCGTGGTCGTTGGCTCTGCAGTAGTTGTTGTCGTTGTCGTTGGTTCTGCAGTAGTCGTGGTGGTGGTTGTTGGTTCTGCAGTAGTTGTTGTGGTTGTTGTAGTCGTGGTGGTTGTCGTTGTTGTGGTTGTTGTAGTCGTTGTCTTTTGGTCTACAATCGTCTTCTCTACTGGAGCTTCTGGTGTTTTAAATTCTCCAGCTTCCACAACAGTATCTGCTGCCAAGTCATAACCTTCTGGAGCTGAAATTTCTTTGATGATATATTTGTCACGCAAGATGTTCTTAACAGTGAATTCACCATTAGCATCTGACTCAAACTCCCCAATGATATCTTGGTTAGTTGCACGGATAACTTGGAATTTCGCACCTTTAAGTGGAGCACCGTTTTCGTCTACTTTTTTCACTTGAATGCTAAATTCGTAACCGACACCTTCACCACCAGCGATTTGGATGTTTACTTTACTATTTGAAGGGTACTCCTCTTTGTTATCACCTTTGATTGTCGCTGTATTCTTAATTTGTTCGCCGTCAACAGTTTCATAGTTAGCAACTGCTTCATATTCTACTGCAAAGTGATCGTTAACAGAAATATTACCAAAGTCAATAGAGAATGACTTATCTGTTGCGTTTACAGTATAGTTAGCCGTAACGTCTTGTTTATTCTTAAGAGTCCATGTTCCATTATATTCCCAAGTACCTTTGAAGATTTTGAAACTACCCTTTTTGTAGGTAACCCCTGCTGATGTTATTGAATCTGAAAGGACTGCATTGTTGATTGCTTCGTTAGTTCTGTTTACAGAGATACGGAATCCAAGGTTCTTGTGGTCTCCATTATCCCAACCAGATTTGATGATTGTGTAACGTTTACCTTCACCAACTGTTGTACTTGTTACTTTACCGTTGAATTTTACATTACCGTTAACAGAAACCTTAACAGGAACTTCACCATCATTTGGGAATTTATCTTTGTTAACACCAGCGTAGAAGAAGAATGAACCTGAAACGTCATTTTTTTCTTCAACGAATTTAGTAAATGTCAAGACAATCTTACCAGTTTTTGCGTCAACTTTTGCATCGGCAATCTTTTTACCAGTGATTGTGTCGTTGATTTCAAAATCCTGAGACTTGATATCGATTGGTCCATCGATAGTGACTGCAGTTGTATCCCCTGCTTTAACATTTTTTCCTTCTAAAGCAAATTTTGCATTCAGACGGAAAGTGTCATAACGACCTAGACCGGTTGCTAATTCTTCACCTTTGCTATTTTGGATCTTGATCTCCGTGATGACATCGACTTTTTTAGACGTTTCCGCCTGTACAGTTTTAGAAAAAAGTGTCAATGACACAATCAATAGCGAACAAACTATTGACAAATAAACTGCTAACTTTTTCATTTTTTCTCCCTTTCTAGGCTGATTTTTTATAAATCAACGCATATAATATAGCAAAACATAGTGAGAAAGTCAAGATTATTGAACAAAAAATCCATCTTTTGTATATTTAAGGTCTATTTAGCTTGTGAATTTTTTTCTAAATAAACCTCCCTCTTTCAAACAATTATTTTTCCAGAATCAGCACATCTTTTGTAGATAAGTTGCTCTCTTTATATCCTGATTCTTTATAGAGATTTAGAGTGGCTGTTTCAGAATAGCCTTTTTTCTCCTCTTGCATTTCCCTTGGAACTACCACTATGTCAATCTTAGAATCAAGCTTTTTGTCATTATGGTAGAAAATATCATACAATTTTTCATGGCTGCGAAGACTCGGCGTATAGCCACCTGCTGCTAAGACCGCTTTATCTTTAGGGATAGCCTGCAGGGTCTTTTCGAGCCCATCAAAATAGTCTTTGCGTGTTTGATAGTATTGGATTTCAAAATTCCAATTATGCGTGAAACTATATAGAATGGCGCTTGAAAAAATGATGGAAGAAGCTAGTAGAGCCACCAATACATTATCTGATGCCAACTGATTCTTGCTTAATTGATCGATAGACAATAAAGCCATCAAAAACAGAAGCGTGACCGAACCATAGCTATACTGAAAACCAATATCATATTGGTAAGGCCAATCCATCAACAAATTAATGAGAAAAAGAGGCAGCATCAGAAAATAGGTAGACCAACGTCGCTGAATCAGTGGTAAAAAGCTAAAAGGAAATAGGACCAAAAAGAGGTAACCAAGTCGTTTCGCTGTAAATAGACTTCCCAAAACATAAAGCGGATTTAGGACTACATTTTTCACAACCATCAAGAGGCCGTTTTCCCCACTCAATAATAGATTATTGTATCGGGAAACCATGGCTCCCTCACCATATCTTGCTAAGAGGAACATGGCAAACGCAAAATAAAGTATCGGTAAGGCAAACATACTGAGATACAACCACTTTTTAAACTTGGCCTCAAAGGTAAAACGATGTTGAAAAGTAAAATAAAGTCCTAAGGACAGCACGTAGACAAAGGCATCCTCTTTCACGAAAAGGAGCAACAAGGTGAACAAGATAGTTCTTCCACGCCACTGAGAAATCAGGCTGTAGAACAACCAAAGTATCAATGGAGGCAAAAAACAATTTTCATGCAAATGGAATCCACCACTCGTTGTCATGACCGGAGTCACAAAAAAGAGGGCAAGCACGAGTGGCTTCATGACTTTTGGCAATTGTATTTTCTTTAGAATCAAACAAAGCGGGATAACTGCTGAAAATACAATCACTGTTTGAGCGATATCTAATGTTTCCACATAAGGAAATAGCATATAAAAGGGCAAGATCAAATAATAAATAGGAGAAATATGGACTCCAAAATGCGATAAGGCCCTATCTCTTTCAAGGGTGGTAACTTGCGAAAAATCATGTCTCATTCTCTCAAACATCTGTGAAAAGATTCCAATATCAAAAGAAGAGACCGCATTGGCTTTAATCTTATAATAGGCAACAATCGATAGATAGAGCACATAGAAAATACCACCTATAATTGTCACCACTGTGAGTCTTCGAACCCAGGTTTCATTAACTTTAGCCAAAGAAACCTTTGAGAGAAGAAAACCGATCAGGACGGCAACGATAACGGCTACTAATACTGGCCAAATCAAAGTAGGCAACTTCGATTCAGAAATCGTAAACGTAAAGATTCCCAGTTCCTTATCTTGAAGATTGGCACTGGTTTGTAGCAACAATTTCGGAAAAGACAAGACATCTACCGCTAAGAAAATATAAGCGATTGTTTCTTTTCCTAAATAAAAATATAGAAACAAGACCAGTGAGAGCAACACTAGGCCCAATGACATAAAGAGACTCGGACTTTTCAAAATAGAAATAAATAGGATACCTGCCACGAACCAGAGATTCAATTTTTGTATGCAGATATACTTCTTGCTCTCCGTCAAAAACCAGAGAATAGGATAACTAATGAGCAAAGCAAGGACTGTATGGCCCCATCCCACTTTACCCAGTTCTAGAAACAATTCCTTTGTTGAAAAACTCAATAGATTGACCATCATGGCCACAAAATAAGAACCTAGAAGCAACCATAAATAGTTAAGGTTCATTGTCTTAGCAAGTTTCATTTCTATCAATACCTCCCAATTGTAGTTCCTATTCTAGCACAAAACCCTTACTATTTCTAGATAGTAATAACCATACCAAAAGAGAGGCTGATACCAATTCAACCTCTCTTTTTCTTATAATTCCTGTAATAAATAACGGAAGAGTTCTAAATTCCCTTTTTCTTCATTGACCAAATATTCTGGATGCCATTGCAAGCCCATAATCCGATGGCCGTCTACCGCTTCAATCGCTTCGATGGTGTGATCGCGCGGATCAAAGGCGGTCGCACGGAAATTTGGTGCAAGATCCTTGATACTTTGACGGTGAACGGAATTGATTCGACTGGCCTGACCAAAGAGTTGCTCCACCACACTACCTTTTTTAGTCTCGATAGAATGGGAAGTCCCAAACGGAAGTCCTTGCCAATGTCCTTCGATCTCTTGGTTGAGTGTTCCTCCAAAAGCCACATTGATCAACTGAACCCCACGGCAGATTCCTAGAACCGGTTTGTTTTGGCGAACCGCTTCCTTCAGCAGGGCAAGCTCAAATTGATCCCGTTCGATATTGTAATCATCGCTTTCGATGGTTTTTTCTTCGCCATAGAGACTAGGATCGACATTTTGACCTCCACTTAGGATCAACTTGTCAATCGTTTCAACATAGTCCTTAACCAAGGAAGGATCTCCCATCGGGATGACCATTGGAAGTCCCCCTGCTTGACGGATCCCTTCCGCAAATTGACTAGACACGGAGGAATGAAGGTTTTTCCCTTCCGGGTCAACCGGACAGAGATTAGCGGATACTCCAACAATTGTTCTGCACATATTCATTCCTCCTTCATTTTAACTACTACTTATCTTACCACCCATTAGTGATAGTGTCTAATATGTATTTTTTAAAACCGTGATAGATTTTATTTATCACCCTCACCTTCCTCACAAAACAATTGATGATCATACAAGTTTTTTTACCTATATTATGTTAAAATAGAGAGGAAAATAGAATCGTCCTTCAAGGCACACATTAAGCCGTTTCGAAGGCGCAAGCGCTAGATTTCCTAGCCTTGTTGAAAAAATAGACATAGAAATGGAAGATACAATGGAAAAACAAACCGTTGCAGTATTGGGTCCTGGTTCATGGGGAACAGCCCTTTCACAAGTCCTTAATGATAACGGCCATGAAGTCCGTCTCTGGGGAAATATCCAAGAACAAATCGATGAAATCAATACCGCTCATACCAATCAACGCTATTTCAAAGATATCGTTATTAGCGATCAAATTACCGCTACGACCGATCTGAAAGCTGCTTTAGACGGTGTGGATGCTATCCTTTTTGTCGTTCCTACAAAGGTGACCCGCCTGGTCGCTAAACAAGTCGCTGAAACACTGGATCACCCTGTTACAGTCATGCACGCTTCTAAAGGGCTAGAACCTGGTACACACGATCGGATTTCTCAAATCCTTGAAGAAGAAATTCCTGCTTCTCTTCGCAGCGAGGTAGTGGTCGTTTCTGGCCCGAGTCATGCAGAGGAGACCATCGTACGGGACATCACCCTTATTACAGCAGCCTCAAAAGATTTAGAAGCTGCACGCTATGTTCAAGAACTCTTTAGTAATCACTACTTCCGCCTCTATACCAATACAGATGTTATCGGAGTGGAAACTGCGGGAGCCTTGAAGAATATCATCGCGGTCGGAGCTGGAGCCCTGCACGGTCTTGGTTATGGTGACAATGCCAAAGCAGCCATCATCACGCGCGGTCTCGCTGAAATCACGCGCCTTGGCGTTAAGCTCGGAGCTAGCCCATTGACCTATAGCGGTTTATCAGGGGTCGGTGACTTGATCGTTACCGGAACTTCTGTTCACTCTCGCAACTGGCGAGCTGGGGATGCTCTCGGACGTGGCGAAAAATTGGAAGATATCGAAGCCAACATGGGTATGATCATTGAAGGGATCTCTACGACCAAAGTCGCCCACGAGCTGGCCCAAGAATTGGATGTCTACATGCCGATTACACAAGCCATTTACCAAGTCATCTATGAAGGAAAAGATATCCGCGAAGCCATCCACCACATGATGAGCAATGAATTTAAAGAAGAAAACGAGTGGAAATAAGTCAACCACCCTATCATCAATCCTACCTTTTAGAAAGGAAACTATATGACTAAAGTTAGAAAAGCAGTCATTCCTGCGGCTGGTTTGGGGACACGCTTCCTCCCAGCTACCAAAGCTTTGGCAAAAGAAATGTTGCCAATCGTTGACAAACCTACGATCCAATTCATCGTAGAAGAGGCTCTGAAATCTGGGATCGAGGAAATCCTTGTCGTAACAGGGAAGGCCAAACGTTCGATCGAAGACCATTTCGATTCTAACTTCGAATTGGAATACAATCTCGAGCAAAAAGGCAAGACTGACTTACTCAAGTTGGTCAATGATACAACAGCGATCAATCTTCATTTCATCCGCCAAAGTCACCCTCGAGGTTTAGGGGACGCTGTTCTTCAAGCCAAAGCCTTTGTTGGAAACGAGCCTTTTGTCGTTATGTTGGGAGATGATCTCATGGACATCACTAATGATGATGCCTTGCCATTGACCAAACAATTGATGAACGACTACGATGAAACCCATGCGTCAACCATCGCTGTGATGGAAGTCCCTCACGAAGAGGTTTCTTCTTACGGTGTGATCGCACCTCAAGGAGAAGGTATTAACGGTCTTTATAGCGTTGAAACTTTTGTCGAAAAACCAAACCCAGAGGACGCTCCAAGTGATCTCGCTATTATCGGACGCTACCTCTTGACTCCTGAAATCTTTGATATTCTTGCAAATCAAGAACCAGGTGCTGGCAATGAAATTCAATTGACAGATGCAATCGACACCCTCAATAAGACCCAACGAGTCTTTGCCCGTGAATTTAAAGGCCAACGCTACGACGTCGGTGATAAATTCGGCTTCATGAAAACTTCGATCGACTATGCCTTGAAACACCCTCAAGTCAAAGATGATCTTAAACAATATATTATCGACCTTGGAAAAAAATTAGAAGCAACTGAACAAACTGCAGACTAATCATTTTCAAATCTACAGAATACAAAAGAGACTGGCCATATCATGTAAGAGCTTTGCTACCTTACAATGGTCAGTCTTTTTTTATAAAAAAGAGGCTGGATAAAAATCCGGCCTCTTTCGTTTCATTGGACTTGGTCCAATTTACTTTTTATTCTTATTGCTTAAGGATGAACATTGTAAGAATAATTGGTATTTGGGAAAGTTTCAACAGTTGCTTTCGCAAAAGATGAACCAAAACGATTGTTCTCATTGCCGCCATTACCAGCTGAAACTGCTTCGGATGGATCTTGAGCTTTTGCTTCTGGTTTCACAAATGTTTCAACTTTAGTAGAAACATAAGATTCTTTATCTTTTGTAGCTGCATAACCGAAGCGGTTATTTGGATTGCCTTCTTCATTGACTTTGGTTTGAATTGGCTGAGTTTTTTCTGGCTGTACTGGTTTTTCAGGTTGAACTGGTTTCTCAGGTTCTACTGGTTTCTCAGGTTGAACCGGTTTTTCAGGTTCTACTGGTTTGTCAGGTTGAACCGGTTTTTCAGGTTCTACTGGTTTCTCAGGTTGAACTGGTTTTTCAGGTTCTGGGTCTTTGTAATCATCCGGCTTAGAGGCACGATATGGATCATCTTTACGACCTAACTCAATCAAATGCGCATGCATATCTGCTTCATAAGATTTGAAGTGTTCAAATAGTTTTTTAGAAAGTGCAAGAGCATTTGCTGTAACTTCGTCTTCTACTGCTTTAGCAGCTTCCGGATTATCTTTCAAAGCTTTATATTTCGCATCACTAGCTTCTTGTTCAATAATCAATTGTTTTTCAAGAGCTTTCCAGTGATCTTGAACTGATTTTCCAAAGACATCTTGGTTATTGATCGCCATGTTGTCAATGTGCCATACTGTCCAATACCATGAATTTGGATCATAAGTTGCTGTTTGAGGTTTGAAGGCTTTGTAAGTATCTTTTAGATTACCATAGAATGGAACATAAGGAGTGTTCCGAGATGGTCCCATACCAAGCCATAAAGTACCACCAAATGATTTTGGAAGGTTTGGATTGATTTGGTAAACATGGGCATCGATGACGTTTTCGTTTCCTAAAGCATACTTGTATTGGTCTTTACGAACCGCATCGTTGCTACCATTATCCCCTTGTTTCTTGACACCAATTTGATCGTCTGGAACAAACCGACCATTCAAATGTTCAAAACGGTTGCGTTGGAGAGCAAAGGCATCTTCCAAAGTAAATTTCTTGTTTGGATCTGTTGGTGAGCGGAAGAGTTCGTATTCATCATCTTCATAAGTCACTTTTGATTTTGGATCCAAAAGAGTGATTCCTGCGTAAGTACGTGAACGGTCTCCTTCAGCATATTTTTCTGGTCCATAAGATTTAGCGATATGGAAGTTACCATCTTTGTCTGTCTTGTAGTTACCAGATTCTTTGGCTACTTTTTCGACATCTTTCGAAGCGATCACATTTTCCTTGTCATTCAAATCCACATGACCAAGGTAGTAGGTATTTGCAAAGACTGCATATTTGTCTTCTGGGACTTTTACTGCTACATATTGGTGACCAGAAAGAATTTCCATGTACCAAGTTTCTTTCTGGTCCGCAATAACAACTGTATTCCCCTCAGCTGAACCTTTTTCTTCAATGACTTTCGCAAGTAATTCGATTCCTTCGCGAGCAGATTTTGCACGAGGTAAAATTACATCAAGCATGGCAGCTTCTGGAATTCCCTTTTCTGTCAATGGGTCAGTCTTCAAGACTTTTTTGTTTGGAATGGCTGTAACAGTTGAGGTCATAGAAACGCCGGCTTCGTTAAATCCATGTTCACCAAAAGCACCGTTACTACCATCTCCACGAGCAGAGTCATAAGTCGCTGTGTATTTCATTTCACTAGCAGCATGTGGATAGGTAAAACCATTAGATTCGTCTTCCAGTTGATCCCCTTCCTTATAGTTCTTCGCATCAACAACTACAAAGTTTTTGTTGTGCTTTCCACCATTTGGATAGTAAGGGTAGTCTTCTGTCCGACCAAAGAGAGTGGTCCCATCCTTGGTCAATTGGCGACCAATGATAAAACCGCAACAGGCTTGAACAGCTTGAATTGGTAGGAGTAAAAGTGTCATCGCTACCAATGAGAGTTTTAACAACCATTTTTTCATGGCAAATCTCCTTTGTTTTTGCACTACTTTTGACAAAATAGCACTATTTTTGGTTTTTATATCTCCAGTTTACACCTTTCTCAACCCTTTTGCAAGCGCTTTCTATTTTGCATTTTTATACTTTTTTACCCATGATTACCTTCTCTATGGACCTAGCAATAGTGGATTCACTTGACTCCTGCAAATATATTATAATAAATATATACAATTCTTTGCATTTCAAACAATTTTCTGTTAGTTTACGATTTTGCTACATTTTTTAGGAAAAAAAGAGAGTGGGACAGAAATCGGTAATTCGTTAGAATTCGATTTCGTCGT
>OGEM01001068.1_pt1 | contig 13301 bp, 14 predicted proteins | sample 1570741 | NCBI WGS metagenome assembly OGEM01 (sample SAMEA2582141, study PRJEB24529) | metagenome | biome: Human gut stool | place: China | collected 2011
TCACAGGATTAAGAATATCTGATATTCTATCTCTAAGGTGGAAGCAGATATTAGGTGCTGACGAGTTTACAGTAATTGAGCAAAAGACAGGCAAAGTAAGAACTATCAGACTGAATCCCCAATTACAGCAGCATATTAAAGAGTGCTACGAGCATATAAACCCTGTTGGAATCAATACGCCAATTCTTATAAGTCAGAAAGGCACTATCTTCACAGTCCAACGAATCAATATCATTCTTAAAGAGGTGAAGAAGAAGTACAGATTAAAGATTAAGAACTTTAGCTGCCATTCGCTTAGAAAGACTTTTGGCAGGCAGGTCTATAACATGAACAGTGATAATGCAGAGTTGGCATTAGTAAAGCTCATGGAACTGTTCAACCATAGTTCTGTTGCCATTACTAAAAGATACTTGGGATTAAGGCAGGAAGAGATTCTACAGACTTATGACTGTTTGAGCTTCTAATGAATTGGGACAGGATTATTAAGATTCATCTTTATAGTGGTCTGAATGGTTCTGTCCCAAATCAATAGAATATTGAGCTTAGATACATCTAAGGTCTGATTCTTTAGGTTTGGCATTTCAACCTTATAGAAGTAAGTCAATTCCATAAGTTTACAGACTTTAGGATTATCTCAACTCTTATTAATCATGTTACAGGCAGCACTTCTTGAATATCCAACAATATGCTGACTTAAAGACTGTAATTCAAGGCAGGTAAGAATATTCAGAATTTAGTCCTTATATGGGGAGAAGTGAATTTGATACCCATATGGATTTAGAGGGAGTAGATGCAACTCTTATTAAATATCCCATTCAGACTATGTTTAAGGGCATAGAATTTACTATAAATCCACACTTCATATCTAATGATTTAAAACCTTTCGCTATCTTTGCACCAATTCCAATGAACTAATGAGATAGGGAGTTGGAAGGACATATTTAACGAAAGGTGTTATTGAAATTATCTTCTACTGACAAATTCTCGCAAAATTTGAAATGGAGTGAAGATGGTAGCAATAGCACCCACATCATTTGTTATATACCTACCTTTTATAAGGTTTCTATATCTCAAACTGGTGTGGGGCTATTGTTTTATCCACTCCAAAGGCAATGCGAGAAGCCAGTCAGTAGGGTAAAACATATATAGCTTCCACACCTTTTTTATTTATAACTCATCGTAGGAAGCAGGTGAGAAGAATAAGTCAACGAAATATGAAAGCAAAAGACTGGTTCATTCTAATTTTTGCATTAATATGCTTACTGTTTTTAATTTGCTTCTTAGGAGCTGCAATCATTAAAAACTTACCATTAATAATAATAGGAATTATCGTCATTGCTATTATATACTACATTATATCATCACTTTAGCAATATGGATATATTCTCAGTTTTTACAGCAGGTCTATTCATTGGAGGATTTATTATAGTTATTATCATGTGCAGTTTTAAAGATTAAATTTTAACTCAAAATGAAAGCAATAATACATATAATAGTGATATTCCTTTCTATATCCATTTATGGATGTAAAAGTAATAACAACGAATTTGAAATAACAGATGTACACTTTAAGGAGAATATTTACAAACCCTTGTACATGAATTATGACTATGGAACTCCCATTTGCAATAAACAAGATTTAGATGAATATAGACTAAAAAGATTAGGGCAAAAGGTAAGAGTTACATATTACGACAAATCTATTAGAATTGAAATTCTTGATACTAATAAGAGTAAAGAGTTTATTCTTGATTCTAAAGGCAATGGCAAATATTCTGGTGATGGAATAGATGCGGTCATTAATGAAACACTTAGTAATAGTACCATTGTTATTAACATTAATGCCCAAAAAGAGTTAGATGTAAACCTTACAATCTTTAAGAAAGATGAAGAAGCTAAATCTGAAGCGGCACAAGGTTGGATAGGATTAAATGAAAATTATTGGCTAATGACTAATAAAAGCATTGTAATTACGGCAAAGAACTAATATAAAGCGATTCACATCAATTAAATTATAACAATTAAGAACATTCCACAATGAAAGCATTAAATTTTTTAGCAGCAGCTATATTAATTACATTATGCACTAAAGGCTATTGCAGTAATGAATATCTATATAATGCAACGACTAATAAAGATGCAACTTATGCACTTCAAAAGGAGATTAAAATAGTCAGTACATTTACTGTGACAGCCAAAGTCGCAAGAATTGTAGGCATATTCCCTAATCAATATCTCAAATATACCAACCAAACAACTTTAACAATCGCTATATACAGCAATGATGCAACTTCTGTTATAGCTGTTGGAGATAAACAATTAGGAATCCCATTGCCTATAAGAATTGCAGTCCTCCAAGAAGATTACACCTTTGAATGTTCTGATAAGAAGAATGATGTAATCTATTGCTTCAACACTCCTAAATTGCAATAATTATGAGAACACATATATTAATAATAGGCATCTTGTGCATAAGTCTTTTCTCATGCCAACCCAACCAGCATAAAGTAAAGTCAGATTCTACCATAGACAGTACTTTACAAGTCAAAGCTACTTCTATCTTAGAGATTAAACTATCTGAACTCAATGCCTTATCTGGGCAAGCTATCGTTATGGAAGCGCAGACAGGGCATATAAAGGCTATGGTTGGACTTGAAAGGAAAGACAGTGCAGACTACCAACCTTGTGAGAACTTCTCCCAAGCATACGAATCAGCACTGATGCACCCCATATCCATATTGGCAGCATTGGAAACAGGTAAAGTCAAATTAGCTGATACGGTAGATGTAGGTGACGGCATTTATATTTGTAAGGAAGATACCATCAAAGACCATAATTGGCATAGAGGTGGATATGGTGAGATTACAATAAAACAAGGATTGGCTTGTAGTTCTAATATTACTATTGTACAGGCAATACTAAAGGCATTTAAGAACAGCCCTATGGATTATCTAAAACACTTGCATCAAATGGGCATGGGAGATTTAGAGAATATGAAAGGTTTTGAAACTTTACAACCCATTAGCTTTAAGACAAGCGATTCCATTTGGCACGATACTGACTTGATATATACTTGCATAGGATATAATCAAACTATTACTCCCATACAAATGCTTACTTTTTATAATGCTATTGCTAATAATGGAAAGATGATACAACCTCAGCTTTACAAAGACAGTACAACAGTTATCAATCCACAGATAGCAAGTCAAGCCAATATTGACAGTCTGAAACAGGCATTGGAATATGTGGTAACTGATGGCTTAGGGCAACCAGCCAAGTCTGATAAGGTACAGATTGCAGGTGAGACAGGAACAGTACAACTTGAAAATGGAAGCTATATTGTAGAGTTCTGCGGTTACTTCCCTGCCAAGGCTCCCCGATATTCTATCATTGTTTCCATCCATAAAGAGGAATTACCTGCAAGCGGTGGATTGATGGCAGGTAATGCGTTTAGGCAAATTACAGAATATATTTCTACTTACAATAAATATTTAATTCAAAATGAAAACATTTAGATTAATTGGAATGACCTTGTTAATGGTCATGTTAGCTGTAAACTTTACAGCATGTAGCGATGATGAAGATGAACAGACAATCATTGAACAAGCCAACCTTATAGGTAAATGGCAGTCCACTTGGGAGAAGATTCACAAAGTGAAGAATGGCAAAGAAGTGGTTACCTCTGATGAAGCATATACCAATGCCCTATTAGAGTTCAAAGCTGATGGTACTTGCATAGAGAGCCGCGTTGAAGGTGGATATACAGAAACAAGTCGCTGGTCTTTAAAAGACAATAAGCTGACTATCTCTTACGATGATGGTTATTCAGATGTTCTTACCGTCAATGAACTTACAGCTACTAAGCTGGTACTTGCCTTTGAGGATTGGGATAATACGGATGACGGTGGTTTAGAGTTGGACGATATTACTACGACCACCTACAAGAAGATTAATTAATTCCCCAATCTACTTAAACGGGACAGCATTTGAGGAAACTCTTATGCTGTTCTTTTTTATATAAGCACTACGAATGTTACATACTAACAACCCAATTCTTTGGAATATAGGAAACTAATATTTAACTTTGTACCGTAGGTTTAGCTGTTGACTAATTGTTGACTGATAAACTTCCAATGAGATTATTAATACGTTGACATATTGCAATTTAATAGGATGAAATTTAGAGCCTCATAATCTGGAGGTCCCTGGTTCAAGCCCAGGCTGGTCCACAAACTAAAAGGCTCATCTCTAACGAGATAGAGCCTTTTTTAGTTCATGGAGACCTCCGATTAAGGGTCTGTTGCTTGGTTATATTAGCCTTAATAAAGAGCAGTTGTTTCACTATTGTTTCACCAATTAAACAATGTGTAATATGCTGACAATCAACCCAGAAGTAGTTAAAGTACAAAGAAAGACAAATGACTGTTTCACCGTAAGGCTTAGATTTACTCTTAACAGAAGAATGAAACGTATATCAACAAGCCTATTCGCAACCCCTAATGATTTAACAAAGAACTACAAGATTAAAGCCTCAGCACCCATAAAACAAGATATAGACGCTTTAATCCACAGCTACTATGACAAGTGTGCCAAACTCCAAATTGAGTTAAACAACTACACGTTAGACGATGTAATGAACTACCTAAATGGAGAACAAGAGAAGCAACAAACCATTGACTTTATAAAGTTCAGTCGTGAGTGGATAGCCTCAACCACTATCAAAGGTGCACCTAACTACACCACTGCCATTAATGCCTTAGTCCGTTTCATAGGTAAAGAGGAATTGGATATTAATTTGATTACCCTTGACTTCTTAGAAAGCTTTAAAGCATTCTTGAATAAAGAACGTGAGATACGGACTAAAAGATTAATGCAGCAGGGTAAACGGGTACCTTCCAATCGTTCACTCTCTCTATATTTGATAAGCATTAAGAAGTTATTCAATGAAGCCAAGAAGAAATACAATAAGAAGGAGAAGAATTTAATCCTAATCCCCAACTCACCCTTCATGGAACTTGAAATACCCAAGCAGGAAGCAACAAGAAAGAGAGCCATATCCGCAGATATTATAAAGAAGCTATGGAAGCTACCCTATAAAGATATGAAGAAAGGCTACAAATCTACCTGCCATTATAATTTGGCAAAGGATTGTTTCATTCTATCATTCTGTCTTATGGGAATCAATTCAGCAGACCTTTACAATGCCACTGAAATGGAAGGTTATACAATCGTCTATAATCGTACCAAGACGAAAGACCGTAGATTGGATAAGGCTCAAATGAAGGTTGACATACCCAGATTAATCCTGCCTCTTGTTGAGAAGTACAAGGATAAGACTGGTAAACGTCTCTTCAATTTCTATCAATACTATGCTGACGAGAAGGATTTCAATAAGGCTATCAACTACGGCTTAAAAGAAATTTGTACAATATTAGAAATTGACGATTTGGAATACTACGCAGCAAGGCATAGTTGGGCTACCATTGCACTTAATAAAGCTGGCATTGATAAATATATAGTCCATGCAGCACTTAACCATATTGACGATGCAATGAAAGTAACGGACATCTATATTGAACGTGATTTCGTAAATGAGAACAAGGCTAATACTAAGGTTGCGAAGTACGTGTTTGGCAAGTAAGCTAATAATTCCCCACTAAAAATCTACTGAGCTATAATTAGTCGCTATCCTTTTTCGGCTTCCACATGCTTCAAAGGTAGAATGCCTAAAAAGGATATCAAATCAACACTTCAGTAATTTAATGGATATCAGTTATATACAAATTAAAACATATAATTATACGCTATCCTATTTCTAGTGTATAAGGGAAATACTAGACTATATATCTAAAAAACGACATCAAACGAAACAAATGCAGGTTCTGGCAGATTCCCCAGCCCGATAATCTTATGCAATTTTGTACACAAAGCCATCTGATAGATTCGTTTATCCAATATCAACTTGGCTATGGGTACTCCCGAGTAATTGAAAACCAGCACCTTGTTCGCCATGGATTTTTGCGGGTCATTATAGTCATACTCGCTTAAAAGTTGATCTAAGTACAAAATATAGATATATTGGTCATCCATTGCCAAATCCAACACCTGCCCAAAGCTTCTTGCCTTACTAAACAAGAGGTTATAGTCTTTACATTCATAAAAAGACCGATCAAAATAAAAGTTCCAGTCTTTTACCATGGTTCCATTTTCCAGGTGGTATTTAGCAAGATACGGCAGTTTGCTAGGCGCAAACACCATATGCCCGTCATGCACCGACAGATAACCTTTCAAATTCATCCGTGAAGACTGGACAGAAATTTTGTTCCCCACCGGAGATTCGCCGAACCTCTGTAAAGGCTGCAGATTGGCATCCAGTAAGGAAAAGAAACTACCGTCCTTTCCGCACAATAGGGAGACAAAATGCTGTTCATCCAGTCGTACGAAATTATAATCTGCAGGATTGAGCTCACCTTGCACACGCTTATAAGGAGTTTTTTTTCTGGACAGCTCTTCAATTTCAATAGCATTTCCGTTGCCTTTTAGAGACATCACTGCCAACATTTGTATATTGACATCATTCAAACCGAAGGTGTTTTCGTGAGCGTATGTAATTATTGGCTGTAGGAACTCGCCAGGACCATTTCCCAATGAACCCCAAGTATGGATTTTTTTCATACCCGAAGGAATGGAATATACATGGCAAAAATCATTTTGGGCGACATGCGTCATTACCAAGAATGTATCAACACAGTCAATCCATCCCATATTAATCAGCAATTCTGTATCAGATTGCTCACCATCTACTCTAATCTCCTTATCAAAGGCTGGAAATTCTGTTTTAGATTCGAAGCTACAACTTGACAAGAAGCATAGAAGAATGAATATAATAGAAGTTGTTTTCTGCATAAGTACTTCAAAGCAACATGTAGAATAATCAATGAGCCCTACTTTAAGTTTCACTTTACATCTTATTACATATCTGTTGTAACAAGCTAATGGCTAAAAGTGAAATTTAAAGCAGGCTTAATAATTGCACTTTAGCACTAATCATTATATCCAACCAGGCCTTTTGGTATGACCCAGCAAAATATTTTCACCATAATCTCCGTCAGGATATATTACAACCATTGAATATAAATCAGGGAATTATCACTATCCTTTTTCAACTTCCACATGCTTCAAAGATGAAAAAGCATTAGTGTCCACCAATGAATTCTTACAACAAATTAAAGGCAAAGAATAACCTAAAATGGATCCTTGTAACATGAACTCGAATTACTTTTGCAGTACTTTCAAATTTAACAATTGCCCACTAAAATTTCCAGTAAAAGCTAATGGAAAAACAAGAGTGGACTGGTAGTACACCACCTCCTCGCCAATTTTATAAAGTATCTTTTTATCCAAAGTCTGATGTAGTTTTCCATCAATGTATAAACTTGTAGAGGTATGGTCACCTTTAATCACAATTTGTACCCGTTGACCGATAGGAAACATATAATCAAACTCATTTAAATAACCATCTGACCAGAATGCCAATTTTCCAGACTTTGGGCTACTCTGATACAAAATGGCATTGGAAGATTTAAAAAGCACACTGCCCTTATCTGCGGATTTTGCAGTGAAATCAAAAGCCACTTCATAATCATACCCTATTTCTTCTATCAAAAGCTTTTGATTCCTTTTCAACTTCGAGACTTGAAGCACTTTCCCATCCATCGTTTTTACCTTTGCTCCAATATTCACTCCCGGAGCTTCCGACAAAGCACGACGGCAAGAATCAAACCGTGCGAAAGACAAATCATCCACAGCACCGGTCCACATTTTCAAGCTTAATGTCTGCATAGCAGGATACGCACGATGATGAATGTCCTTGAAAGTAATCCCATTTCCAATGTAATCATTCCATACGGCAAACATTCCCCCTTTCACACGCCTATCATTCCGACTAAATATTCTATCATCAAACATATAGGGTTCCCAGTTATTAAAAATCCACTCTATATTCAGGTAATCGTGGTAATAGAGTGCCGTCAATGGTATTATGTACAATTGGCTACATGCCACATTCACCAATCCAAATCCCAATTCGGCCATTTCAAAGGGATCGGCATAACCATTGTACCAAATGTCCAATAGTACCTCGTCAGACTTCACAGGAAGATCTCCTCTGGCATGCGTCAATGCACCCCATGCCACCGCTTTCTTCCCAAAACCCTCCACATATTTAATGTAATAATCAGTAAAAAAGCGAAACTTTTCAACAACATTAGGATCCGAATTATCGTATTCATCTGTACCAATATGCACTTCTTTACCCCTAAACACCGGATTTTCTCCACCTAAATACTCTGCAAACAAGCTGTCCAAGAACAAATAAGTCTCCGGATTAAACAAATCCAGGTGATCCTCTCCGTACTCCTTACTAGCAATTTCCGGCTTATAGCGCGTAAAGGCCAATGAATGCGCAGGCACATCTATTTCCGGCAAGACAGTCACTCCATACTGCTCGGCTAACATCTGAAGTTCAACAAATTCTTTTTTTGAATAATGAGCCCCCTCCGTGGCCAATCCCGGAAACACGGTACTTTCTAATCGGAAAGCCGCGGGTGTTTGCGACCAGTCATTGCCATAGAACTTTTTAAAGCCGTTGTCATTCAAATGAATCTGGAAACAATTCATTTTATAATAGGACATTATCTTCACATAATCCCTCAAAAAGCCAATGGGGACAAATTTACGTCCTACATCCAACATAAATCCACGCTTAGGATAATTGGGCCAATCTACAGCCACTCCCTGCGGCACCGCCCCATCATACTGTTCCATCATTTGAAGAATGGTCCGAGTTCCCCAAAACACTGCCTGCGTCGTTGCACCCGTCAACACCATCCGATCAGACACATCCAAATAATACTTCTCCCGATTCTCTTCTGTTTCTTTTCCAGCCAAAGTCAAAAAAATATCTCCCGAGCAGGCAGAAACGCCTTCCGCCACCTTATATTTCCTGCCAAACATCACTGCTAAATCTTCGGCAAATGTGTTTGCCACCGGATTGAGTTCTGCTGCATAGCGGGGGTCCAACACCAACCGACACGATGAGCGCCAATAGCCATCCCCGCCTTTCCACTCCTGTAATGCCGGTATCACAAATGGCCTAGAATTTTCTGCCTTTAGCCCTGGCACAAATAGTATGCAAGACACTGCTCCCAATAACACACCTGCCTTAAACACCTGCAACACTTTACCAAAGAGAAACTGCCCCAAAAACAAAATAGTCATTTTCACATCACGAAATATCCACCTCATGTAGTTTGGTCCAAAAACATCAATCCAAGCATTATGCTTGGTAATCCATCTATCCAAAGCAAATTCCATACTATTTATTTTAAAGTTTCAGTTCACTCTACAAGAGTGATTTTTTTTACAAAAGTAACTCCATGATAAGGGACTTGTGTCCAAAATCCCCCTTTATACTCCCCTAAATCCTTTTGATGCCACAAATCACGAACAGAGACTTTTTCTGTATTTCCAAGGCTGCACCATAGACTATTAATCTGTGGAACCTCAGGTGCTTTGGGGGTTAGGATATATTTCTCCTTTGCCATCGATTTTGACCAAGAAGGAATTGGTGCAATTTCCCCGCGGCCTACACAAGCAAGAAACAGCCACACCGTTAATAAACACAAACTCACTCTCATCTCAACTGGTCTTTATTTTATCACCGGATTAACAAACAACTCATCCATATACACTTGTTGCGAAGCTTCGAAAGCCACCTTCATATAACGGATGCTTTCATCCAATTGATCAAATAACAAGTTTTCAATCCATGCATCATGCCGATTGTTCGGGAAATGGGGAGTATCCTTGATAGAAGCTAATCTATATTCTTTTCCATCCAACGAAGTGAACAGATAAACTTTCAGCGGCATACCTATTCCATCTAAATTATAGTCCAGCATACGAAGCATGACTTTCCGTAGTCTGGTCTTTTTCTGCAAATCTACCACAAGCTCATGATAACCTTTCTCGAATTTCACCCAACGGGCATCTTTACTGTCTTCCTCGGCAACCCTGCCATCAAGCAATGCCTTCAAATCCGCTTTTCCCAACACCATGTCAATGGTAGCCCCGTTAGCCAATCTCTCCATAAAGGCAGCTTCGGCCAATTGCCAGCAGCCAATCCGCCTTTTCCAGGCCATATAGTCATTGTATACTTTATGTGACCACACCGGTTGCCCCAACTGATAAGTTGACGTGGGGCTTTCTATGATTCCACAAACCATAAATGAGATAATCCTGTCAACCCCTGCCACAGAAGCAGCCACTTGTTGAGATAAAAGACGCGGATAAGCGGCAGGAATCAAGGCCGAAGAACGGTCGTTGGTTCCCTGTTCCCAAGTGAAAGTCTCACAATTGGCCCACATCTCAATATTCAGACGGTTGTGGATGTCTCTCAACCGTTTCCAAGTCTTCTTTAAGCGAGGCAACATGAATTTATCGCGTACACAGCCCACTTCGTCCTGATAGGCTATGATGTCGACTTTCAGCTTTGCCAATTGTTTCTCATACTCCGGATTATCAAAATCAGACAGTCCGATACCATAAGGAGAAATCAGTGTCTTCTTATCCGGAGTCAATGCTTTTGCCTTTTTGGTCAATGCATTAACCGATTGTACAGCATGTTCTGCAAAAATGGGGCAAAGACAATCCTCTACCGGCAAATACCAGCCATAAAAGGCTTTATGATTTTTATAAAAGACGGCCAGTTCCTCCATAATTTGCAATTGGCGTTGTTTGATAGCAGGATCCTGCAAATTATCATCCTGGTCTTTTGCCCATCCAGTACTCATAAAAACCTTCATGTCATATCGGGCAGCCTCATCAAGAATGGCTTCCACAGGACTCTGTTTATCTTTATCATACCACCAGGGCATTAATTGAGAGGGATAATAAGCCTTACCCTCATTGGCAACTTCCATGAATACCAGATATTCAATGCCCATAGCTGACAGTTCCCGCACTTTAGCTTTCCATAATTCCGGATCCGTATTATCAAAACTCTGCGGATTGGTATATCTATTACGTACATCCTTATATGCCAGATTTATCCAAGTACCAGTAATGGGCTTCACCCTCAAAACAGATTCCTTCACCTTCTGTTTTCTCTGTCGGCCAGGAACATCATTGCCAGCAAAAACTACTGCCGACGGCAGTACGGCTGATATCATCAGTACCCCCAATAGGATTGGCAGAAAAATCCTCTTCATAATATACACATTTTTTTAATTAATAAAAGATCAATTGCCACCGGACGTAATAATTAACGCCAAACCTAAAATAAAGAGAATAAACATCAAGGCAATCAATAGATTAGTAGATTTAGAAGCCCCTTTGAATTCCTTCCAAATAAACACCCCCCATAATGCGGCAACCATCGTAGCCCCTTGTCCCAACCCATAGGAAATGGCAGCACCGGCTGTTCCGGCAGCAATATAACTGCACGCTGTTCCCAACGCCCAAATGGCCCCCCCCAAAATACCAACCAAATGAGTATTCATATTTCCTTTGAAGTATTGACTGTAAGCCACAGGCACCCCCGTAAAAGGTTTCCTCATTAACAAAGAGTTGAATAGAAAGTTACTGATAAAGATACCTATTGCAAACACAAACAAGGCAGAATACGGAGTCATCATACCAACAGCAGGCGATTCCAGATTTTCCAAATCCATAGCAGCGGCGACAAAACGATAGAAAAACGCCATCAGAATACCAGCGCAGACAGCAATCAGAACTCCTCTTTTTCGGACAGTCTGACCTGATACTTCAGAAACTTTACTGGAAGCAATCCCATTAAAAACAATGGCCAACACAATCAAGAAGACACCCCCAAAAAGAGTGACAGGATCCCCCTTCGGTACACTAAAGTAATTGACAAATACGCCTAATACCAACGCCAACCCCACCCCTATCGGGAAAGCAACCGACATACCAGCCAACGACATGGAAGCCGACAACAATATATTCGAGGCATTGAATATGACGCCACCCAGAAAAGCGCTCCAAAAATTCTCCATACCAACTTGCTGCAAGTCCTGCATAAATCCGCGTCCCCCTTCTCCAATGCTGCCCAGTGTCAAGCCCCAAACCAAAGAAAAAAGAAGTATACCAATCACATAATCCCAATAGAACAATTCATAGCGCCATGTTTGGGCTGACAATTTTTGAGTATTTCCCCATGATCCCCAGCATAACATCGTGACCCAGCACAACGCTACCGCCAATCCGTAACTTTCAACTATAAACATAATCGTGATATTTAATATTGTTTTTAATGATTACAACTCTTCACGGTAAGGAATAGAAGACTGGGCTCCCATTCTGGTTACAGCTATGGATGAAGCTTTTGAAGCCATCACAGCAGCTTGTTTCAAGTCCATGCCCTCTGACAATCCTACGCACAAAGCCCCATTAAACGTATCTCCGGCAGCTGTAGTGTCAACAGGCTCCACTTTGAAAGCATCTATACGATAAGAAACGCCCTCTTCCCTTATAAGACATCCTTTCGAACCCAAAGTGATAATTACATTCTTTACCCCCATCGCGCAAATCTCTTCCGCCACTTTCTCAACATCGGCATCATTGGCAATCTTTATGCCCGTAAGCATCTCCGCCTCGATGCGGTTCGGAGTGACCATGTACAGATGCCGGAACAATTCTTTGGGAAGACTGCGGGCAGGAGCCGGATTCAGCACCACCTTCACTCCTTTCCCGAAAGCCTTTCTGGCAGCATACTCCACTGTTTGAAGCGGAATTTCCAATTGCATCAAGAGGATATCTCCCTCACACATTTCCTCCAACATTTTATCCACATCTTGTTCGTTCAACAACATGTTGGCACCGGATGCCACTACAATACTATTCTCCGCATGATCGTCCACGCTGATCAGAGCTACTCCGGAAGCAGAATCTTCATCGAGAGCAATATATCTTGTATCAATTCCTTCCTTTTTAAAATAACCGACAGATTGCCGACCTAATACATCATTCCCCAATTTTGCCATAAATATCAGATTGCCGCCCAATCTCTTTATTGCAACAGCCTGATTTGCTCCTTTTCCACCCTGGTTCATAAAGAATTCCCCTCCCAGAATCGTCTCACCGGGAGCAGGCAGATGAGAAGTTCTCACCACCATGTCCACATTGGAACTGCCAATCACTATAATTTTTTTCATAACACTATATCACTACTGTCCCGTAAAAGTGGATAAATAGTTCTTTGAAATTATTGAAATATA
>OGEM01001076.1_pt1 | contig 13203 bp, 9 predicted proteins | sample 1570741 | NCBI WGS metagenome assembly OGEM01 (sample SAMEA2582141, study PRJEB24529) | metagenome | biome: Human gut stool | place: China | collected 2011
CATCATTCAGCAACTTACTTCCTGCTATATTTTCCCTCCACAAACGAGTATGGGCACGTTTTCTGATATTGCATACTCCAGAACATACCGGGAGTCTGAGTCACAGGAATCATCTGGCAAGCATCATTCCAATTCCAATCCGAGCTATAAGCAGAGCCGTTGATAAACATCGTTTCGGGCAAATCGCTTACTTCTTTAATTGTGTATGTATAATCTTTTACGTTGATCGTAATTCTTACCTTTCCTTGCAATTCCAGACCGATAGCTCCAGCCTGTTGCCCCTTCTGATCCGTAAAATCGAGTAGGCCGGATGCAGAAGCATCCCCGTCTTTCATTGCGCCCAATGCCTTGTTCCAATCAATGCTTCCGGCAGCTCCTGATTTCGGGAATATTTTGAAATTAGCCTTGTCTTCCTTTTCGTTTGTAAACTCCAACGTAAAGATGGCATCATCGTCCGCATCACGTGTAAAAGCCAAAGCTCCGGCCAAATCCCACGAAGAGATATCTCCCAAAGCATAATACTCATCTTCCATCGCAGGAGGAGTGACAGGAGTCACTTTCATATTAATATCAGCCACATCGACAGAAACAGCCTGATTATCGGAAGCCATTGCAGAAACTCCCACTTTTACTGCTATATCGCGCGCCACAGCCTGACGGCTGTTGTATAATTGCATCGTCAGCAATTCCAGTTCCGCAGCATCCACTTTCAAAGCTCCGTCCTTTTCGGCAAACGGAATGTCTAATGTTTTATCATTGCCTGCCAATTGCAATTTATAACCTACGATTTCGTCCGAACCGGACAGAGACTCCAACTTGGCAATTACTACAGAATCCTCTGCATACGTATCCATCACGACTTCCGAAGTTACACCCGCTACCTGTGCAGTAATGCCACTCTTAGATTCCTCCTGGGGATTGGACTGGGGATTGGCCCAGTCCGTATAATCTTCATCACAAGCCGAAAAACCAGCCAGCACCAGAAGAGAAAACATATATAATGATATCTTTTTCATGTTTCTTATTCGTTTTAAAGTTACAAAAGTTATTCAGCCGTTGCTTCGTAAAAGTCCAGAGTATAGGCAAGTTTGGTTCCGGCAACTTTAACAGTTACCACCACTTCGTAAGTACCGGCATTTCCGATTTGAATATTCAAACCACCATTGCCATCGTCTACTCCACTGACATCTGCCAGTTTTTTAGACTCTTCCGGAACCAGCCCGTCAAAGTAGGCTACCTGGTTTCCATCCCAACCCGGATTCATATTGAACTTCATTGTACCGGCGGCACCTGCACCAAAAGTTACCACGCGTGAGAATTTACCCGTACTGCCTGTCACCGGAGTCATCTCCAGCCATGTATTCCAATCGGATTCTGCAAAGCCACCAATAAGATACATCGTTTCCGGCAACGTGACAGGAGCCTCTGCCTTATATCCCAATACCCTGGGTAATTCAATCACATTAGAAGTACATGCACCACTCCCATTAGAAGTCAGGGCTGCCTGCATACGAACATACAGGGTTATAGGAGTGTCGGGCAGCTCACCGGAGCCTGCAATTCCCCACAACTCAACCAATCCCAATGCAAACTCAACCGCATCTACATTCACTTTTGTAGAAGTATATTTAGTGGAAAGCGTCACATAGTTGACCTTCGTTCCGGCCTCTTCATTATCTTCTGTGAAATTTTCATCAAGTGCCATTTGCACAGTATAAGTAGTGGCAATCGGGAAACCGTAGTCCGGCTGTGAGCATGTAAACTCAATAGCTTCCGAGTTTTCCAGATCATATACATTGTTCTCGGCATAAGGTGGAACATTCAACACGAATGTATCAGGCTCCAATAACGTGGGGTTACTGTCTCTATCGCTTTCACATGCCGAGAAAGCAAGTACGGCAAGACCCATCATGAATATACTATATATCTTTTTCATTATAATAAGCGTTTTAAATGATGAATAAACGATTAATAACCAGTATTCTGATGCATATTCGGATTGGCAGTAATATCTGCTGCCGGAATCGGATAAACATTATAGATAGAACTTACCGAAGTGCCTTCAGCTTCGCCACCTTTCCAATCCCACAGATATCTGTTCGTTGTATAATAATTATAGCGAATCAAATCCGTACGGCGGAATCCTTCGAAATATAACTCACGGGCTCTTTCATCAAGAATATCATCCAATGTCACGCTTTCAAATTCCGTTGCATCGGCACGACGACGCAATACATTCAAGTCTTCTGCAATATCGCTCATAGCAACTGTTCCAAGACGCAAATTAGCTTCCGCACGAATCAGATAAGCCTCAGCCAGACGGAAAAGAGGAATATCAGTATCGGGTACATCCGGGTCACTACTATTCTGCCCGGTAGAAGTAAGTCCCGTCCATTTCACAACCGAGAATCCATCGGTAAATTTAGTAACCGTTTCCAAAGTAACCTGACGCTCTCCGCCACCCTTACCTGAGTAAAACAGGGCACGACTGTCTTTTGCAGCAGCAATCAATTCGTCCGTACTTTCAGTCAAAGGAGCTCTTTCCGGATCTTTAAAGAATTTGCCCACCAAAGATTTACGGGCACGGATACATGACCAAGAAGCATTGGTTCCCCACGACGGCATCCCCGCAATACGGGTGGCAGCTACCAGGAAGAAAGAACCGCCATAAGATTTTGTACGGATACCATCTTGACGAAGCGGGAAAATAATCTCTTTTCGTGCCTCCGGATTTTCACCATTATCGGCCATAAATAATTCTTTGTAATTATCACATAAATCATATCCCGATCCAATCACTTTCGTTGCATATTCAGCAGCTTCACCCCATTGCGCAGTACCTGTATACACTTCTGCATTCAGATTCATACGGGCACGCAGCAACCAGTTGGCTGCCCTATCGGCACGTCCATAAGGAGCTTTACCCGGTTCGTACATATCATTTTCAATCGCATCCAATTCACTTTCGATGTAAGCGAACAAATCTGCACGATTCTTTTCTACCGGCAACTCCTCGGAGAAGTGTTCTTTAAATGGTGCTTTTCCGAACAGATCCATATAATAATAGTAATACAGTGCACGGAGGAAGCGAGCTTCAGCACGTTGTCTCACTGTTGTCTCATCCGTTTGTCCCTCTACTTGGTCAAGGAAGAAATTACAAAGGGTGATGTTATAAGCCAAACGGTTATACAACATCTCAATAGTACCGTGAGAAGAGTTCCACCTCATAAAAATCAACTCGGGGATACCGGCATCCATCCAAGTCCAGATCATTTCGTCGGTAGCATATTCGTTAACGGTGAACATCACACGATAAAAAGCCGTATTCCCCTCGTCGTCCGAAGCAATATCCGGCTTATCGGAAGGTCCTTGTTGACCTGTCAATACCAATGAAGCATAAAGTTTGGTGAAAACTTCATCCTGAGAAAAATTACCGCTCACCTGCGGGTCAATCGGACTTATATCCAAATCACCAACACAAGACACCATACCGAAGGTCAACGATAAGGAGAGTGCGGCAGGAATCAATGATTTTAAATATCTAAATTTCATAATATAATCAATTATTTAGGTTACTAATTAAAACTGAAGACTAAGTCCGAGCAAGAAGGTCGTAGGACGCGGATAGATATTATTGTCAATACCCATATTCTTATTACTATCGGTTCCTATTTCCGGGTCAAGTCCGTCATATTTTGTAATTACAAACGGATTCTGTACCGTTGCATAAATACGTCCGTTTATTCCCCCGTATGCCGGGCTCTTAAATAAGTTATTAAAAGAGTATCCCAAAGAGATATTGTCACAACGCAAGAAAGAAGCATTCTGTACAAAGTAGTCAGAATAATAGTAATCACCTTCACCGCTAAAGCCTAACTGTACAGCTGCAATCGGCCGATTGCTAAAGGCACCATTAGAAAAGATAGTACCCATACTTGCATTTGCAGCCAATACATCATTATATACATAGTTATTTAAGCTCGCACGCAACGAGAAACTGAAATCCCACTGCTTCCAAATCATTTTCGAAGTCAAACCCATCAATACATCACCGGCAGGTTTCTTATAAATATATTTATCGGAAGCATTGATGATACCATCGCCATTACGGTCGACAAATGTATTTTCAATAGGCTTACCGTCTTTATCATAAACCTGCTGATATACATAGAATGAATTAATCGCATAACCAACTTTCTGTGCCTGAATATTAGCACCTGTACCTTTGGATATGCCGCCGGCTGCTACAAAATAATCAGGATCATCACCACCTGTCAGTTTCGTGATTTCATTTTTATTCCAAGTAATGTTATATCCCAAATCCCATGTAAAATCTCTTGTTACAATCGGCTTAGCATTAATCGTAAATTCAAGACCGGTGTTTTTCAACGAACCGATGTTACTTATCAGACGTGAGTTGAAATTCGTTCCGGCGGCAATCTTTACGGTATTAATCAAGTCTTTCGTTTCCCGATAGTAATAATCGATCGATCCCGAAATACGTCCGTTCAGGAAAGCATAGTCAAAACCGGCATTGTAAGTGGTGGTTTCTTCCCATTTCAGGTCCTTATTATATTCTTTCGGGCGTGAAGTTGTATAATAAATATCACCCAACGGATAGTAAGCACCATTACCGCTGGCCGTATAAAGCGGCATAAACGGGAAGTCCAGATTATCTCCCAAATTCTGTTGGCCGGTAATACCCCAACCTACACGGACTTTCAAGTCAGACAATACATCTACATCTTTCAGGAATTTTTCTTCCTTTACCTTCCAAGCCAAAGCTACCGACGGGAAATTGCTCCAATGTTCTCTAAAACGGGAAGTACCATCGCGACGGAAAGTAGCAGTGAACAGATAACGGTCCAATAAAGTATAGTTCAAACGACCGAAGAAAGAGACCAGCGTACTGTGATATCCAAATGCACTGTTTTTACGAAGAGTAGGATTGTAAGCCTCACCATTATCCTGGCGGGTACCCTGTCCTACAGAATAGCCGGTACGGTGAAAATGTTGTTCTTCGGCACCTACCATCACATCAATAAAATGATTCTCCAATGTCTTGGAATATTGCAAGTAAACATTTCCGGAGAGATTGTATTTATAGCTATATTCCGAGCCATCCCATCCAAAGTAATGATTAGAATAAGAATACGGAGAGATAACGGTATTCTGACGTCCTTCCGAATAGTCGGCACCGACATTGGCATGAATACGCATATCAGGGAAGAAATGGAACTTATAATCAGCCTCCAGATTTCCTACGAAACTCTTACTTTTCGACCGGTCATCTTTCAGTTCAAGCAATGCCAACGGGTTCTGAGTGGCATTTGCATTTTTAGTATACAGCCAATTAGGGTCACCATAGGGAAGACTGCCTTCCTCCTGAGTGGGGATAGCCTGCCAAAAACCACCGAATGTATCAAATTTTTCGCCATCGCCATACACTGGCTGTGTAGGATCCATCGCTACAGCAGCTCCGATCGCACCACCATCGGCATAGCGGTTTTTAGCCACCATTGCTTTGGCATTCACATTAAATTTCAGATAATCATTGAAAAATGAAGGAGCCACATTCACACTGGCAGTAAAACGCTCAAAATTAGAAGTTTTCACAATACCTTCCTGATTGGTATACCCTAATGATACGCGATAAGGCATATGCTTCAATCCACCGGAAACCGTCACATTATGGTCATGGCTTATAGCTGTACGATAAATCTGATCTTGCCAATCGGTATTTTCCGTGCCTAAACCCGGTGAAGGGATCTTATCCGTTCCACCATATACACCCGACAGATATTCACGGAATTCATCACCACTCATCACATCCAGCGAATTGCGTCTGATACCGAAAGACACATTTCCATCATAAGAAACTTTGGGAGCTGATCCGGCAGCACCTTTCTTGGTAGTAATGATGATTACACCATTAGATGCACGTGAACCGTAAATAGCAGTAGCCGAAGCATCTTTCAAGACTGTAAATGTCTCAATATCATTCGGGTTTACCATGGACAAAGGATTTGAAAGTCCTTTTACTCCATCATTATCCATTGCCAATCCGTCAATAACAATCAACGGATCGTTACTGGCATTCAGAGAAGAACCTCCACGTACACGAATCGTAGCGCCGCCACCCGGTGTACCATCATTGGAAATTACACTGACACCGGCAATCTTACCCGTCATCATGTCTTGTGCATTCGTAGTCATACCCTTACTGATCTTATCCGGTTTAATAGCTGTCACCGAACCTGTTGCATCGTTTTTCTTCACCGTACCATAGCCAATTACCACAACTGCATCCAGCACTTGTGAATCATCTTCAAGGGTAACTACCACTGAGGAAGCAGCTTTCACCTCTACAGTTTTATAACCGATAAAAGATACAACAATAGTAGAGTTTTGAGGAGCATTCAAAACAAAGTTACCATCCAAATCGGTAATGGCACCGTTGGTAGTTCCTTTTACTAACACATTTGCACCAATGACAGGTTCACCTGTTGCATCTTTCACATGCCCCTTAACAGAGACCTGCTGTGCAAAAGCGCCTAATGACAAGAAAAGCCCGAATAACAAGGGCAGAATCGTTTGATAGATTCTAAGATTAACTTGCTTCATGCATTTAATAAGTTAAAGTTAACAATATAAATTAATATAATTTTCTCTTAATCGAAACAGGAATGTAACGCCAACTCCCTTTTAACGACGAAACAAAAATAGGGCTATTAACCACGAAAAGAATGAGAAAAGATGAAAAACGGCACTTGCAACTACGCAATCGTTTGCACTGCAATAAACAGCAATCCGACATTGTGGAGTGAACAAATAGCCTGTCAGTCTTTATCAAATTAGAGGAGATTTTCAAAGAAAAAAAATTGTTTAATCGGCTATAAAGTTCCTCTTGCCAAATAAAAAACTTCTATTCCCTTATTTATAATCTATAACCGAGACTTTTGATTTTATAATCAAAAACTACCCACGCATATGCAAACGTTTGCACTTTATTCTATCACAGAAATGACCAGCGAACAGAAAGTTTATTATCAATTGCACTATTTTTGTAATCTGAGAACAAAGCTTAGAGAATATTCACTTGGCGCGCATCTTGAATTTAATTACCTTTGACTGAAACTAATAGATACAAATGAGTAAACCGCAAATTACCATCAAAGACATCGCCCGCGAATTAGGGGTATCACCTTCCACCGTCTCAAGGGCATTGAAGGATAATCCGGATATCAGTCAAGAGACAAGAGAAGCAATACATAAGTACGCGCGCGAACATAATTATAAGCCCAACGCATTGGCATTAAACTTGCGTACAAGCCGTTCCAATACAATTGGAGTCATTATTCCGCAATTAGTGCACCACTTCTTTTCCTGTGTATTAAGCGGCATTGAAGAAACGGCTTCCCAGGCAGGATACAACATCCTCGTGGCACAAAGCAACGAAAAATACGAGCAGGAAGTAAAGATAGTCCATTCTTTCCTTGCAGCAAGGGTTTGCGGAGTGATTACTTCACTTGCCAAAGATACATCCCAATATGATCATTATCAAGAATTACTCGATAATAATATCCCGATCGTTTTCTACGACCGGATTTGTACGGGCATTAACACCGAACGGGTAGTAGTAGACGATTATGCCGGTTCGTTTTCTGCCGTAGAGTACATGATACAGACCGGCTGTAAACGTATCTTCTTTTATAGCGCCGCACCCCATCTCGAAATATCCAAGAACCGGAGAAACGGATACTTAGATGCCATGAAGAAGTACAAAATCCCGGTAGATGAAAGTATGATCAAACTTTGTGATACGCGTGAACAGGCTATTGCCATCACTCCCGACTTACTGGAAAGAGAAGACCGCCCGGACGGTTTTTTTGCCATTAATGACGAAACGGCTTCGGGTATCTTATACTCCTGCAAACTGGTAGGATTGAAGGTTCCTGATGAAGTATCGATTTGTGGGTTTACCGACGGAGCCATTGCACAAAGCACTGATCCCAAGCTGACCACCATAGAACAACATGGAGAGGAAGTTGGAAAAAGCGCTATCCATATCCTTATCGATAAAATAGAGGATAATCCCAACTCAAAAAGTACAAATAAAATTGTAAGAACCAATCTGGTAGTACGGGGAACGACAAAATAATGTGCCAATGTGCCAATATGCCAATGTACTAATGTGCCAATTGGAGAAAATGAGAAAAATGAAAGAATGAGAAAATAAAATAATTAACTAATAAAAGAGAGTGCCGTATCTCAATTGGCATATTTGCACATCGGAATATTGGCACATTATTACTACCATGAAAATAAAACCTGATTTAAGTTTTTGGAAGTTGTGGAACATCAGCTTCGGATTCTTCGGCGTACAAATTGCCTATGCCCTGCAAAGTGCTAATATCAGTCGTATCTTTGCCACATTGGGAGCCGATCCTCACAGTCTCAGTTATTTTTGGATTTTGCCTCCGTTGGCAGGTATCATCATACAACCGATCATCGGTTCGGCCAGCGATAAAACATGGACACGCTTCGGACGACGTATTCCTTATTTATTCGTAGGTTCGCTGATTGCCGTATTAGTGATGTGCCTGCTACCTAATGCCGGAAGTTTTGGAATGGCAGTAAGCACAGCCATGATTTTCGGATTAGTATCGCTCATGTTCTTGGATACTTCCATAAATATGGCCATGCAGCCTTTCAAAATGCTTGTAGGAGATATGGTCAACGAAAAGCAAAAAGGACTCGCCTACTCCATCCAAAGCTTCCTGTGCAATGCGGGCAGTCTCGTAGGCTATCTGTTTCCGTTTATCTTTACCTGGATAGGTATCAGCAATATAGCCGACAAAGGAACAGTTCCCGATTCTGTGATCTATTCGTTTTACATCGGAGCGGCCATCCTGATTCTCTGCGTCATTTATACTACGGTGAAAGTAAAAGAAATGCCCCCGAAAGAATTTGAAGAATTCCACGGTATCACAGCTGATGAAAAGAAAGAGAAAAGCAATTTCCTTCATCTACTGAAACATGCCCCGAAAGTATTTTGGACAGTCGGTTTGGTGCAATTCTTCTGTTGGGCGGCATTTATGTATATGTGGACTTATACGAACGGTGCAATAGCCGACACGGTATGGAATACCACCGATGTGCAAGCCGAAGGTTATCAGGCGGCAGGCAACTGGGTAGGCGTATTGTTTGCAGTACAAGCAATCGGCTCCGTGATATGGGCCGTTATTTTACCTTTGTTCAAAGTACGCAAAATAGCTTACTCCATCAGCTTGGTACTCGGTGGAATCGGTTTCATATCCACTCTCTTCTTCACCGACCAATATTTACTATTCATATCCTATCTACTTATCGGATGTGCCTGGGCCGCTATGTTAGCAATGCCCTTCACTATCCTGACAAATTCAATATCCGGTAAAAACATGGGAGCCTACTTGGGATTATTCAATGGAACGATCTGTATACCGCAAATTGTGGCAGCAGTCGTCGGAGGCGGTTTATTACATCTGGTGGGAGGCCATCAGGTAAACATGCTTGTATTGGCAGGTATCTTACTCATTGCAGGCGCCATTTGTGTATTTTTCATTAAAGAAACCATAGCACACCATGAAGAATAAAAATTCATAAAGAAGCGCTATATATACTACAAAGGGCATGAAGGGGCATATTTTAACCGCAATCTTCATGCCCTTTGTAGTATATAAAGTAAAATATATAATAAGATTTCGATCTTCGGCACGCTATTCTAATACATTTTTTGTATCTTTCCCGCACCAACATAATTATTAGAGATAGAATGCCATGAAAAAATTTCTCAAGACCGACGAATGGAATATCATAGAAGAAGGGTTTCACGCAGATAAACTACGTGCTTCGGAAAGTATATTCAGCTTAGGAAACGGAAGATTCGGACAACGGGGTAATTTTGAAGAAACTTATAGTAGTGACAGTCTACAAGGTTCTTATGTGGCAGGCATCAGCTTTTTAGACCGTACAAGAGTGGGATGGTGGAAAAACGGATATCCACATTTCTTTTCGCGTATTCCGAACGCTCCCGACTGGAGTGGAATTTATTTAAGGCTGATCGATGAAGAAGTAGACCTTTCGCAATGGGACATAAAGCAATTCGAACGAAAGCTCGACATGAAAGAGGGTATTTCCTATCGTGACTTTGAAGTGACCTCTCCCAAAGGAAACACATTGAAAATACATGTGGAGCACATCAACAGCATGGCTAATCAAAATTTATGCCTTATCAAATATAGCGTGACTTCCGTAAATTATGAAGGCAAAGTTTCAATCGTTCCTTATATCAATGGAGATGTAAAACACGAGACATCCAATTTCAATGAAAAAATGTGGAACATACTCCGTGCGGAAACAACCAACGAACATGCCTATCTATGGACACAAACCAAACGGGAAGATTCACAGGTCTGTTGTGCCCTGACTTATCAACTCTTCAAAAACAGTAAAGAAATAAACACCAGTCCCATAAAAATAGAAAAGGAAAAACTGACCGGTTTTAGTGCAGGTGCCGATGTAAAACCCGGTGAACGGATCACTCTCATCAAATATACCGCTATCCTTTCCTCTCTCTATTACGACCGCTCGGAACTTGTGGAACAGGCTGTAACCGAAAGTAAAAATGCCAAGAGCCAAGGATGGGAAAAACTCTTGCAAGACCACCGGGAAGTATGGCAAAATATCTGGGATGAAATGGACGTAACCATTGACGGCGACCCCGAAGCACAGCAGGGTATCCGATTCAATATCTTCCAACTCAACCAGAGCTATCGCGGAGACGATCCCCGCCTCAACATCGGACCGAAAGGATTCACGGGCGAAAAATACGGAGGAAACACACAATGGAATACGGAACTTTGCTGTATCCCTTTCTTCCTGCTCTCCAGCCCGAAAGAAACAGCCAAAAACCTCCTGCTCTACCGCTATAACCAACTCCCGAAAGCCATAGAGAATGCCCGGAAATTAGGTTTCAAAAATGGTGCGGCCCTCTATCCTATGGTAACCTTCAACGGAGAAGAATGCCATAACGAATGGGAAATTACCTTCGAGGAGATACATCGCAATAACATCATCGTACATGAAATTATGCAATACGCGGTGATGACAGGTCATAACGATTTCATTGCCCGCTACGGACTGGAAATGATGATAGCCATTTCCCGGTTTTGGAGTCAACGCGTCTCTTTTTCACAACCGAAGCAAAAATACGTGATACTGGGTGTCACCGGACCCAATGAGTATGAAAACAATGTAGACAATAATTGGTATACCAACTACTCGTGTGTACAGACCCTAAAATCTACCATAAAATCTTTGGAACTGGTAGCTCATCAATATCCCGACGAGTACGCACGTGTCCGCAGGATTACCGATTTTCAATATGCCGAAACTTCTTATTGGCAGGAGATCATAGACAGAATGTATCTGCCGGAAGACAAAGAATTAGGAATATTTGTACAAAACGACGGTTATCTCGACAAAGAGCTGAAAACCATAGACGATATTCCGTCGGAAGAGCGCCCCGTCAATCAACACTGGTCATGGGATCGTATTTTACGTTCCTGTTATATCAAGCAAAGCGACGTTTTACTGGGATTGTATCTGTATTATACTAATTTTGATGATGAAACCGTGCGCCGTAACTTCCGGTTTTATGAACCACGGACATTGCATGAATCTTCACTGTCTCCCTATGTACACTCTATCTTAGCTTCACGGATAGGTGACATCAACAAGTCAACCTTTTTCTTCATGCTACCCGACTGGATCTCGGCGACTATAACAATGAACTTAGCCAAGGACTGCACATCACCAGTATGGCAGGCAGCTGGCTTGCCATCGTTCACGGCTTCTCCGGAATGCAGGTAAAAAACAATATGCTTTGCTTTAACCCCATCATTCCCGACAAGTGGAATAAATACACATTCAAAATAAATTTCCGTGGATGTACACTACAGGTAGAGATCGGAAAAAACGAAATAAAAATCTCTATGACAGAAGGAGATGAATTGAACATACTTGTTTATGAAGTTGTTTATCATGCCAATAGGGGTAAAGAGTTAATTATTAGAAGAAATTAATCGCTAATTATTCTCAATAAGCAGACTTGGAAACCATTATAAGTTTTCAAGCTCTATGTCTTTGCACCTCAATAAGTAAGACAAACGACTCTTAATCAATAAAAAGTATGAATAAGAACTATGTAATTGTCTTGTCATTCAGTTTGTTTCTAACTGCATGCGGGCAAAAGAAGGAGGACAAAGAAGCTATTATCCGGCCTGTCAAAACAGCTATTGTAGAATCACGATCGGAAATTAAAAAAGACTTTTCAGGCATTGTAGAAGCTGTAGATTATGTAAAACTCGCATTCCGCGTGAGTGGACAAATCATCAACCTACCGGTTATTGAAGGAGAAAAAGTAAAGAAAGGGCAACTGATTGCCGCCATCGATCCCAGAGACATCGCGTTGCAATATGCCGCGGACAAATCGGCATACGAGACAGCTGCCGCCCAAGTAGAACGCAACAAACGCCTGTTGGCACGCCAGGCCATCTCACTTCAAGAATATGAAATAAGTCTATCGAACTATCAGAAAGCTAAATCTGCATTCGAATTATCATCCAACAATATGCGTGATACGAAGCTGACTGCCCCTTTTGACGGCTCTATCGAAACGCGATTGGTAGAAAATTATCAGCGCGTAAACTCCGGCGAAGGCATCGTACAACTGGTTAATACTAAAAAGTTACGTATCAAGTTCACAATTCCGGATGCTTATCTATATTTGCTGCGTTCCAACAATCAAAAGTTCCAAGTAGAATTCGATACTTATAGAGGACAAGCCTTCAATGCCAAGCTGGAGGAATACTTGGATATATCTACCGACGGAACAGGAATACCGGTGACCATCACCATTGACGACCCGGCCTTCAACCGTGCTTTATACGATGTAAAACCGGGATTCACTTGTAGCATCCGATTCTCAGCCAATGTAGGTCCTTTCTTGGAAGAAAGTATGACTGTAGTTCCGTTAAGTGCCATATTTGGCGAAAGTAACGGAAAAAAAATGTATGTCTGGGTATTGAACGGCAATCAAGTAAACCGCCGTGAAGTGAGCGTTATGTCTCCCACCGGAGAAGCACAAGCCTTTATTACCAA
>OGEM01001100.1_pt1 | contig 12950 bp, 8 predicted proteins | sample 1570741 | NCBI WGS metagenome assembly OGEM01 (sample SAMEA2582141, study PRJEB24529) | metagenome | biome: Human gut stool | place: China | collected 2011
ACTTTTTACAACAGCCTGATGCCGAACGTTTAAGCGAACTGTTCGCCAGCCTGCTGAATATGCAGGGGGAAGAAAAATCCCGCGCGCTGGCGATTTTAAAATCGGCGCTCGACAGTCAGCAGGGTGAACCGTGGCAAACGATTCGTTTAATTTCTGAATTTTACCCGGAAGACAGCGGCCTGTTCTCCCCGCTGTTACTGAATGTGGTGAAATTGAATCCTGGCGAAGCGATGTTCCTGTTCGCTGAAACACCGCACGCTTACCTGCAAGGCGTGGCGCTGGAAGTGATGGCGAACTCCGATAACGTGCTGCGTGCGGGTCTGACGCCTAAATACATTGATATTCCGGAACTGGTTGCCAATGTGAAATTCGAAGCCAAACCGGCTAACCAGTTGTTGACCCAGCCGGTGAAACAAGGTGCAGAACTGGACTTCCCGATTCCAGTGGATGATTTTGCCTTCTCGCTGCATGACCTTAGTGATAAAGAAACCACCATTAGCCAGCAGAGTGCCGCCATTTTGTTCTGCGTCGAAGGCGATGCAACGCTGTGGAAAGGTTCTCAGCAGTTACAGCTTAAACCGGGTGAATCAGCGTTTATTGCCGCCAACGAATCACCGGTGACTGTCAAAGGCCACGGCCGTTTAGCGCGTGTTTACAACAAGCTGTAAGAGCTTACTGAAAAAATTAACATCTCTTGCTAAGCTTATTAAAGGCTTATAACACCTTCAGGCGGCCAGTCCGCCTGATTTCATTTTATGGATAATCATTATGAATAAATCGCTGGTAGCGGTAGGCGTCATTGTTGCGCTAGGCGTAGTCTGGACAGGCGGCGCATGGTATACAGGCAAGAAGATTGAAACCCATCTCGAAGACATGGTCGCGCAGGCGAACGCGCAACTCAAACTGACAGCTCCTGAATCCAACCTGGAAGTGAGTTATCAAAACTATCATCGCGGCGTATTCAGCAGTCAGCTGCAACTGTTGGTGAAACCCATTGCCGGGAAAGAAAATCCGTGGATTAAAAGCGGTCAGAGCGTCATCTTCAACGAATCGGTTGATCATGGTCCCTTCCCGCTTGCCCAGCTTAAAAAACTGAACCTGATCCCGTCGATGGCATCAATTCAAACCACGCTGGTTAATAACGAAGTAAGCAAACCACTGTTTGATATGGCAAAAGGTGAAACGCCTTTTGAGATTAACTCGCGCATTGGTTACAGCGGTGATTCCAGTTCCGATATTTCGCTCAAGCCACTGAATTACGAGCAAAAGGATGAAAAAGTCGCCTTTAGCGGCGGCGAGTTCCAGTTAAATGCTGACAGAGACGGCAAAGCCATCTCCCTTTCCGGGGAGGCGCAAAGTGGTCGGATAGACGCAGTTAACGAATACAACCAGAAAGTGCAGTTGACCTTTAATAATCTGAAAACCGACGGTTCCAGCACGCTGGCAAGTTTTGGTGAGCGCGTAGGAAACCAAAAACTGTCACTGGAAAAAATGACCATTTCAGTGGAAGGCAAAGAACTGGCACTGCTGGAAGGCATGGAGATCAGCGGTAAATCGGATCTGGTCAATGACGGTAAAACGATCAATAGCCAACTGGATTACTCGCTAAACAGCCTGAAGGTACAGAATCAGGATCTGGGCAGCGGCAAGCTGACTTTAAAAGTCGGCCAGATTGATGGTGAAGCCTGGCATCAGTTTAGCCAGCAATATAACGCGCAAACTCAGGCGCTGCTGGCACAGCCAGAAATTGCCAACAATCCCGAACTTTATCAGGAGAAAGTGACGGAAGCCTTCTTTAGCGCCCTGCCGCTGATGTTGAAAGGCGATCCGGTGATTACTATCGCGCCGCTAAGCTGGAAAAACAGTCAGGGTGAAAGTGCGCTGAATCTGTCGCTGTTCCTGAAAGATCCGGCAACGACTAAAGAAGCGCCGCAAACGCTGGCGCAGGAAGTAGATCGTTCGGTTAAATCTCTGGATGCGAAACTGACCATTCCGGTGGATATGGCAACTGAGTTTATGACTCAGGTAGCGAAGCTGGAAGGTTATCAGGAAGATCAAGCGAAAAAACTGGCGAAACAGCAAGTTGAAGGTGCATCAGCAATGGGGCAGATGTTCCGTCTGACCACCTTGCAGGACAATACCATCACCACCAGCCTGCAATATACTAACGGTCAGATAACGTTAAACGGGCAGAAAATGCCACTGGAAGATTTCGTTGGTATGTTTGCAATGCCGGCATTAAACGTTCCGGTCGTACCCGCTCTTCCGCAGCAGTAATTCACAGCCAAAACGCCGGAGGTTTTTCTCTCCGGCGTTATTTCTTACTTCAGCATAAAGTCATACTGAATACTCATTTTCACATCCCAGTAATTCAGGCGATCGCCCAGCGTACTGCCATCGCGCTTTTCCCGCCCTTTATCGGCAGCAAGAAAGAAATTCATCCCTTGTAACGGCCCTTCGCTGACCCGATAGTTCATACCACCTAAGATACCCGTGCCTTCAATCCGCACATCTCGTTTACTGGATTCATAGCCGCGAGTCACAATCGGTGCAAATATCAGCGTAAATTGCGGCGTTAAACGATAGTTGACGCCCAATTGCCAGGACTGCATTCCTTCACGGTTACGATCAAGACTTAATGAAAAGGGATAGCCAATGTCGGTATCCACCACGGCACCATTCATTGCATGGCGCAAATAACCACCACTGCCAAATACACTTCCCCACGGCGCATTCCAGGTCAATTGTCCACTAACCAACGCCGTTTCATTGGGCTGGCTGGTATTACGACTTAAACCTTCGAGCTGCGCGTAAAAGCCGAGCAACTCCCCTTTCAACGTATAATTCGGGTCAAGCGGTATGCTTTTCTCGAGAATACTTTGTATCTGATTGGAAACATCTTTCTGTACCGATGCCCCCAGAGAATAGCGACTGGTATCATCATGCCAACTGGCGGCTAAAAAAGAACGTGCGCGATGTTTATCGTATTTTCCCGTCTGGCTGTTATACACCCCTTCATCACGAATACCGGTTGTTGAATCAGTCCATAAAAATACTCGTGAACGCCACATTCCCCACAGATCAATATTTGGTGTTAAAGCCCAATAACCTAATGCTCCTTCAGAAACTGTCGGTAATGTACGTTGCGAACTGCCAGCCATTAACGGAATACGATAAGGTAAGCTACCATAACTATAATCCGTCCCGAAGCGACCTAATTTTAGCAGGCTATTTTCACTGGGTTTTATTTTTACTGCCCCCAGGGCAAAGCCAAAACTTTTATCACCATCAAGATACCACCGGGTACTCATATCAGCACGAGCACCTAATTTATAAACATAATACGCCCCGCCTTCAACGCCAATAATATTGGAATAATAACCACTATTGAAATCGAGCAATCCTCCCTGTACCCATGCGTAAATATCTCTTCCCGCGCCAGCACTGGGCTTATCCGCCCTGCGCAATTCGTTTTTCAGTCTGATGCGTAGTCCCGCTTCATCGTCAGCCAGTTGCGCCGCGTAAGCAGAGGTAAGGCCAGAGGCAGCCGTCAGGCAAATAACGGCCATGGCCACTATTTTTCTCATAGTTGCACCTTTGATGTTCTGATTATTTTTATTGAATATTAATTAGTGATATCGCTGATTAATTGCTGCTGCACTTTTTTACGATTATCAATTTCAACCACGATTTCTTTGAATTTTTTATCCGTGAGCGGATAAAACCAGATAATAACGAATGCCAGTAGCATAAATCCGCAAGGTACTAAGGCAATTGATGTGCGGATGCCCATAATAACTTCCGGCGTTTGCACCTGATTGGCGATATATCCGCTTAACCCCAAAATAAAGGCAGGAATTGAACCTCCGATTGCCTGACCGCATTTACGGGTAAATGAGAATAGTGAATAGGTGAGCCCTTCAATTCGCACGCCGGTCAGGTATTCACCGTATTCTACGGTATCAGCTTCCAGCGCCCACATCACGGTCATGGTAACGCCCTGACCAATTGAAGCGATGGCCAACGCAACCAACGCCACCGGCAGTGACCAGACGGAAACCCAGAAGAACAGCAGATAACCGCAGGTTCCCAGCAAAGCGCCAATCAGGAAGGTATTCTTTTTACCGATCCTCGCGACCATCCCCGGCACCAGCGGTGCCGATGCCACAGTACCGACCAGGTTTTGCACCAGTACCAGCACAGTGAACAGCCCGGTATCATTTAACACATAGCGCACGTAGAACAACGACGAGGCGCTGACCGCGAAGGTCGAAATCAGCACACACAGCGCACCGATGCACAACATAAACAGCGGGCGATTCCGTTTCAGGGTTTGCAGACTGATATTCAATGACGGCTGCGCAACGATACGTACCACATTCTCACGCGTCGATTTGAAGCAGATGAAGTAAAGCACCATTCCGGCAATCGCCAGCACAATTGTCCAGAAATGGTATACCGACACCATCTCTTCCGGGCTAGAGTTCTTAATGCTCGGTCCTATCAGAAATGCCAGGCAGACAAAGGTCAATGAAGCGGCAATCCCACGAGCCGCGCCCAGACGGGCGCGGGATTGTGGTTGTTGGGTCATTGCGGTAGCAAGTGAACCATAAGGAATATTCACCAGGCTGTAGCAAAGCCCGAGGCCCATGTAGGTCAAATATGCATACACCACTTTGCTACCATGGCTCCAGTCGGTCGGCACCCAGAATACCAGCACGCTGAAGATCATTAACGGCGCAGTACCGAAGAGTAAAAACGGGCGGAATTTTCCCCAGCGGGTATTCACACTGTCCACCACTCGTCCGGCAAAGACGTCGGCGAAGGCATCGAATACCCGCACCAGTAACAGCATGGTGCCCGCCGCAGCGGCACCGACGCCAGCGACGTCGGTGTAGTAACTCAACAGGAAGAGCGCCCCCATTGCGAAGGCGAAGTTATTGGCGACGTCACCGAGGCTGTAGCCGACGATGGTGCGCCAGGAGAGTTGTTGATTCATTGTTTGCCTCCCTGCTGCGGTTTTTCACCGAAGTTCATGCCAGTCCAGCGTTTTTGCAGCAGAAAAGCCGCCGACTTCGGTTTGCGGTCGCGAGTGAAGATCCCTTTCTTGTTACCGCCAACGCGCAATATGCCTTGCGAGGTCGCAAAATCGGCGAAATTCCATACCTGTTCACCGACGACGGCGCTGACGCGATCAAAGACGCGGTGATACATATCCAGCCATGCACACTGATACTCTTCACTCCACATGTCGGTGTACATTGAGTGCAGCCCGGCTAACGTATCCACGCCGTATTCGGTGATGATAATCGGCTGATGCAGTTTCTCCTGCCAGGCCAGCAGTTCTTTTTCCAGTACCTTCTCTGCCGTTTCCAAATCGCCGCTTTGGACATACCAACCGTAATAACGGTTCAGGCACAGCACATCAAAGAGATCGCTGATGGTATCGGTGTGAGCGTCGCAGAACATTACATTGACGCAGGTGATCGGACGCGTCGGGTCGAGTTTACGCGTTGCTTCCGCCAGTGGCGCGAAATATTCCCGTGCACCTTGCGGACGGGTATCCGGTTCGTTGGCAATACTCCACATCACCACGCTTGGGTGGTTTTTGTCACGCGCAATCAGCTCTTTAATCGCCTGTAAGTGCGCTTGCTGAGTTTCCCCGTTGACTGCCTCTTCGCTGTACAGTTCTTTCGGCTTGTTGCCCGCTTCGAAACCAATGCCTAAAGAGAGGTTAAAGCCTACAGCTGCAGTTTCATCAATCACCACGATGCCATGTTCATCTGCCCAGTCGAGCATCTCTTCAGCGTAAGGGTAATGCGAGGTACGGTAGGAGTTGGCCCCAATCCAGTCCATTAATGCGTGGTCGTGCACCATCAGCACGTTATCGAATCCTTTGCCACGCAAGTCCGCATCTTCATGACGACCAAAGCCAGTAAAGTAGAACGGTTTGTGGTTAATCAGGAACTGTTCGCCCTTCACTGCCACTGACCGGATGCCGACGCGAAGCGGGTAGATATCACACTCTGTCTGGCTTTTGGCTGTGACGCACAGTTCATAGAGATAACCTTCACCCGGTTGCCAGAGGTGCGGATTCACCACTTGCAAAGTCCCGCTAGTGCCTTGTCCAGTTGCAACCACCTGTTGATCCGCATCACGCAGTTCAACGCTGACATCACCATTGGCCACCACCTGCCAGTCAACAGACGCGTGGTTACAGTCTTGCGCGACATGCGTCACCACGGTGATATCGTCCACCCAGGTGTTCGGCGTGGTGTAGAGCATTACGCTGCGATGGATCCCGGCATAGTTAAAGAAATCATGGAAGTAAGACTGCTTTTTCTTGCCGTTTTCATCGGTAATCACCATTCCCGGCGGGATAGTCTGCCAGTTCAGTTCATTGTTCACACAAACGGTGATACGTACACTTTTCCCGGCAATAACATACGGCGTGACATCGGCTTCAAATGGCGTATAGCCGCCCTGATGCTCCATCACTTCCTGATTATTTACCCACACTTTGCCGTAATGAGTGACCGCATCGAAACGCAGCACGATACGCTGGCCCGCCCAACCTTTCGGTATAAAGACTTCGCGCTGATACCAGACGTTGCCCACATAATTACGAATATCTGCATCGGCGAACTGATCGTTAAAACTGCCTGGCACAGCAATTGCCCGGCTTTCTTGTAACGCGCTTTCCCACCAACGCTGATCAATTCCACAGTTTTCGCGATCCAGACTGAATGCCCACAGGCCGTCGAGTTTTTTGATTTCACGGGTTGGGGTTTCTACAGGACGTAACATAAGGGACTCCTCATTAAGATAATAATACTGGTCAACCTTTAATCTGATTAGTTAACCAATTCTGTGTTGCACACAGTTATCTGTGAGAAACCCATGGAAGAGAAATGGAAATAAAAAGAACTGACACCGCGATCAAAAAACCAAAAACTGCAATACCCACAGCGTGATATAGATCGCATTAATCTTTAAAACAGCGTTGACAGAAGCCATAAAATAAGCAACCGAACGTTCGTTCGAGCGTATTGGGAACGATAAACTCTCATGACGTATGGCTACAGTGAATATTTTGGGGGGAATTCTCCGAAGCCGGGAAGGATAATTTTTGCACAGAGAAATTACGATATGAAACGCGGGCTCAGTTGTCACCAGCCCGCGGAAAGAGAGAGAGGATCAGGATGCGGTTAAGATACCGCCAATCATCGCGCGTAATCCCTGAGCAAACGACGCTTCACGCGCCAGATCTTCCGCTTCGATATCGGCCAGTACACCGTAGGTCAGATCCAGCAGTAAACGTGAAGTCATTGCCGTGTTGATGTCTGGGCTTATCTCGCCTTTTTGCTGGGCATCACGCATCCGCTGGGCAACAAATTCCGTGATCGTCATATGCTTATTTTTAAGCATGGCGGCGACCTGTGGGTTACGCATCCCTTCCGCCATAATTTCAACCACCAGCGCCCGTTGTCCAAAGGCTTCATGGGTGGGGGAGACAATGGACTCGACCATATAGTCAACGAAATGAATCCCTTCAATCGGTTCCCGGAAACGGGCCAGCGCCCTCTCCTGGTCCTGTAAGATAATCGCCTGAATCAGGGCTTCTTTGGAGATGAAATGGTGATAGAGCGTCCCGGGACTAATGGCGCAAGATTTACAGATGGCTTTCATCGAGGCACTGTGAAATCCATTTTCTGAAAAAATCTCTCTGGCAGCATTGAGGATCCGGGTCCGTGTCGGTTGTGCTTCAGTCTGCATGTTATCCATCATTAAACCATTATAGTTAGCGTGAATAACTAGTTTACCGCGTTGTCAGGTGAGCGCCTATCATTGCTGTTGAATAGTGCGAAGGCACACTCTATTCGTATACTTTTCACTCTGAAATTGGTTAACCAATAGCCGTGATTTGGCTGCCAGTTATTTAGCAGAGACGTTGATGAGTTTATCCCGGTAAACAACACGCACGGTTGTTTACCGGTCCGTTAGTGTATTAATTGAGCTCCTGTACCCCACCACCGGAGACGGTGAGAATTTGTCCGCTTACCCAGCTCGCAGCAGGCGAGCAAAGGAACAGCGCTGCGTTAGCAATATCTTGCGGTTGGCCCAGACGTCTGATCGGCGTGTGCTGTAACATTTTTTGTTCAATTTCTGGTGTAATAACGGATTTCAGGGCATCGGTTAATATTGCCCCCGGCGCAATGCCATTTACCCGAATATTTTTTTCACCCAGGTCAAACGCCATGTTTCTGACCAGATGACTGGCCGCAGCTTTAGATGATGCATAGGAGGTCATGTTTATATTTTTATTTTCTGCCGCCATAGAAGTGATGGTCAGAATAACGCCACCGCCATTTTTTTCCATTTCTGGCGCAACAAGTTGTGACAGATGGAAAAAAGAAAACACATTCAGTTCATAAGCACGGCGATAATCTGCCATTGGCATATCAAACTGTTTAGGTCCACCGCCACCGGCGTTGTTAACCAGAATATCAACTTTACCCAGCTTACTGATAGCAAAGTCTGCCAGTGCAGAGAGTTCCTGTTCGGAAGTAATATCACAACGGCAGGCAAATGCCTGACCACCCAGTTGTTGAATTTCGTCTACAACATGGTTAGCTGCGTCGGCGTTAATATCACTGACCACCACAGATGCGCCAGCTGTCGCGAATGTAATGGCGATTTCTTTACCAATACCTGCACCCGCACCTGTGATGATGGCGCATTTTCCGTCGAGTCTCAGGTTGTCAGAATTAAACACATAAACCTCCTGTGAACTTCAGTAAAAATAAAAGGCACCGCCTGTGTGCCACATTTTTTATCATTAACCTTGAGGAAAGGACACTACCAGGTATAGCAGATAAAGAGAGGATTATTTCGCTGCAATGAGCCGGGCGGGAATAATAAGATTGCGTGAATGCGTCTCTTCATGGGTGATTTTTTGCATCATGCGATCCGCAAGTGTGATACCAAGTTCCCGCGCTGGCGTGCTGGCCCAGGTAACAGGTATATCATCAAGTGTGGTTGGTGTCGCATCGGTAAATGCCGCCAGCGAAACCTGTTGCTCAAAGTAACGATCGACTCCGCTTTCCCCGCTTTGCCGCCCTGCTTTGAGCAAACCAAACCATGCCCCCATCGCAATAGTTTCGTTATAGCAAACCACGGCACTGATGGTCGGGTTATGACGTAAAAGCGCCGTGATAGCTTCCGCGGCTTGCTTCTGGCTGGAAGTGCACTCCAACACCCAATCGCTATGAAACGGCAGGCCATATTTTAGTAGAGTTGCACAATAGCCCCCCACCCGTTCTGCACGGGTTAATGAGGAACTTTGCCCTCCCAGCCAGGCGATACGCTGATGCCCATTGCGAATGAGATGCTCCGTCAACAACTGTGCAGCCTGCATGTTGTCCGGGCGAACCGTATCAACATCATCAAGATAACTGGCACGGGAAGCGAAAATCACCGGGATAGCTTTTTCTTCTGCCATCCGTCGCAGGTCATCGCTACTTCCTGCAGCTCCGGCAATTACCACACCATCGACACCCTGATTCAGTAACAGTGAAAACCGCTGTGCCAGCTGCTCACCGTCTTTACCGCCGTGAAGCAAAAAAACCATCCGTCCCTGCGCTTCCAGAGCTTCCGTCAATCCGGCCGTCAATTCGGCGTAAAACGGCGCAGATAAATCACGGACGATCAAACCAATGACGCCGCTTTGCCCGCCGCGCAGCGCCGACGCCTGGCGATTGCGCACAAATCCCAGCTCTTCAATGGCGGCGTTAACGCGTTCTCCTGTGGCGGTAGAGATTCGCCCTTTGCCACTAAGCACCAGCGAAACGGTACTTACCGACACGCCCGCAGCCAGCGCAACATCATGAATGGTTATTTTTTTGGCGGTAGCCATGCAGATGACCTACTCCCTGATTATGTGACAGATAAAACGTTTTACCTTTTATTTATCTTATACCCGCTATTATCGTTGCGTAATGTGATTTATGCCTCACTAAAATTTGATAAAACGTTTTATCTTCTCGCGCAATTTACTGAATCCAGATTGTTCTCTACGAGGAGTCGTTTTATGACGGCGAAAACAGCACCGAAAGTCACGCTGTGGGAGTTCTTCCAGCAGTTAGGCAAAACCTTCATGTTACCCGTGGCATTATTGTCGTTCTGCGGCATTATGCTCGGCATTGGTAGTTCTCTTAGCAGCCATGATGTCATAACCCTGATCCCGGTCCTGGGCAACCCCGTGTTGCAGGCTATCTTTACCTGGATGAGTAAGATTGGCTCGTTTGCTTTTAGTTTCCTGCCTGTCATGTTCTGTATCGCCATCCCGCTGGGCCTGGCACGCGAAAATAAAGGCGTAGCGGCATTCGCTGGCTTCGTCGGTTATGCGGTAATGAACCTCGCGGTAAACTTCTGGTTGACCAATAAAGGCATTCTGCCAACCACGGATGCCGCGGTTCTGAAAGCCAATAACATCCAGAGCATTCTTGGGATCCAGTCGATCGATACCGGGATCCTCGGTGCGGTGATCGCCGGTATTATCGTCTGGATGCTGCATGAGCGTTTCCATAATATCCGCCTGCCGGATGCGCTGGCATTCTTCGGCGGTACGCGCTTCGTACCAATTATCTCCTCGCTGGTGATGGGCCTTGTCGGCCTGGTGATTCCATTAGTCTGGCCGATTTTCGCCATGGGTATTAGCGGCTTGGGCCATATGATAAACAGCGCGGGTGATTTCGGACCGATGCTGTTTGGTACCGGTGAACGTCTGCTGTTGCCGTTTGGTCTGCATCACATTCTGGTGGCATTAATTCGCTTTACCGACGCAGGCGGCACGCAGGAAGTCTGCGGTCAAACCGTCAGCGGCGCACTGACCATCTTCCAGGCGCAATTGAGTTGCCCGACCACTCACGGTTTTTCTGAAAGCGCCACGCGTTTCCTTTCGCAAGGTAAAATGCCTGCGTTTCTCGGCGGTCTGCCAGGTGCAGCGTTAGCTATGTATCACTGCGCGCGCCCGGAAAATCGCCATAAAATTAAAGGTCTGCTGATTTCTGGCCTGATCGCCTGCGTCGTTGGCGGCACTACCGAACCGCTGGAATTCCTGTTCCTGTTCGTAGCGCCAGTTCTGTATGTCATCCACGCGCTGTTAACCGGCCTCGGCTTCACCGTCATGTCTGTGCTCGGCGTCACCATCGGTAATACCGACGGCAATATCATCGACTTCGTGGTGTTCGGTATTTTGCATGGTCTGTCAACCAAGTGGTACATGGTGCCAGTGGTGGCGGCAATCTGGTTTGTCGTTTACTACGTCATCTTCCGTTTCGCTATCACCCGCTTCAATCTGAAAACCCCGGGGCGCGATAGCGAAGTTGCCAGCTCAATCGAAAAAGCCGTTGCCGGTGCGCCGGGTAAATCAGGTTACAACGTTCCTGCAATCCTCGAAGCATTAGGCGGTGCCGACAATATTGTCAGCCTCGATAACTGCATTACCCGTCTGCGTTTGTCTGTGAAAGATATGTCGCTTGTTAATGTGCAGGCACTGAAGGACAATCGGGCAATTGGCGTAGTACAACTTAATCAACATAACCTGCAGGTTGTTATCGGGCCACAAGTTCAGTCAGTAAAAGATGAAATGGCCGGTCTGATGCATACTGTCCAGGCATAAGGATAAGATATGTTCGATTTTTCAAAGGTCGTGGATCGTCATGGCACATGGTGTACACAGTGGGATTATGTCGCTGACCGTTTCGGCACTGCTGACCTGTTACCGTTCACGATTTCAGACATGGATTTTGCCACTGCCCCCTGCATTATCGAGGCGCTGAATCAGCGCCTGATGCACGGCGTATTTGGCTACAGCCGCTGGAAAAACGATGAGTTTCTCGCGGCTATTGCCCACTGGTTTTCCACCCAGCATTACACCGCAATTGATACGCAGTCGGTGGTGTATGGCCCTTCTGTTATCTACATGGTCTCGGAACTGATTCGTCAGTGGTCTGAAACAGGTGAAGGCGTGGTGATCCACACACCCGCCTATGACGCATTTTACAAGGCCATTGAAGGTAACCAGCGCACAGTAATGCCCGTCGCTTTAGAGAAGCAGGCTGACGGCTGGTTTTGCGATATGGGCAAGTTGGAAGCCGTGTTGGCGAAACCAGAATGTAAAATTATGCTCCTGTGTAGCCCACAGAATCCTACCGGGAAAGTGTGGACGTGCGATGAGCTGGAGATCATGGCTGACCTGTGCGAGCGTCATGGTGTGCGGGTTATTTCCGATGAAATCCATATGGATATGGTTTGGGGCGAGCAGCCGCATATTCCCTGGAGTAATGTGGCTCGCGGAGACTGGGCGTTGCTAACGTCGGGCTCGAAAAGTTTCAATATTCCCGCCCTGACCGGTGCTTACGGGATTATAGAAAATAGCAGTAGCCGCGATGCCTATTTATCGGCACTGAAAGGCCGTGATGGGCTTTCTTCCCCTTCGGTACTGGCGTTAACTGCCCATATCGCCGCCTATCAGCAAGGCGCGCCGTGGCTGGATGCCTTACGCGTCTATCTGAAAGATAACCTGACGTATATCGCAGATAAAATGAACGCCGCGTTTCCTGAACTCAACTGGCAGATCCCACAATCCACTTATCTGGCATGGCTTGATTTACGTCCGTTGAATATTGACAACAACGCGTTGCAAAAAGCACTTATCGAACAAGAAAAAGTCGCGATCATGCCGGGGTATACCTACGGTGAAGAAGGTCGTGGTTTTGTCCGTCTCAATGCCGGCTGCCCACGTTCGAAACTGGAAAAAGGTGTGGCTGGATTAATTAACGCCATCCGCGCTGTTCGTTAACCCCAATTGCGCAACGTAAAAAATCGTTGCGCAATCGTGGATTTTTACCCTGCTTTGTTTTTATAATGGTGAGCACTTTTATATC
>OGEM01001154.1_pt1 | contig 12349 bp, 13 predicted proteins | sample 1570741 | NCBI WGS metagenome assembly OGEM01 (sample SAMEA2582141, study PRJEB24529) | metagenome | biome: Human gut stool | place: China | collected 2011
TACCAAGCAAAAGCAAAGCTTCTTGTGAAGATGCCGCACGTTGGTCAAATTGACCCGGCAAACTTTCAATCGCAAAGAAAGCATATTTCTCAAGATCAGCTTGAACTTCAGCTTCATCCAAAACAGTATCAGTCACTTGCTCAGAGAAGATGTGTTTTTCCGCACGCGCAAACAAGTCCTCTGCCAAACCAAAAACATCGTAAACCTGAACAATCCGAAGATCCTTCAAGGTTTTCAACTGAAGATTATGCTGCAATTCTTTTACTAAAGAGTCCGATTTCACACGAAAATCAGCTTTTTTCTCAACGAAAATACGTTTATCCATTTTATTTCCTTTATTTCTATTCAAACATGTTATCGAAGACGAAGATTTTCCGTTTCAAAAAGATTACTTCAAGTCTTGTAATTTCTCCAACACAACCTGATATACATCTGTCAAGCTACCAAGATCACGACGGAGTGAAAAGGTCTAGTAGACCTTTTCAGCCTGAGTCCTTTTACTTGAAAGACGAAGGTTTTCCGTTTCATAAAGATTACTTCAAGCCCTGTAATTTCTCCAACACAACCTGATATACATCCGTTAAACTGCCCAAATCTCTACGGAAAACATCCTTGTCCATATGGTGCCCTTCAGCATCCCAAAGGCGGCAGTTATCTGGAGAGAATTCATCCGCCAAGATGATCTTGCCATCCTTATCAAAACCAAATTCCAATTTGAAGTCAATCAAGCGAAGACCAATTTGTGCAAACCAATCTTTTAGTAATTCATTGATACGACGCGTTTCTTCCTTAATATAAGCAATTTGCTCATCATTGGCAATATCCAAAAACTTCACATGCTCATCATTGATGAATGGATCGTCCAACTCATCGTTTTTATAGTAAAATTCAACGATTGGAGTTTTCAAGTCCAAACCTTCTTCAACGCCAAAACGTTTAGAGAAAGAACCAGCAGTCACATTACGAAGAACCACCTCCAAAGGAATAATTTTTACTTTCTTGTTGAGTTGTTCTGTGTCAGAAATACGTTTTATAAAGTGAGTCGCAACACCCGCAGCATTCAATTTTTCAAAAATAAGAGACGAAATCTGATTATTTAGCACACCTTTTCCTTTAATAGTCTCCTTACGAGCCCCATTTAGCATAGTGGCTTGGTCCTTATAGACCGACTTAATCACATTTTCGTCCTCAGTAGTATAGATATCCTTAGCTTTTCCAGTATAAATCAGTTGATTGGTCATGACTTTGTTCGCCTTTCGTATTTTATCACCTTCATTCTATCACATACAAAGTGTATTTTCAATAAAATTCCGTACAATATAAGCAGAATCCGAATAAAAAGGACAGAAAAAGAGATCATCCAGAATAATCTCTGAACGATCTCTTTTTCATTAGTGACCAGCAGTTCGTTTTTCGATATAGTCGACAACATCCCCTACTGTGTTAAATTCATCAATAGCCTTGTCCGGAATCTCAATTTGGTATTCATCCTCAAGATTGATAATAAATTCCATCAATTCAACAGAATCCGCCTGTAAATCCTTACGTAAGTCAGATTCCAAAGATACTTGAAAGTCTGGACCCTTGCGATCTTTGAGAAATTCCTCAATTGTAACTAAAATTTCGTTTTGTTTACTCATACATTACCCTTCCTTCGATAATTCCTTCACTGATTTTCCAACAACATCTGTCTCTAACATGGTCCGAATCTGACGAATCGTGCTATAGACAGCTTTGGCATCACTCGAACCATGCGTTTTAACAACAGGTGCTTGAAGACCAAACAAGACCGCTCCTCCAACATCTGAGAAATCCAAGGTTTGCTTCAATGATTTCAAACGGTCCTTGAGCAGAAAAGCTCCTAATTTCGCCTTCCAGTTTCCTGTGGCAATTGCTTGTTTCAATTGCTTCAAGATCCCAAAAGCCGTTCCTTCCATCGTTTTCAAGACAGCGTTTCCCGTGAAACCATCCGCCACAACGACATCAGCAACGCCATCCATCAAGTCACGCGCTTCCACGTTTCCAACAAAATGAATCGACTCATCCTCAGATAACAATTGGTAGGTTTCCTTGCGCAAAGGATCTCCCTTACTAGCTTCTGTCCCATTGTTCAATAAACCCACGCGAGGTTTTTGAATCCCACGAACATTTTCAGCATAGTAGGATCCCATCACAGCATACTGATGCAGGTGCTCTGGTGTATTTTCCGCATTGGCCCCTAAGTCTAGCATATCATAGCCACGACCATCAACCGTTGGAAGTGTCGACATCAAGCCAGGGCGTTCCACCCCTTTGATGCGGCCAACGATAAAGAAACCAGCCGCCAATAGCGCACCTGTATTCCCTGCAGATAGCATGGCATCGACCTTACCATCCTTCACATCCTTGGCAGCTAAGACCATCGAAGCCTGTTTTTTCCGACGAATGGCCCGCGTTGGCTCATCATCTGAATCGATTTTTTCTTCCGTATGCACGATCGATACACGTTCTGTTGCGGTCAAATAGTCTTTGATTTTTGCCTCATCACCATACAAGACAATCTCAATATCATCAAAATCACGAATGGCTTGATTCACACCTTCTACCAAGGCTTGAGGTGCATTATCGCCCCCCATTGCATCTACTGCAATTTTTTTCATGTTTCACCTCCAGATGAATCTTTCATAATCGCTCCCCAATCACTCAAGGAATCGATAAACTTTTTAGCTTTTAAATGGATCCCTACATACTCCTCATACAACTGATCAATTGCCTGACGCAGAGCTGTTTTCATCTCCGCTTGTAGGGAAATCGTCTCTAACTCACTGAATCGTACTGCTTGAAACTGATCCAATAAATAGAGAACATTCGGATGCCAGTGGACTCGTCTCTCATCCTGATCATAGTGATCCGGACACAGCACCCCACTATATCGAAAAGAGTAATCAAAAGGAAGTCCAACCCGATGACAGAAACAGCATTCATGCAGATTCAAGATAACCCCAAATCGTGATAGAATCTGAATCTCAAAAATATTGGTCAAAACCTCATAATCCAGTCCCTCTTCCATCAAAGACAAGGTCTTTTCCAAAAAAGCAAACAGGGCTGGATCCACCTGATTATCCTGAATACTTGCATCTGCAAGCGCCAGAACATAGGTCGCATAAGAAAGGGCAAAAAGATCTGCATTGATTTTCTTATAAACCTGCACATCTTGAAAATCATCAATATAACTCAACCCATCATCATTGATTTTCAACAACATATCTGCCATTACTAAAGGTTGTAACATGGGATTCAACCGTGATTTCCCCGCATGTTTCACAAAAAACATCCGCTTCCCTGACTTCTCCGTGAAGATTTTGACCAGCTTGTCATCCTCACGAAACTCCCGATTATACAGGACAATTCCCCGGGTCTCAATTGACTCCAGCATGTTCTTCCATATACTCCTTCAAGCGTTTCATAGCTTCCTTGATAACCTCCATGCTGGCTGCATACGACAAACGCACATAGCCTTCACCATATTGACCAAAAGCAGCACCAGGAATGAAAGCAACCGCTTTTTCACGCGCAAAATCCTGCAAGAAAGCAAAGGAATCTTGATTATAACCAGCTGGGATTTTAGCAAAAATATAAAAAGCTCCATCTGGCTTAATAATCTCAAACCCAAGCGCGGACATCTGTTCAATAATATAATCGCGACGTTTCACATATTCCTTCTTCATCGGCTCCGCATCATCCCGACCAGCAGTCAAGGCCTCAATCGCAGCATACTGGTTCATGGTTCCAGCAGCCGTTACCAAATACTGATGGCTCTTGATGAGTTGGGCCGTCAATGCAGCAGGCGCAAAGATAAAGCCAAGCCGCCAGCCTGTCATGGCATGAGATTTGGACAAGCCATTAATAACAATGGTCTGCTCAGGAATAAAGGAGGCCATAGAGACATGCGCTTCTCCAGTATAAGTCAACTCTGAATAGACTTCATCACAAATCACAAAGACTTCATATTTTTTTAAGACAGCAGCTAATTCTGCCATCTGTTCGCGCGAATAAGTGACACCCGTTGGATTAGCTGGATAATTGAGAATAACAGCCTTCAATTTTTCACCCTGCTCTAGAATCGCCTTTTCCAACTTTTCAGGAGTCAAAACAAAACGATCTGCTGTCGTATCAATTTCGATAATCTCAGCCCCAACCAAATTCACAATCGGTTCATAACCAGGGTAGGCCGGTGCTGGAAGAAGTACTACATCTCCAGGTTCCAAGATTGCTGTCAAGGTTGCAGACAGGGCTTCTGTTGCACCGATCGTCACCAATATTTCATCTTCAGGACGATAGTGAATACCATATTTATCAGCCACAAACTGACTCGCAGCCTCACGCAAAGCCAGCAAACCACTCATCCCAGTGTAATGGCTAAAATTCGCATCAATGGCAGCCTTTCCTGCTTCTTTTACATGTTCAGGAGTTGTAAAATCCGGTTCCCCTAAAGTCAAACGCAAGACACCAGGAATGGAAGAAATTGATTGATCGAACTGACGAATCAAAGAAACTTCGATCCGATTCAGATTTTTATTAAAACGTTTCGTTAAATCCATAGAACACCTCCAAAACACTTATATTCATTATACTATAAATAGGACCCCATCGCAAAAGAACAAGCCAGATCCCCACCTTTTGCTTACCACCAAAGGACATTTCAAAAATTCTTCCATGCAAAAAAGACTTAGCAATGCTAAGTCTTTCAAGTCATTATTGTTGGCCACGGGTTGCCACATATTTCAATTGATCTGCATGTTTCGCCACAAAATCCTTCATTTCTGAATCAGGAATTTGACGAAGATAGAGGTTAGAACGAATGGTTTCATCCTCTTCACGACAAGTTGACAATACTAAATACTTATCAGATGCTTTGATCTTAATATTAGGATTCTTCGTACGAGCTGACTCATAGATATTCTTCAATTGTGTCGTAAAATCATTGTCATCAGTAAAGCTTGTACGGTAGAAAGCGGTGTCCTCTGGGACAATGACCAATCCCATTACTTCATAATAATATTTCCGCTCTGGTGTCTCAATCACAACATACGGATGTTGGTCTAAATACTCTTGTTTGTCATAGTAGTTGACATCATTAAACATGCGATGATCGCCGACCTTACTACCACGAGCATGACCAAACAACCAAGTCAAACGATCACTGAAGTCTTTCTTGTTGTCCATATCCATGAAGACTGTCCCCATGTATGGTTCATTTCCACCATCAAACGTCTTATTCAAATAAGTTTCATTGTCAGTGGTTTGTACAACAGGTTCATCCAACTCAGTACCCGGTGCATAGACATAAGCAATTGTCTCAGGGTTAACAGCTGTTAACTGAGCAAAACGATTTTTCAAGTAATCTTTTTCTTCTTGGCTTGGTTCATATTTAGTTTCTTGCTTGGTTGAGCTTGTTCCAGTTGTTTTTTTAGCCGTGCTAGATGACTTAGTTCCTCCAAATGGATTAAAGAAAATAAATCCAGCAACAAGAACAACAACTGCAACAAGAGCAGCAATTACAAGACCCAATTTATTTGAACTTTTTTCCCCAGCTCTTTTCATTGATCGATCTCCTCTTGATGATTTTTTCTAAAAAATAACACTGAACCCGAAGGTCCAGTGATATTTTACGAGCTAATTAATAATCAAATTATTTAACTGCGCTTGTTTTTGGAAGAGCTTTACCAGCTTGTTTTGAACCAGCTTTACCAGCTTTAGCTGCGTCTCCACCTTTGTTTTCGCTAGATTTAGCTTCGTTTGTAGCTTGACCGTTAGCATCAGCTGCATCAGCAGAACCACCATGGTTAAGAGCTTTATCTTCTTGATCACGCATGTCTTTTGTTTTGTTGTCTTGAACGCCAGTTGGGTCGTTCCAGTATTTACCTTCACGTTGAGCTGCTGCACGGTATTGATCTTGAAGGTTAGCTACATATTTGTTGCGTACAACATTACGTGCTTCAGTGCGAGCTGCTTCAAGTTTAGCAACGTAATCGCCGTAAAGGTGACCTGATCCGTATGCTTCAAGAGCTTGTCTTGCTGCTACAACTGTTGGATAGTTTTCAGCTTCTGCGTTGATTTCAGCTTCGTGTGCTGCTACTTGTGTGTTTGCTTCGTCAGCGATATCGCGTTCTGAAACGTAGTGTTTTTGAATCAATGCATTTGAGCTATATGAATTGTCAGATGCAAATGCTGGAGCTGCTGCAGCAAATACTGCAAGAGCTGCTACTGATGATAATAAAACTTTTTTCATTGTTTTATCTCCTTTTTTTCTTTTCAAAAATTATTCGTTACTTCGTAACTATGACTAGTATACTAGGATATTCTGCCTATGTCAAGACTTTTCTTAGTTTTTTTAAAAAAACTATCAATTTTTTTTCTATTTCAAATAACTATTTTTTTCATATAGCAAATTGAATTGCTCAATTTATATCTTAGTTTATGTTATCGAATGTATAAAAAAGAGGGCAGTTGCCCTCTAAAAATTATATCCAATCTATTATTGGTTTACTACTGAAGAGTAGTTTGTGCTAACAAATGTTTCAACAGTCTTGAATGTTTCGTATTGTTGACCATCTTTAGCAGTTTCTTCTTTTTGTGAAGCAGAACCATAACGAGAATTTGGATCAACAGTCACAAGACGTTTACCATCGTCATATGAACCATTATAAGAATAGTTAGTGTTTCCGTATGTTTCTACAGCTTTGAATGTTTCATATTTTTGACCATCTTTAGCTGTTTTTTCTGTTTGTGAAGCAGAACCGTAACGAGAGTTAGTTGTTCCAGTTACATTTTCTTCTGAAGGAAGGTCTTTTTTAGCTGTAACTGCAACTGGTTTTTTAGGTGCAGCTGGAGTAGATACTTCTTGAAGAACACCATCTTTTTTATCACCTTTTGGTTGTTGAACTTGTACAACTGCAACTGGTTTTTTAGGTGCTTCTGGTTTAGCTGGTGTAGCTGGTGTAGCTGGTTTAGCTGGTGTAGCTGGTTTAGCTGGTGTAGCTGGTTTAGCTGGTTTATCAGCATTAAATCTTGCACCAAAGCGAGTATTGTTACCAAACTCACGAGTTGCATCATTGAAAGGGGTACCATTAGTAGCTGCATAAGAAACGCTAGCGATTGCTGACAATGCCAATACACTTGTCAATAAAACTTTTTTCATAATAGTTTTATCTCCTTTTTCATTTTTCATTTTTAGTATAGATTACTCTACATTGAACATTTTATACATATATGTTGGGTTTGTCAAGTATTTTTTTCGATATAACGCTGCAATATCAATAAATTAATTTTAAAATTAGGTCTATTTGATACCCAAAATTACGATTTCGAGATAATTCTACATAAAAAGAAGAAGTCATGATATAACTTCTTCTTTTTCTTCAAACTATTTTACCACCCCATTTTTAGGTAATCGTTTCTTGGGCAAACTAGGATCCGCCTTTGCTTCTAGTTCTTTAGCTGCTTGAACCAGTTTTTTCCGTTTCTTTTCTTTTTTTAGGTTTTCCAACCATTTTCTGATTTCCATTTGTATTTCCTCCTATACAAAAGAGGCTGGTCTCCAGCCTCCTTATTGTTAACATTTTTTGGCATTTCCGATTTCAAATAGAGGGGAGAGCGGACGATTTTCATGAATACGAACAATAGCCTCTGCAAGAAGTTTCGCAATCGAAATTTGCTCAATCTTATCAATCAATCGATCTTCCGGTAGATAAATCGTATCCAACACCACCAACTTCTTAATGGCTGATTTTTGGATGTTGTCCATCGCTGGTCCTGATAAAACAGGGTGAGTACAGCTCGCATAAACTTCAACAGCACCTGCTTCTGCAAGGGCGTCCGCGGCATGACAGATTGTACCAGCTGTATCAATCATATCATCAATCAAAATACAAGTCTTGCCTTCAACACTCCCAATGATATTCATCACTTCACTCGTATTCATCTTATCGACACTTCGACGTTTATCAATAATCGCAATCGGTGTCTTCAAAAATTCAGCTAATTTTCGAGCACGAGTCACACCACCATGGTCTGGACTGACAACAACATAGTCTTTCCCAATCATCCCACGACGTTCAAAATAGTCGGCGATCAAAGGCGCACCCATCAAGTGGTCAACCGGAATATCAAAGAAACCTTGAATCTGAGCAGCATGCAAATCAATTGTCAAGAGGCGATCAACTCCAGCAACCTCAAGCATATTGGCTACCAACTTAGAAGTGATTGGTTCACGAGCTCGAGCTTTCCGGTCTTGACGAGCATAGCCGTAATATGGCATCACCACATTAATGGATTGCGCACTAGCCCGTTTCAACGCATCTACCATAATCAAAATTTCCATTAGATTATCGTTAACCGGTGAGCTAGTGGATTGCAAAATATAAACATCTTTCCCACGGATTGATTCTTCAATATTAACCTGAATTTCTCCATCAGAAAATTGACGAACCGTTGACTTTCCAAGCGGTAGTCCCATTTCTCGAGACACACGTTGAGCCAATTCTTGATTTGACGACAAAGCAAAGAGCATTAAATCAGAAAATGACATGATTTCCTCCAGTAAAATCTAAAACCATATTGTACAGTCAGCACAAATTTCTCCTGTAATCATTTTATCGCTTTTTAAGCAAATATTCAAATATTAATTTATGGAAATTACAAAATCTATCACTACCTAAATTCTATCAAAAAAGAAGCAGAACAAATGTCCTGCTTCAGTGTAATTCTTAGTTTGGATAGATATAAGTAACAGTACCTTGTGCTGTTGTTGGGTTAAACCAACCACGGTAGTTACCAATACTACGGATACCATTATAGTTAGACTCAGAAACTTGGATGCTTGTTGTAGATTGAACGGCTGTAACAACTGCTACGTGTCCATATCCACCATCATTCCAACATGCAATGGCACCAACTTGTGGTTGAGATCCTGTACGGAATCCTGCTGCTGCTGCACTTGCTGCCCATTGTCCACCATTACCCCAGTAATCACCTGCCCATGGAGCCAATGTCTTCGCACCCCATGTACATTCACCAACTGGATAAGATGATGCAGATGTACTATAAGTTGGACGAGAAGTAGTTGCTACTGGTGCAGGCGCTGCTTGAGTTTGAACAGCAGGTTGAGGTGCTGCTTGAGTTTGTGCTGCCGCTGGTGTTGCAGCAGGTGTTTGAGCTGCCGCTTGAACTTGTGCTTGAAGAGTTGTATTAGCTGAAGCTTTTACAGCTGCTTGTTGTTCTTTTTGTTTTGCACGGTAAGCTGCTTCAGCTGCTGCCGCTGCTGCTGCTGCTTTTTCAGCTTCAGCTTTTTGTTGCAACAAAGCATTCTTTTCGTTTTCAGCAGTTGATTTTTCAGCAGCCAAGTTCAATTGTGCTACTTTCAACTCAGCTTCTTTTGTTGACAAAGCTTGCGCATCATCTTCTAATTGCTGTTTGTTTGCAATGACAGTATTGATAGCATCGTTGTTTTCTTTTTGTTTTTGTGCAATCTCTTCTTTATCACGTTTTTGCTCTTGCAACATTTTGTTGTTAGCATCTGCAATTTCGTTCATAGCAGAAATACGTGAGATAGCTTCTGTCAAAGATCCAGAGCTAACAATCGCATTAATATAGCTTGTTGCAGTCCCAGTTGTTTGAGCACTACGTGCTTGATTTGCAAGTGATTCTTGACGAGCAACAATATTTTTTGACAACTCATCGATCTCAGCTGACAATCGTTCAGATTCTTCATTCAAACGGTCATTTTCAGCTTGAAGATTTTCTTGCTGTTTTTTAATTTCAGATACTTGACCTTGAATTTGATCTACCTGAGCTTGTGCACTTTGTTGTTGTTGATTAATACTATTGATTTTGTTATCTTGAGCAGCAATCTTATCATCTGTTGAATCAGCTGATACACCAGCTACGACAGCACCTTGTGATAAAGCAACTGTACTCAATAAGATTGTGGCAAATAATTTTTTCTTCATTAGATAAATTTTCCCTTTCTAATAAGACACTAACTAGTATAACAAATTTTTTAAAAATTTATATTACGCTATTGTTACATTTTTATTTCGAGTTTATAAATAAATCTTTTCAAGTAAAGGCTGTAATACTATTAATAGAAGCACATTCAAAATTAAACTTGGAAAAAATTGGTAAATAATTAGTGTAATCCAGTTAAATTTTATACCGATAAAAAGAATCAAAAGAAGATTTGTTAAAATCTGAAATAATAGAATAGTTAATAAAAATGTAAAAAAACGAGTCAATCGATTGACCAAAATAATCTGATTACACCGATAAAAAATCACCTGTAGTAAAGGAAATACTAGGAAGGCAATTCCTAGGGTGTGTAAAAAATACACATCAAAACAAAAACCAAAGAAGACTCCCCACCAAATACTAGCTATCTCAGAGAAATAGAGACTCAACAACATAAAACCATATAGGAATAAAAATGAAGTAGGTTCAAAGGAGTTTGGACAAAAACGAGAAATAAGAAAAGAGATCTGTCCGTCAACAAATAAAGATAAGAATAAGATTAAAGGGAAAAAATGGTACTTACGTATGACTTTCACACTACTCTCCAATCAATAGTACATAACGATTGACATCTAAATTAGCCTTTGGTTTCACACGAATTTCTTGCCCTAACTGATCAGATGCCTTTTGAGTAGAAGTCACTGTACCAAGAGGTAAGTCACTACTCTTATATTTTCCTAAACCACTTGTTGAAACCAGAGATCCTTTTTTAATTTCAACTGGATCTCCAATTTGCAACAACCGAAACTCACCCGTCTTCTCGTCATAACCATTTAATAAAGCAAAAATAGATTGACCTTGACTCTCAATTTTAAACGTCAGGTGTTGTGAAGAAATAGTATCTTCGACTAATAATTTCACTTTGCTAGAATTTTTCTCTATACTTTCTACCACACCAATGACGCCACCAGACGAAAGAACAAACATAGAATCAGAAATTCCATCTGAACTACCTTTATCAATAACAAATTCCTGATCCCACGAACCATAATTACGGTCAATAATCTCACTAACGACTTGTTTAGAACCCGATACAGAATTCTTGATTGACATCAAATCCTTTAATTCTCTATTTTCTGATTCCAAACGGTTAAGTTTTGACTGGTCAATATCCTTTTGATAAAGACGTGATTTTAACGAACGGTTTTCATCATTTAATTCAGATAAATTCTTTAAATCTTTTGCCTTAGATTCCACAACAACAAATGGTACCGATACTGCCTTATCAACAATAGCAAATATATCAGAAGATTTTAAAACAATCGAAGTTCTAACAGATGGAAAAAGAAATAAAATTCCTGAAACAGTTAAAACAAACACAAAACTAAAAATTTTAAAGAATCGATTCAAGAACATAGACAAAACCTTCAAAAATATAAAAAATAGTTTGAGATGACATCTCAAACTTGGAAATTATACGGAGAATGGGGGATTCGAACCCCCGCGCCGGTTACCCGACCTAACGATTTAGCAAACCGTCCTCTTCAGCCTCTTGAGTAATTCTCCAAAATGGGCACGAGTGGACTCGAACCACCGACCTCACGCTTATCAGGCGTGCGCTCTAACCACCTGAGCTACGCGCCCAAGTTAAAAACTTGGTAAAGAACCTATGTTCAAAGCGGGTGACGAGAATCGAACTCGCGACAACAGCTTGGAAGGCTGTAGTTTTACCACTAAACTACACCCGCTTATTATTAAAAGAAATGGCGCGAGACGGAATCGAACCGCCGACACATGGAGCTTCAATCCATTGCTCTACCAACTGAGCTACCGAGCCAAATTGCGGGAGCAGGATTTGAACCTACGACCTTCGGGTTATGAGCCCGACGAGCTACCGAGCTGCTCCATCCCGCGTTAATATTAAGGAGGATGTGGGATTCGAACCCACGCACGCTTTTACACGCCTGACGGTTTTCAAGACCGTTCCCTTCAGCCGGACTTGGGTAATCCTCCAAGATAACAATGGACCTTGTAGGACTTGAACCTACGACCACTCGGTTATGAGCCGAGAGCTCTAACCAGCTGAGCTAAAGGTCCAACAAGATCAACAATATAGCGGCGAAGGGGATCGAACCCCCGACCTCCCGGGTATGAACCGGACGCTCTAGCCAGCTGAGCTACACCGCCATAATATCGGGAAGACAGGATTCGAACCTGCGACACCTTGGTCCCAAACCAAGTACTCTACCAAGCTGAGCTACTTCCCGATCTAAAGCTACCGCTTTATGCACCCTAGAGGAGTCGAACCTCTAACCGCCTGATTCGTAGTCAGGTACTCTATCCAGTTGAGCTAAGGGTGCTC
>OGEM01001161.1_pt1 | contig 12296 bp, 8 predicted proteins | sample 1570741 | NCBI WGS metagenome assembly OGEM01 (sample SAMEA2582141, study PRJEB24529) | metagenome | biome: Human gut stool | place: China | collected 2011
AACTCGCGACCTCAACCTTGGCAAGGTTGCGCTCTACCAACTGAGCTACTCCCGCTTCACATCTGTCCTGCGAAGAATTTGAATTATACACGAACTTTTCGTTCCGTCAAGAGCAAAACAAAAAAAATCAAAAAATTTTGGATTTTTTTTCACACCCGCTCATCTTCAACCCGCTCGCCCGACGTATTCCCCCGGGAGGAAAGCACATCCGGGCGTCTCGAAACGCTCGCTTGCCCGAAGCCGCAACGAAGTCGCTCCCTACGGCAAGCGACGCCGTGAAGGCCCAGGCCGCTGCGCAAGCAAAGGTCGTCCTTGCCGTCACCTCAAGAGACTGCGCCTCCTTCGGCGGTTCAAGAGTCTGAAAGACAAAGAGCCGGAGCTTTGCGGAGCTCCGGCTCTTTGTTCGGTGGTCCTCGAGACGGGAATCGAACCCGTACGCCCTAACGGGCGGCGGATTTTAAGTCCGCTACGTCTACCAATTTCGTCACTCGAGGCCGGGCAACGCCCATGAAAAAAGGAGAGAACCGTCACAGGTTACTCCCCTTTCCATTCGAAATCTGGAGCGGGAGACGAGTCTCGAACTCGCGACCTCAACCTTGGCAAGGTTGCGCTCTACCAACTGAGCTACTCCCGCATCTTTGGAGGCGCGAGGCGGAATCGAACCGCCGTGAACGGATTTGCAATCCGGTGCATAGCCACTTTGCTATCGCGCCATTTTCATGGAGCGGGAGACGAGTCTCGAACTCGCGACCTCAACCTTGGCAAGGTTGCGCTCTACCAACTGAGCTACTCCCGCAACTGAGAAGACGAATTATACGTGGATTTTTGGAATTGTCAAGGGCTCGAAATCAAAAAGTCTATTTTTTTTCGCGTCCCTTTCTCCACTCGCTCGAACTCCACGGACGTATCAGCCGACCGACCAACGCCTTTCCCCTTGCGGCTCGTGCAACCCTCGGACGCTCCGCGGTCTCGGAGGTGTGCGCTTCCTCAAAGCACCTCAAACGGCATCTGTACCGCAGACGCCTCTCGGGACGGGCGACAACGAAAATGCCGTCGCGATACGTCGATACGAACGTTCGAACGTCGTGCGGGGCGTCACCAGGCAGCAAAAAACAAAAGCCCCCGGTCCGAAGATCGGGGGCTTGCGATTGATTCGCACGATCGGAGTCAACGTCCGATCGATGCTTCATCCCTCGTTAGATGAACATGCAGGCGAGGAAGCCGAGAGCAACGCTCAGAACGATGGCGAGAACGCCCGGGATGAAGAAGGAGTGGTTGAAGACCCACTTGCCGATGCGGGTGGTACCCGTGTAGTCCATCTGGACCGCGCCGAGGAGGGTCGGGTAGGTCGGCAGAACGAACAGGGCGGAAACCGCAGCGAACGTAGCGACGAGCATGTAGGAGTCACCCGGGTTCGCAGCCGTGATACCGAGGGCGGCAACGACGGCCGGCGTGATGGCCTTGGCGGTAGCAGCCTGCGAGTAGAGAAGCATGGCGGCGAAGAAGAAGATCACGGCGAGAAGGGCCGGGTAAGCGGCAACGGTCGTCGCAGCGAATTCCTTGATTTCGTTGGCGTGACCGGAGACGAACGTGTCACCGAGCCAGGCCACGCCGAGCACGCAGACGATGGCAACCATACCGGACTTGAAGACGCTCGTATCGGCGATGCGACCGATTTCGATCTTGCAGAGGATGGTCGTGAACATGCCGACGAGGAGCATGAGGCTCATGATGGCGGCGTCGCGGCCGACCACAACGTTTTCAATCAGACCGACAGCGGGCGAGATCGCGGAGGCATAGAGCACCACGGCAATAACGCCGATGAGGAAGATGAGAACGGAAAGCTTGGCATAGGGCTTGAGCGGCGTTTCCGTCGTCTTGGTAGCAGCCTGATTCACGAGGCCCTTGGCGAGACGTTCCATATAGACCGGATCGCTGTCGAGGTCCATATTGGAGATGAGCGTCATGATGAAGGCGGTGAGCATGCACCCGACGAACGTCGTCACGATCCAGATACCGAGCAGAGCGGGGTAGGACCAGCCGAAGCCTTCGAGAACACCCGACATGTAAATCACGGCAGCGGAAACCGGCGAGGCCGTAATGGCGATCTGCGAAGCCACGACGGCGATCGACAGAGGCACGCACGGACGGATGTGCTGTTCCTTCGACACTTCAACGATAACCGGGATCATCGAGAAGGCGGTGTGGCCGGTACCGGCGAAAATCGTCAGGACGTACGTGACAACCGGAGCGAGGTAGTTGATGTACTTCGGGTTGGCACGAAGGATGCGTTCGGCGATGCGAACGAGGTAGTCGAGACCGCCCGCGAGCTGCATGGCGGAAATGGCCGAGATCACCGACGCGATGATCAGGATCACGTCCCAGGGAATGTTACCCGGCTTCATGCCGAGGAAGAGACCGAGAATAAGCACGCCCGCGCCGCCGGCATAACCAATACCGATGCCGCCGAGGCGAACGCCCAAGAAAATCGCGCCGAGAAGCACGATGATCTGAAGAATAAGCATGAGGTCCATGATCACTCCAGATAAGTAGTTGAAATATTTCCTCTCTCTTGCGAAGCGCTTTATGTCGGGAAACGCTTTCGCAACGGGTCGAACGAAAAAAACGGGTGGCTGTTTTCTCCGACAACCCTGCCTTTTCGCCGCCGGCGGGTTGCCCCGACGGCGGCGTGAAACAAGACCGCCGCCCTTGGTCGAAGAGCGACGGCTTTTCTCATACGATTACTTTTCGAACTTCGGGTTGATCAGGTTTTCGTACGTGAAAGTCTTGTCCCACTGTTCCTGGGTCATCATGCCCTTTTCTTCGACAACGAGCTGATGGAGGGACTTGCCGGTGAGGAAGCCTTCGCGAGCGACGTTGGCGCAGGGCTTGTAGCCGAAGTGCGGCTTCAAGAGGGTCACGATGCCGAGCGAACCCATGACGAGGTCCTTGCAACGGTCGGCATTGACGACGATGCCGTCGATGCACTTTTCACGCAGCGCGTTGCAGGCGTTGGTCATGACCTTCATCTGCATGTAGAGCGCGAACGTGATCACCGGTTCCATAACGTTCAGTTCGAGCTGGCCGGCGGAAGCGGCGAGCATGACCGTCGTGTCGAGACCGATGGCGAGGAACGAAGCCTGGTTCGTGACTTCGGGGATAACCGGATTGACCTTGCCCGGCATGATCGAGGAACCAGGCTGGAGCTGCGGCAGAACGAGTTCGGAGAGACCCGTACGCGGACCGGAAGCAAGGAGACGGAGGTCGTTGCAGACCTTCGTGAGCTTGACGGCGAGGCTCTTGACGGCGGACGAGAGGGCCACGTAGGAGCCGCAGTCGGACGTCGCGGCGATCAGGTCGTCGCTGTTCTTGAAGTCGATGCCGGTGATTTCAGCAAGGTACTTGACGGCGAGGGCCGGGTATTCCGGGTGAGCCGTAACGGTCGTACCGATGGCGGTGGCGCCGAGGTTGACGACCTTCAGGTGTTCCTGAGCTTCGCGGATGATCGTCAGTTCGTCTTCGATCGTCTTGCCCCAGCCGTGGAATTCCTGGCCGAAGGACATCGGGACGGCGTCCTGGAGGTGCGTACGGCCCATCTTGAGAACGCCCTTCGTTTCTTCGGCCTTGCGGTAGAAGGCGTCGCGGAGTTCTTCAACGGCCTTCACGAGCACGCGGCTGCGAAGGATGAGCGAGAGGTGAAGAGCGGTCGGGTAGGTGTCGTTCGTCGACTGGCCGAAGTTGGCGTGGTCGTTCGGGGAGACCTTCTTGTCGCCCTTGGCGAGGCCGAGGTGTTCGCAAGCGAGGTTGCAAATCACTTCGTTGCAGTTCATGTTGGTCGACGTACCGGCACCGCCCTGGAGCCAGTCGGTAACGAACTGGTCGTTGTACTTGCCGGCGATGAGCTGTTCGGAAGCCCAGATGAGAGCGTCGGCGACGTCGGCCGGGATGCAGCCGAGTTCCTTGTTGGCCATCGCAGCGGCCTTCTTCACGTAGCCGTAGGCGATCGCGAAGAACGGTTCCTGGGACATCGGCATTTCCGTGATGTGGAAATTCTGCTTGCCGCGCATCGTCTGGACGCCGTAGTAGACGTCATCAGGAATCTCGAGTTCGCCAAGGAAGTCGCTTTCAATACGGGACATTTTTTTGCTCCTCAAAAAATCCCGGCGGCGGAAGTCTGGTCGTTTTGTCGGCCGGCGATGCTTCTCGCCACCATTGAAATCCCCTGATCGGTACCGCGGGAGCTTTCCCACGGTTTGGTCCTCCAATCAGGTTCCGGTTGAACCGTTTCCGTCCGGGACCTCTTTGATCTACCTCATTGGGGGTAACCCTTAAGAGGTCCCGAAGGCGGTAACAGCTGTATATTACTGCTTAATCGGCTTGATGGGGATAGCCTTTTTATGGGGGCTCGGCAAAACCTTGTCGTAGCCGCGCATGCCCTGTTCAGCCATCTTGCGACGGATGAACGCGATCTGGGTCTTCAGGGGAAGATCCTTCGGGCAGAAGTCGTGGCAGGCGAGCAGGGACATGCAACCGAAGACGCCCGAGTCGTCGCCGATCACTTCGTAGTAATCGGCGTCGTTGCGGTCGTCGCGCGGGTCGAGACGGAAGCGGGCGATCTTGTTGATGCCCACGCCGCCCACGAAGTCCGGGCGGATGCGGACCGTACCGCAACCGGCGATACAGCAACCGCATTCGACGCAACGGTCGAGCACGTAAATGTCTTCGGCGAGCTGCGGATCCATCGGGACTTCCTTCTTGCGAAGGTCGACCTCTTCTTCCTTCATGTGCACCCAGGCTTCCATGCGCTCGGACATGTTGCGCATCCACTTGCCGGTGTTGACCGAAAGGTCACCGATCAGTTCAAACGCGGGCAACGGAGCGAGCGTGAACTCGGTCGGCAGGTCGCGGGTGAGCGTACGGCAGGCCAGGCCCGGCTTGCCGTTGATCATCATGGCGCACGAGCCGCAGATGCCGGCGCGGCAGACGAAGTCGAACTGAAGCGTCGGATCCTGATGATCGCGCAGTTCGTTGAGCGCGATGAAGAGGGTCATCGAGTCGGATTCTTCGAGCTCGTACGTCTGCATGTGCGGCACGCTCTCAGGATCCTGCGGGTTGTAGCGCAGGATGCTGATCTTGAGCATGCGATGCTTTTTGGTCTCTTGAACTTGGCTCATTTAGCTTTCAGCTCCAAATTAATCGTTCAGGGGTTCGTCGATGCGTTCGTTCTTGCCGAGCAGACGCTTCGGCAGGAGGTGCTGATACGGCATCAGAGCGTTCTGGATGGCGAAGCGGTCGGCGCCTTCGGCTTCCATCTTCGCGCGGATCGCGTCGACTTCGGCCTGACGCTTGGCGGATTCGGGGTTCTCGATGTAGTTCTTGACACCGTAGCCGCGGAATCCCGGGGGGAGTTCCATCTTGCTGATGTCGAGATTCTGGTACGAGAGCGTCGGCAACGTATCGCCTTCCTTCCAGGTAGCGATCGTGCGGTTGAGCCAATTCACGTCGTCGCGAACCGGGTAGTCTTCGCGGAAGTGCGCACCGCGCGATTCCTTGCGGTTGAGAGCGCCCGCGGCCACCGTGAGGGCGACGCGGAGCATCTTCTGCGTGCGATAGGCATAGACGAGTTCGGGATTCGGGCCGGCAACATCCTTGACGGGCACGTTGAAGGAGCGCTTGTAGAGGTCTTCGAGCTCGGCAACGGCGCTTTCCATATCGGAGCCGCGACGGAAAATACCGATCTTCGTCGTCATGATGTCCTGCATGCGGGTGCGGATCTTGACGGCGTCTTCGTTGCCACCGTTCGTGACGAAAGCCTTGAGGCGGGCTTCTTCCTTGGCGAGGGCGTCGTAGATGATCGAGGTCGGGATGTCGATGCCGTTTTCGGGCTTGTCGCAGAAGTCGGCGATGAATTCGCCGACGATCATGCCCGCGACGACCGTTTCAGCCACGGAGTTGCCGCCGAGACGGTTGAAGCCGTGCATGTCCCAGCACGCGGCTTCGCCCGCGGCAAAGAGACCCTTGAGCGTCGGGCTTTCACCGGTCGGGTTCGTACGAACGCCGCCCATGGTGTAGTGCTGGGCCGGACGAACCGGGACCCATTCCTTCGTCGGGTCGACACCGAGGAAGTAGTGGCAGATTTCGTAGACTTCGCGCAGCTTGTGCTTGATGTGGTGTTCGCCGAGCAGCGTGATGTCGAGCCAGATGTGTTCGCCGAAGCGGCTCTTCACACCCTTGCCCTGAGCGATGCGTTCTTCCATACGACGGGAGACGACGTCGCGCGAGGCGAGTTCCTTCTTTTCGGGTTCGACGTCCGGCATGAAGCGATGGCCGTCGACGTCGCGCAGGAGACCGCCGTCACCGCGGCAACCTTCCGTCACGAGAATGCCCGCGGGGAAGATGCCGGTCGGGTGGAACTGGATGGCTTCCATGTTCGAGAGCGTGGCCACACCCGTACCGAGCGCGAGGTCGTAGCCCGTGCCGTCGCAGATCACGGCGTTGGTCGTGACGCGGTAGATACGGCCCGCACCGCCCGTGGCGATGGCGGTGGCCTTCGAGACGTAGGCCATGAGTTCGCCCGTGATCAGGTCGCGGACGATGGCACCGTAGCAACGCTTGCCGTCATGGATGAGCGAAAGCGCTTCGACGCGTTCGATGACGGGAACCTGTTCGGCGATGATGCGGTCGGAAACGACGTTGAGCATGGCGTGGCCCGTGCAGTCCGACACGTAGCACGTACGCCACTTCTTCGTACCGCCGAAGTCGCGCTGGGCGACGAGGCCGGCGGCTTCCTTGCGTTCCGTAATCGTAACCTTTTCACCGTTGATGATCACCTGACGGTCGCCCGGGGTGATGCGGCTCCAGGGGCAGCCCCAGGCAGCGAGTTCGCGCACGGCCTTGGGCGAGGTGTTGACGAACATGCGGACGACTTCCTGGTCGGCACCCCAGTCGGAACCGCGGACCGTGTCGCCGAAATGGACGTCTTCGTTGTCGCCGGCACCCTTGATCACATTACCGAGGGAAGCCTGCATACCGCCCTGCGCGGCCTTCGAATGGCTGCGCTTCGGCGGAACGAGCGAAAGGACGATCGAGTCATGCCCACGGCGCTTGGCGGCAACGGCCATACGCAGACCGGCAAGACCACCACCGATCACGAGCACGTCGGTGTAGATAATTTTCATAGATAATCCTCGGAAAACCCGCCGTCGGCGGGCGGAACGACCGCCCGGGACCCCGGCCCGGAAAGCCATCCAGTCTCACAACTCCCCCTACTTGGAGCCGCCGCAACGTTCGAAAACGCAGCGACCGCCGATCACACCGTTGTTCCGCCGCCCAATGCCCGTTGAAAGGGGCTTCCCGAAACGAAGAAGGGAACAACCTTCGTTGCGGGGTCTCCGACGCGGTCCAACCGTGCAGTCCCTTTCAGAGATATCGTCCTCCAAGGCGGACTGTTCGTCCGTCGCATCCTGTCCGCGGCTCGGGGCCGCGCGGCGGATTCGACGTCGATGGATCCTTTTCGAGCCTTTCGGCCCGGCAATTCGATCTGAGTCGCTGTTCTCCTAAAAGCGGCGCAGACGAACTGAAAACGCCCGTGTACGACAGTATCGACACCTAAGACATTTCACTCATAAGTGTAAGGCAACCTTGCACCAACGAGGTAGAAGCATCGAACAAGGCCTTCCTGAAAATACGTACTTTTGCGTATGGCAGTCGGCTTTTTCAGGCTCTTTGTCCTTGTCGCGTCCAAACTTATCGACATCAGGTGCGCCTGAGTGTAGCCGCCGTACACCGAGGGACCTATAAGGAGAAACCCCTACCTTCTCTCCTTCTTTTGACATAACCCCCCTCTTTCGACTGATCTGTACAAAAGCCCCTACGGCCTCCTGAAAAACCAACATCAACGGGCTTTTGCAAACAACTTTACGATTCGCCCCAAAGATATCTAGTTCTTATTAACTACCTATAATGGAATAGGATATAGCCCGATAAATGCGTAGACTTGTAAAGATGAGTCTCCGAGGGCCTTTATTCCTTGGTATATACGAATAAATACGTACAGTTGCTTTCGGCGATATCCGACACCCAATCGCACCGATCGAATACTCCCCTTTCGATCGATTTTTCCGTACGAAAAAGGCGCTTCGGACTTGAATTTTACGAGCAATAGTTTTTATTGATCACCTTGCTAACTATCAAAGTTCTTTTTCCGATAGAATACCGAATCAACCTACGTTTTGTGGACGACCGTACGGCGCGCACCACCGATTTCCGATCGGAGGTTCGACCCGCCGTACGTCCTTCGTCCCGTCGCGCAACTACAACATCGTCATGGCGACCACCCACACTCCCACGTCCCGCAGCGCGCGGGAATCCGGCACGGCTTCGTTCGAAACCTCCGCCGCCCGGCCCCGAAAGGGCGCCCCGGGGAGGACGGCCGGCGTCATTCGTCAGGAAAAGCTCGCACCGCTTTCGGAGCGCCTCCGAAAGCTCGGTCTCGTCTCCGACTGGGACTTCGTGCTGCACCTTCCGTTGCGCTACGAAGACGAAACGCGCATCACGCCCGTCGGGAGCCTCCGCCCCGGAGAAGCCCAGCAGACGCAGGGAACCGTAGAGCGCTCGGGCTTTGTCGCCACGCCCCGCGGACAGCAGTTTTCCGCGATTCTCACGGACGGCACGGGACGCCTTCAGTTGCGTTTCATCCACTACTACCCGAGCATTCAGTCGCAGTTGCAGCCCGGAAAAACCGTTCGCGTTTTCGGTGAACCGCGCGAAGCCTTCGGCGGGGGACTTGAAATCGTTCATCCCCGCGTCAAGCCACCCGTGAGCCGAAGCGACGGGCTCCCGCAGGCGCTCACCCCGATTTACCCCCTGGGAGAAAACATTCAACAGAAGTGGCTTCGCAAGCGCATCGACCGAGCGATGCTCGACCTGCAGGTCGAAGACCTCGTTCCCGTGTCCGTCACCGAACGGCTCGGTTTACCGCGTCTTCGCGAGTCGCTCGAATACCTCCACAATCCGCCCGCCGGCGCGTCCGCAGACGCGCTTCGCGACCGAACCGACCCGCACTGGGAGCGACTCAAATTCGACGAACTCCTCGCACAGCAGATTTCGCTCGGGGAAACGCGGCGTCTGGCCCGCAAGGCGATCGCGCCCGTACTCGCACCCCGCGCCGACGGGAACCTCATCGTTCGCTTTCGCGAGCATCTGCCTTTTGCGCTTACCTGTGCGCAGGAGCGCGTCTGGAAGGAAATCGCCTCGGATCTCGCACGCCCCGAACCCATGCACCGACTCGTACAGGGGGACGTCGGGAGCGGCAAAACGGTCGTGGCGGCGCTCGCCGCGCTTCGCGCCGTCGAAGCGGGCTATCAGGCGGCCCTCATGGCCCCGACCGAAATTCTCGCCGAGCAGCACTTCAAAAAGCTCGTCGACTGGCTCACGCCACTCGGTATTCGAACCGCATGGTTGACGGGGCGCCTCAAGGCCTCGGAAAAGCGCCGTGCTCTGGAAGAAATCGCTTCGGGTGAGGCCCGGATCGTCGTAGGTACGCACGCCCTCATTCAGGAGACGGTGACCTTCGAGAAGCTCGGACTTGCGATCGTCGACGAACAGCATCGCTTCGGCGTCGCTCAGCGCCTTGCACTTCGTACGAACGGGGCGGTGTGCGAGCCGGGCGATGCGCACGGAGCGAACGACGCGAAACCTCACCTTCTCATGCTTTCGGCCACGCCCATTCCGCGCACGCTCGCCATGAGTTACCTCGCCGATCTGGACGTTTCCGTGATCGACGAACTCCCCCCGGGACGCACGCCAGTCACGACGAAGACGATTCGCATCGAACGCAAAAACGAAGTCGTCGCGCTTCTTCGCTCGGTCGTGGCGGAAGGGCGCCAGGCCTACTGGGTCTGTCCCCTGATCGAAGAGAGCGAAGCGCTTGACTTGACGCCTGCCGTTCAGGCGGCGGAGGAATTGCAACGGGCGCTTCCCGACCTCAAGGTCGCGCTTTTGCACGGTGCGATGACCGCTCCCGAGAAAGAAGTCGTCATGAGCGCTTTCGCTTCCGGTGAAACCGATCTTCTCGTCGCCACCACCGTCATTGAGGTCGGCGTTGATGTTCCGAACGCCACCCTCATGGTGATCGAACATGCCGAGCGGTTCGGGCTCGCACAGCTTCACCAGTTGCGCGGGCGCGTGGGCCGCGGCGCAGCGCGCAGCGCCTGTCTTCTCCTTTACGGGGGAGAGCTTTCCGAACTCGGGCGCGAGCGCCTCAAGATCATCCGAGAAACGACGGACGGCTTCGAGATCGCGCGGCGCGACTTGCAGTTGCGCGGCCCCGGCGAATTCCTCGGCGAACGTCAGTCGGGAATGCCGCTACTGCGCTTTGCCGACCTGGGGCCGCACGGCGTGAAGCCGAAAGGTGGTTGCGCGAAGACCGCGACCGGGCGCTCGCTCATGCCCGACGGTGGTTCTCCGCCAAAGCCGAATTTCTTGCCGCCTGAGTTTCTTCGGGCACGTCGAATTTCATTTTTCGTACAACGATTTTTTATTTGATCTCCACATTGCCATGACTCTTACCGAACTGAAGTACGTACTCGCCGTGGCCCGCGAACGCCACTTCGGCCGAGCCGCCGAACGGTGCTGCGTGAGCCAACCGTCGCTTTCCGTTGCCGTCAAGAAGCTTGAGGACGAACTCAACGTCAGCATCTTCGAACGCCGCGCGAACGACATTTCCATCACGCCGATCGGCGAACTCATCATCGAGCAGGCCCAGCGCGTCATTTCCGAAACCGAACGCATTCTCGAAATCGCCGAAAACGGTCGCGACCCGCTCACGGGTCCCCTGCGCGTGGGCGTCATCTATACGATCGGGCCGTACCTCCTGCCGCCCCTCATTCGCGAGCTCTCGAACGACGTTCCCAAGATGCCGCTTTACATCGAGGAAACCTACACGTCGGAGCTCCTGCACAAGTTGCGCACCGGCCTTCTCGACGTCGCCATCATGGCCGACACGATTTCCGATACGGGTTTCATGACGCGAGAACTCTATCAGGAAGACTTTGTCGTGGCGATTCCGTCGCACCACCCGTGGGCGAACCGCAACTACGTCGGCCCGAACGAACTCAAGGACCAGACGATGCTGCTGCTTGGTGCCGGGCACTGCTTCCGCGACCAGATCCTCGGCGTGTGTCCGTAAGCCCGTTTCGCGACCCGACCTTCCGAGCCGCGACGCGAAGGCAAAAGCCAAGGCCCGCCGCATGGTCGAAGGCTCCTCCCTGCAGACGATCTGTCATATGGTCGCGCAGGGTCTCGGTATCACGGTTCTGCCCGCCTCGGCCGTTCCGTACCTCTCGTGCCTGCCGACGCCGATTCACATCATTCCCTTCAAGAATCCGGCGCCGCACCGCCGCGTCATCATGGTTTGGCGCAAGACCTATACGCGCACGGCCGCGATTGAGGCCCTCTACGAGAGTGCGAAGCGCCTTACCCTCAACGGGTGCGTACCCCTCGATACGCCGCCCCGTCTGCGTTAAGCTCCCGGAAGGGAAAGACGGTGCCCCCTTTCCCTTTCTACCCCCACCGAACTCGCGAGCATCGAATGACGGATACGCCTCCACGCACGCCCATCGACCGCAACACGGCCCTCAACTTCGCGCGGTCCCTGTCCTTCAACGAGCGGCTCGACCTGTTGTTGCGCATTCTCTTTACCGCGGCAGTCGCGGTGGGGTGCTACTACATCGTCGAACCGTTTCTCACAGCCATTCTCATCGCGGCGATTCTTGCGGTCGTCACGTGGCCGCTCTTCGCGCGGATTCGAAATTCCCTCGGCCACGCCGCAACGCCAGCCGCTTTTTTGATGATCACGGCGATCATCGTCGTACTCCTCATTCCGCTCTCGGTGATGCTTGTCGTCGTCGCACAACAAATTCCGAAAGCGGTGACGCTCGTCGCCGACTGGGTGCGAGACCCGATGCCCGTTTTGCAAGCCGTCAAAGACACGCCTTACGTGGGCGAGTGGCTCTACGAGCAGGTGATGACCGCCGTCGACCCCTCAACCCTCGGGCACACGATCGAACAGATCATTCAACCGGCCACGCAGGTCGTGCTCGGTACCGCGCTCAATGTGAGCAACGGCCTCGTGCAACTTGCGCTCGTCACCTTCATCGTCTTTTTCTTCTACCGCGACGGCGCCTGGTTTTCGGATCGCATCGCCACGATGCTGGAACGCGTCTCGGGCGGCATTCAATCCGAAATCCTCGACATTCTCACGAACACCACCCGTTAGGTCGTGCTGGGCATCGTCG
>OGEM01001165.1_pt1 | contig 12258 bp, 10 predicted proteins | sample 1570741 | NCBI WGS metagenome assembly OGEM01 (sample SAMEA2582141, study PRJEB24529) | metagenome | biome: Human gut stool | place: China | collected 2011
AAAGTTTCCTTTCAGATGATTTTTCAAATAAAGGGGATATTGAAGAAATCAATCAGATGTTTAATTTGATTGTACAATTTTCTTTGCCGGCAGATGTATTCAAAGAGTATGGTGTGACATCTTTTCGGACAAAAGCGATGATCTTACAGAAAAAGAGTCAATATGTAACAGAAAGACCTTACACCACAAAGAAGGTGGTTCTGAAACATCCCCAAGAAATTTATCAAACTTATGTGTTACCGGTTCTTCAGGAACGGAGAAAAAATGCTGCAAATATTTATTTTGAATGCCAGAATACAGACTTAGAGGGAAAGCAGAAACAGGCATTTCAAGAAAAAACAGTGAAACTGTTGTTTGATATCAAAAGAAATCGAAATATCGCTCATAAAGCTGGACTGGCAGAAGCGATTTTGCAGAAATACCTGAAGCAGACGAAACCGGAGGAACTCTCCTGGCAGGAGTGGGAAAAAATTAAAATACAGCCGGAAGATGTTTTACGGAAATTAAAGGGGATTTTATCTTCTGCGAATAAGACATACAGGAATGAAATCCGGATTGTAAAGACAACTTATGGATTTAAAGAAAAGGATTATCGGGAAAATGGGACCGATATGAATTTGGGTTCTATCAATTCTTTTGTATTATCCAAAAGAGAAGTTCCTGGATTTGAGCAGTTCTTAAAGAAGAAACGGCGAGAATTTGCATTGCAGGAAACACTTTTTGAGAAAATGAAGCAGGATGACAAAATTGCAGAATATCTGGAAAATTGGCATGTAACAAGTCAAATGACAGGGGAGGTCAAATATCTGAATGCTGTACAGAAAAAAGAAGTGAATAAACTGCTGCAGAAACGATACGCTGCCCTACAGTTTTCTATGGGAACTGGAAAAAGCCTTTGTACACTGGCAATGGCGCAGTACAGAATGAAATATAATCCTGTCCGGAATATATTCATTGTCGGCACAGCCCTGGCAATCAATAATACATGGGAAGAAATATTGGAAGACTATCAGATTGATTTTTACCGTATTCGGAAGAGGGAGGACATAAAAAGGGTACAGAGAGGACAGATTGTGCTCTTGACTATCAATCTGCTTACGGAATTAAAAAGGGAGATGAAAAAACTGTTACGTATCCGCTGTCAGAAAGTCATGTTGATTTTTGATGAAAGTGATGCAATTACCAACGGAAGTTCAAAACGTACAAAAGCAATGCTTTCTGTTTTTCGAAAATGCAGATATAAAGTGCTGGCAACAGGAACACTGACAAGAAATAACGTGGTAGAAGCAGCACCTCAATTAGAACTGCTTTATAACAACTCTATTCATTATCTGGCAAAGAATGAATGGATCTACCGATTCAAAAACGGACAGATGGAAAAAAATAGGAACTTCTTTTTGTATCAGCCATTTCCAGCTTATAAAAGAGGGTATGAACTGTTTTCTTATTCCTATTTACCCAAGAAGATTACAGTATTTGGTCTGGAGAAGGCAAATCAGGATATTTATAATGCATCATTTTTAGATGAATTATTAGAAAAAACAGTCATAACAAAAAATTTTGAAGAAGTGGTAGGAAGGAAAATTTATAAGATTTACCAGGGAACCTGTTCTTTTAGCGAAAGGGAAAAAGAAGTGTATCGAATAGCAGTAAAAGAGTTTGATAAAATCCGCAGGAAGTATTTTGCAGCTTGCGGCAATGCACGAAAGGATTCCATGTTTCGGATTTTGCAGCAACTGCTGCTCCTTCTGAAGATATGTGCAGATCCTTCTCTTGCATACGAATACGATAGCAATGAAATACCTACGAAGGTAAAAAAAGCAATCCGTCTTTTGCAGATGTGGAAGTATGAGAAGGTTGCGATTGGAGTACGCAGAATAGAAGTGGCAGATTCCTATTACCGATATTTAAAGCAGGCATTTCCAGAAAGGCAGATCTTTTATATCACAGGGGATAAAGTTCCATGCAAGCAGCGGCAGAGAATTGTAGAAAAACTAAGAAAGACAGAAAATGGGATATTACTTTCTACGCAGCAAAGCTTGTCAGAATCTATGAATATAGATGATGTGGATAAAATTATCCTACCAGAGCTTCATTACAATCATGCGGCTATGGAACAGTATTATTTTCGGTTTATCCGGTATACGTCCAGAAATTTTAAGCAGGTGGTATTTTTAATTTATGAAAATTCCATTGAAGTGAACCTGCTAAAGATGATACTGGCGAAGGAGAAACTTAACCTGTTTATGAAAAATCAATTGCTAGAAAACGGAGAACTATATGAAAGATTCGGCATCAATCCCCAGATATTTTCCCTTTTGATGACAACCAGTGTGGATCAGGAAGGAAAACTTCAGATTCAATGGGGCGAACAAAAAATTAGTTAGAGTGTTTGAAAAAGAAACATACGTAATGATAATTTATGGCAGAATTTTTACTCAAAGAAATTCAAACTACGATACTTTTACTCTGCTTATAGCAGAACAATATATATTTTGAGAAAGTATTGAAAAGTTTATTAGAAAATACAGAATAGGCTTAAAAGTCTGTTTATATTTAGTGTAGAACTTAGCACAATAGTACGCAAAGTCTCCCTAGCGTGGCAATGACAGATATAAAAAATACTTGTTTTTCTGGTTCTTGTATTTTGAGGATTTGTCAGTAGAGATTTATAGGAAAGGAGGATGTATGAACCAGAAACATCAAAATGTTCCAATTTGGGAAAAAGCAAACCTTACTTTGGAAGAAGCGGCAGCTTTTACTAATATAGGAATAAACAAATTGAGGCAGTTAACAGACGAAGATGGATGTGAATATGTTCTTTGGATAGGTTCTAAAAGATTAATAAAACGTAAGAAGCTAGAAGAATTTTTAGAACATGCAGAAAGTTTATAAGAGTCATTGAAACAAGGGGCTTTGATATGATAATATTTGAATATCATTTCAAGGCTCTTTTTGGATTATGAAAGGAGAATATATGTCCGAAAAGAGAAGAGATAATAAAGGAAGAATTCTGAAAACAGGAGAAAGCCAAAAGAAAAATGGGCAATACATTTACCAGTATACGAATTCATTTGGGGAGAGAAAGGTAATCTATAGCTGGAAATTGGTAACAACAGATAAAGTTCCAGCGGGAAAGAGAGAGGATGTTTCACTTAGAGAAAAAATAAAAGAAATTGAGCGAAAATTAGAACAAGAGCTCATTATTACAGGGCAGAATATGACGGTTCTACAGCTAGTACAAAAATATATAGGACAGAAAACAGGTGTTAAAGATAATACCAGAAATAACTATAATTTTGTAATAAATATCATAAAAAAGGAGCCTTTTGGACAACTGAAAATAAATGAGGTAAAAAAGTCAGATGCAAAAGCATGGTTAATCAAGCTTCAGCAGGTAGATGGCAGAGGATATAGTACGATACATTCAGTGCGTGGAGTTGTTCGACCTGCTTTTCAAATGGCAGTAGACGATGATATTTTATTAAAAAACCCTTTTGAATTTCAGTTGGCGACGGTAGTAGTTAATGATAGCGTTACCCGAGATGCCATAACAAGAAAGCAGCAAAAAAAATTCTTAGAATTCATCAAGAATGATAAACATTTTTCGCGTTATTATGAAGGGATATATATTTTATTCCATACAGGAATGAGAATCAGCGAATTTGTAGGATTGACGCTGTCAGATATCAACTTGAGAGACAGAACCATTACTATAGATCATCAGTTGCAAAGAAATAGCCAGATGGTATATAAGGTTATCAATACAAAGACTACAGCGGGTGAAAGAACGATACCTATGACTGACGATGTATATGAATGCTTTAAAAAAATAGTAGAAATGCGGAAAAAAGTAAAGGCAGAACCCGTTATAGATGGTAAACTTGGATTTTTATATTTAGACAAAAATAATAAACCGATGGTTGCATTACACTGGGAGAAATATTTTCAACATATCCGAGAAAAATACAATCGCATTTATAAGGAACAGATGCCTATTATTACACCGCATGTTTGCCGTCATACTTACTGCTCTAATATGGCTAAGAGTGGAATGAACCCAAAAACGTTACAGTATTTGATGGGACATTCTGATATATCCGTAACTCTGAATACATATACTCACTTAAAATTTGAGGATGCGAGAGCAGAAGTAAAAAGAATTACGAAGCTCAATTGATGTATTTTGAACAATTTACATCATTTGAATTTGCATCAGATTTTTTGAGGATTAATATTAAATGTATGGTATAATTATCAAGAAGCCCATAAATATGAGAAATTTGAGTAAATATGTATAGAAAAAAGTTCAAAAAGCGATGATGTAAAATGCAAAAATAGAAATTGATTTACATCACATTTTACATCATTTGGCGAAAAAAATATGTAGATTTACATAGGATTATAAAGACTTGTATAAGGACCAAACAAAAATATAAACTCTGTAAAGTCTTGAAAACATAGGGCTTTACAGGGTTATGAAGGGATTTGAAGAGTATGATAAAAGTACTATTTGTTTGCCACGGCAACATCTGCCGCAGCACCATGTCCCAATTTGTATTCCAAGACATGATTAACAAGCAAGGTCTCACCGACCAATTTTATATTGATTCCGCGGCAACAAGCCGCGAGGAAATCGGCAACGGTCCACATTACGGAACGGTAAACAAGATGCGGGAAGTAGGGATTCCGGTACTTCCGCATCGCGCTGTACAGATGACAAAAAAAGACTATGAGAAATATGATTATCTCATAGGAATGGACGAAGCGAACATTCGCAATATGACAAGAATCGCAGGTGGTGATCCGGATGGAAAGATCCACATGCTTCTTGATTTTGGAAAAGCTCCAAGAGCGATTGCAGATCCATGGTATACCGGAAATTTTGATGTTACCTATCGGGATGTGAAAGAAGGCTGTGAAGCGCTACTCGTTTATATTAAACAACATGATTTGTAAGGACGATTTTTCAGTCTCTCCAAAACGGAATAAAAGTTCCGGTTGGAGGGACTGTTTTGTTATCTGTTGTCCTTATAGATTGATTTTCAAAATTGACGGGAAATGAAAAATCCTTTATGATATTTTGGAAGAAGAAAAATAGTAACAGTTCAGCCATAACAGCTCAAATTGGCTGTTACACAGCCTTTTTCGATGCTAACGAAGCTGAAATCCTGCTTATGGAAGAACGCTATATACAAAGTCCACAAAAAATCTTCGTTTTCAAATTAGTTTGAACTCAGTTTTTTGTGACTTTGTGCACGGCTGAACTGTTACGAAAAATAGGAGTGTTGAAAATGAATATATTGAATATAGAACACGTCAGTAAAGTATTTGGCGAGAAGACAATTTTCGATGATGTTTCATTCGGGATTCAAGAAGGAGACAAAATTGGCATTATAGGAATTAATGGTACAGGGAAAACAACGCTGTTGCGTATGATTGCGGGAGTGGAAGAGCCTGACAGCGGACAGATTATAAAACAGAATGGGATTCGATTGGCGTATCTTTCGCAGCATCCTTCGTTTCCTGAGGGAGCGACTGTTCTTTCGTATGCATTTGACGGAATTGCGGAGAATGACTGGGCGCTGAAAAGTGAAGTGAAAAGTGCACTCAATAAACTTGGAATTACGGATCATGATATGAAAATGGAGCATCTTTCCGGCGGGCAGAAGAAAAAAGTAGCGCTTGCGAAAACGCTGACATCTTCGTTTGAAATTTTGCTTTTGGACGAGCCGACGAACCATTTAGATGGAGAGATGATTTCCTGGCTGGAAGATTATTTGAAACGTTATAAAGGTGTTGTGATTATGGTAACGCATGACCGTTATTTTTTAGATAAAGTGACAAATCGAATTTTGGAAATCAGCCGTGGAAAATTATATGGGTATGAGGCGAATTATTCGAAATTTTTGGAAATGAAGGCAGAACGGGAAGAGATGGAGCTTGCTTCAGAGCGAAAACGCCAAAGTGTGTTGAGAATGGAATTAGAATGGGCAAAGCGCGGCTGCCGAGCAAGAACAACAAAGCAAAAGGCAAGATTGGAGCGATTAGAGCTTTTGAAAAACGGAAAAGCTCCGGAGACGGATCGTTTGGCAGAGATTGATTCTGTGGAAACGAGAATGGGCAAGAAGACGATTGAGCTCCACCATGTCAGCAAGAGCTACGGGGAGCGAAAGCTGATTGACGATTTTGATTATATTGTATTGAAAAATCAGAATCTTGGAATCGTGGGTCCGAATGGCAGCGGAAAGTCGACACTGCTAAAAATGATTGCGGGACTTGTTGAGCCGGATGAGGGAACGATTGAGATTGGTGAGACGATTCGAATCGGCTATTTTGCACAGGAACTTCCGGAAATGAATACGAGCCAGAGGGTAATCGATTTTGTGAAAGACATCGCCGAGTATATTCCGACGAAGGATGGAAGAATTACGGCTTCGCAGATGTTGGAGCGGTTTTTATTTACACCGGATATGCAGTATGCGCCGATTGAAAAATTATCGGGCGGTGAAAAGAAGAGACTTTATCTGTTAAGTGTCCTGCAGGCTGCGCCTAACGTGCTCATATTTGATGAAGCGAACAATGATATTGATATTCCGACAATGACAATTTTAGAGGACTATCTGAACTCGTTTCAGGGAATTGTGATCACGGTATCGCATGACCGCTATTTTCTGGACAACGTGGTGGACCGCATTTTTGAATTTGATGGAAATGGACATTTGCAGCAGTACGAGGGCGGATACACGGATTACATAGAGGCGAAGCAGAAGCGGGAAGTGCCAAAAGAGGAAGTGAAGGCGAAAAAGAGTACCGGAAAAAATGATTGGAAACAGAATCGTCCGACAAAGTTGAAATTTTCATATATGGAGCAGAAGGAGTTTGAGACAATTGATGAAGACATTGCCAAGCTGGAGGAAAAACTCGAAAAGCTGGATGCGGATATGATGGCGAATGCAACGAACTCTGCGAAACTTTCGGAACTTACTTTAGAAAAAGAGTTCGCAGAAAAACAGTTGGAAGAAAAGATGGAACGGTGGGTTTATCTGAATGATCTGGCAGAGCGCATTGCAGCGCAGTAAAAAGTTAAAGTGACATTTAGAAAAAGTATTGACAAATAGGTTTCTAGTTGATAATATATAAAAACAGAACGCACTCTGTTTTTTAAAAATAAGAAAGTAGAGGGATGTTATGAGGAAACAAGTATTTTCATTATTGGTAAATAACAATGCGGGGTTGTTAAGTCGCGTTGCCGGATTATTCAGCAGAAGAGGATACAGTATTGACAGTATCACAGCGGGAATTACAACGGATGAACGGTTTACAAGACTTACGGTTGTTGCAAGCGGGGATGAGTTGATCTTGTCTCAGATTGAGAAGCAGCTTCGCAAATTGGAAGATGTCGTTGATATTAAGATTTTGGCGGATGGAGAGTCGGTTTGCAGGGAGCTTATTATGGTCAAAGTGATGGCAGATGCATCTGAGAGAGCAGAGATTATTTCTGTTGCTGATATTTTCAGAGCGAAGATTGTCGATGTGGAGAGAGAGTCGCTGATGCTTGAGATGACAGGAAATCAGTCGAAAGTAGAAGCTTTTTTGAATCTCCTGCAGGGATATAAGATTTTAGAGCTTGCAAGAACAGGAATCACGGCCTTGTCAAGAGGGTCAAAAGGTATCAAAGTAATTGATGATTAATGTAGAAAGCTAGGGGCAAAGGTCCTTAACTATATATTCATGAGAAGGGTTTAGGAGGTAACAGCTATGGCAAAAATTTATTATCAGGAAGATTGTAACTTATCATTATTAGAAGGAAAGACAATTGCGGTAATCGGTTACGGAAGTCAGGGACATGCGCATGCATTGAACGCAAAAGAATCCGGATGCAATGTCATTATCGGTCTTTATGAAGGCAGCAAATCATGGAAAAAAGCAGAAGAACAAGGATTTGAGGTATACACAGCGGCAGAGGCGGCAAAAAAAGCCGATATTATTATGATTTTGATCAATGATGAAAAGCAGGCTGCATTATACAAAAACGATATTGAACCAAACCTTGAAGAAGGAAATATGTTAATGTTCGCACACGGATTTAACATTCATTTTGGATGTATCGTACCTCCAAAGAATGTAGATGTTACAATGGTAGCGCCAAAGGGACCTGGTCACACAGTAAGAAGCGAATATCAAGCAGGAAAAGGTGTTCCTTGTCTTGTGGCAGTAGAACAGGATGCGACAGGAAAAGCACAGGATATCGCACTTGCATATGCGCTTGCAATCGGTGGAGCAAGAGCAGGTGTGCTTGAGACAACATTCCGTACAGAGACAGAGACAGACCTTTTCGGTGAGCAGGCAGTACTTTGTGGTGGTGTTTGCGCATTGATGCAGGCAGGGTATGAGACATTGGTAGAAGCAGGATATGATCCAAGAAATGCTTACTTCGAATGTATCCACGAGATGAAATTAATCGTAGACTTGATTTACCAGAGCGGATTTGCCGGAATGAGATACTCTATCTCAAACACAGCAGAATACGGTGATTACATTACAGGACCAAAGATCATCACAGAAGATACAAAGAAAGCAATGAAGAAAATCTTATCAGATATTCAAGATGGTACATTTGCAAAAGACTTCTTATTAGATATGTCATCAGCAGGAAGCCAGGTACACTTCAAAGCAATGAGAAAACTTGCGGCAGAACATCCATCAGAAATTGTCGGAGAAGAAATCCGTAAATTATACAGCTGGAGCGACGAGGATAAATTGATCAATAACTAGTCGTTATAATGAAAAGTAGGTAGATGCATTAAATGCGCTACCTACTTTTTGTGTGCAGTATATTGGGTGATGCTTTTCCAAATCTCTACAAGTTTCTCCAGTGAATAGACTGCGTTTGCGGGACTTGTGGATGGCAGTTTTATTGCGTCCATATGTGTCTGGCTTTTGCAGTATTTTTCATAAAGCTGGAATGCGGCGTTGCCGTTTGTATAAATCTGCTCGATATGGGAGACAGACAAGATTCGATTCAGATCATTGGGAACGACGTGTTTGATGCTGCTGTCGCTGGAGCCTTTGATTTCGCAGGAAGCAATCACATCCCAGACCGCAATCTGATTATTCAGCAAAAATTGTTTCTTTTCTTCGATTGTTTGAGGTACTTCGCAGTTGAAAATTTTTGCGAGCACCTTCCAAAAACGATTTTGTGGGTGGTTGTAGAAGAAGTGTCCTTCCCGTGACTTTACAGATGGGAAAGAGCCGAGAATCAATATTTTTGAGTCCCTATTAAAAATCGGTTCGATTTCGTGAAAAACAGTGTCCATAAAAAACTCCTTTATTTTTAAAGTGCAATCAAAAAGACAACCACATGACGGTATGGTTGTCTTATAATATATTTCCTAATAAAAATTAAGCAATTCCGTTAACAGCTTTTGTTAAACGAGAAACTTTTCTAGCACAAGTATTTTTGTGGTAAACACCTTTGCTTCCAGCCATGTTGATTTCTTTGATAGCAGCTTTTAATGCTTCAACAGCAACAGCCTGATCTTTTGCTTCAACAGCAGCATCTACTTTTTTAATAGAAGTTTTTACTCTTGATTTAATTGCTTTATTTCTAGCAGCTTTTGTTTCGTTTACTAAAATTCTTTTTTTTGCAGATTTAATGTTAGCCAATCTGAACACCTCCAATATATGTGATATAAAATTCATCTTTTGTTCAGCAGACCCGGACACGGAACGTTCTACTGAAACATACTCATTCATTGTAAAATAACTATTGTGGCTTGTCAATACATAATTCTCTTTTTTTTGTGAAAACTAAAAAATAAAGTTACAAGGAGAAGTTGAGATGTTGGAAAAGTATAGTATTCATACAGATTTAGCATTGGAGGAAAAAGAGCGATTTGAATCGGATCATGTGGAAGTTCAGGGAGTTATCTTGGAAGAGGAGTATGACAAAGAGCGGGAGATACGAATCACGAAAGTAAAGATTGAGACGGAAAAAGGGGCTCGCGCGATGGGGAAACCTGTCGGCACATATATTACGATGGAAGCACCGAATATGGCCGTCCCAGACGAGGAATATCACAGGGAAATTTCAGAAGAACTGGCAAAATATATCAAAGAGCTCATAAAAATCGAAAAAGAGGACTATGTTGTATTGGTGGCAGGTCTTGGAAACCGTCAGGTGACACCGGATGCATTAGGACCACATGTAGTCGATAATCTGGCAATTACAAGACATATTGTAAAAGAGTATGGTAAATACGCAATGGGGGAAGATGCTGTGCACATGACAAGCGCAATCGTTCCAGGGGTTATGGCGCAGACCGGTATGGAGACATTAGAGATCATCAAAGGGATTGTAAAAGAGACAAAACCGGATTTGGTCATTGCGGTGGATGCGCTTGCCGCAAGGAACAGCAAGAGACTGAATCGAACCATTCAGATTGCAGATACGGGAATTAATCCGGGCTCCGGTGTGGGAAATCACAGAAACGGAATTACAGAAGAGACAATCGGGGTTCCGGTCATTGCCATTGGTGTGCCGACGGTTGTAGATGCAGCTACGATTGTCAATGACACGATGGAAAATTTGATTGCGGCACTGGAGACATCCGAGACACTAAAAGGCGTCGGGGTCGTTTTGCAGGGATATAATGCGACGGAGAAATATGAACTGATCAAAGAACTGATCTCTCCGCATTTAAATGGAATGTTTGTGACCCCGAAAGATATTGATGAGACAATCAAACGAATCGGATATACGATTTCTGAGGGATTAAATATTTTGTTTTCGGAGAGGACATGCTCATAATTATCAAAAAGGCAACATATATTGTTAAAGCTCTAAAGATTCTGTTAGGAGAGAAATATGAGAAAAAATAGGAGTTTAGCAATATTGTCGGGCAGTTTGATCTTTTGTCTTGGCATATATATATTATTTCAAGGTGGAACGCAGATTACGGAAGAATGGAAGTGGAGTCTGCGGGAAAATCTTGTGAGAATGACGGAAAGGTCTTTTATGCCAGGACTTTTTTATGCGGAAAAAGAAGAAAAGACAGATTGGAATACATGGATTGCAAAAAAAGCGATGCAGATGATTCCGCTTGGAAGTTATGTGGAAGGGAAAGGAACTTATGAATCTGAAATTGAAGATACTGCGACCTATGAAATGATCATGGCAAGGCAGGCGGCAGATGAAAATGAGGTGGACGAGAATGGAAATCTGATCAACGGGGACGGAAGTCACGCAGAAAAAGATGCCAAGGAAGTGAAAACGGAACCAGTGACTGTATCGATAGAGCAGCTGAGAGATTTTAACTATCTGGTGAGCCATTACTATACGGTGGACAGTACAACGATGATCGGGCAGGAGCAGTTAAATGTGGATGAGCTTCTCGCAAAAGATATGCATATTGACACAAGTGGGGAAGGACCAAAAGTACTTATCTTTCATACTCACTCGCAGGAGACTTTTGTGGATTCTGTCGAGGGAGATGTCGGAACAAGTATCGTCGGGATGGGAGCATATTTGTCAGAACTTTTGAATGCGAAGGGAATTTCAACCATTCATCATGACGGCGTGTATGATTTGATCGACGGGAAATTAGACCGAAGCAAAGCGTACGAATTTTCGGAAGTGGGGGTCAGAAAAATATTGGAAGAAAATCCAAGTATTGAGGTTGTGATTGATCTGCATCGTGATGGGGTCGGCAATGATACACATCTGGTGACGGAGGCAAATGGAAAACAGGCGGCAAAGATCATGTTTTTCAATGGACTTAGCAGAACAAAAGCCAATGGAGATATCGCATATCTTCCAAATCCTTATATTCAGGATAATCTGTCGTTTTCTTTACAGATGCAGCTTGCATCAGAGAGTATGTATCCGGGATTTGCAAGGAAAATCTATCTGAAAGGGTACCGTTACAGTCTCCATATGATGCCAAAATCTCTTTTGATCGAGGCAGGTGCCCAGACAAACACTGTGGAGGAAATGCGAAATGCGATGGAGCTGCTGTCAGACGTTTTAGCAAAAGTCATCATAGGGTAGAAGAATTTATTTGAAACGAACCTTTGTTTGTGTTATGATGGGTGCAGTATGAAAAAGAGAGGGTTTTAAGTAAATGGCGAAACAAAATACATATGATGCAGATAGTATTTCTATATTAGAAGGACTGGAAGCGGTCAGAAAAAGACCGGGAATGTATATTGGAAGTGTGTCTACGAAGGGGCTCAATCATTTGATCTATGAGATTG
>OGEM01001186.1_pt1 | contig 12035 bp, 7 predicted proteins | sample 1570741 | NCBI WGS metagenome assembly OGEM01 (sample SAMEA2582141, study PRJEB24529) | metagenome | biome: Human gut stool | place: China | collected 2011
AACATAATATAGAGATAAATGATAACAGCTATTTAATAATTTTTGGGCATCACATAAACGGAGGCTTCGTAGCAATACCAAACTGGAATATTTGCTGTGAAGTGTCTGCTCACAGTGACAGCAGTTATTATAATCGAATGAAATTAATGGATGCTGGAATGAATGAAATTACTGCAAGAGGAATTTCTGAATATATTAATTTATGGATTGAAGTTAATTCTCAAAATGACAGTGATTAGAATGGATAAATATAAATGATAAAGGAAAAACGGGCCTGCTCTTCGGAGTGAATGCCAAACCGCTCTATGGCGGGCTCGGAAAAGGGAACGGGCTTGCATTGACATTAGTGCCGGAGGAACCTGTCATTGCTTTCCACAAATTCCGTTTTGAGGAACATCACAACTGGATTTATCTTCATAAGAATATGCGCGTTTATGCCAATGTCGATATGCAGGATAATGAGGGTATGGGAATCCGTATGCAATCTTTGCCGAGCGATACCGTTTCGTTGCAGAATATGGATGTCGAATTACGGCGTATCCGGTTGGAGGAAGTGTTCAGCATTCTACCTTATATGCCGCAGATTACCGGATTGCTTTCGGCAGAAGCCCACTATATACAGACGGAGAAATCGTTGGAATTATCTGCGGAAGCAAGTATCGATGAACTGACTTATGAACGGCAGCGTATCGGTGATGTGGCTTTGGGAGCTACCTGGCTTCCGGGAGAGAAAGGTAAGCAGTACGTCAATACTTATCTTACGCATGAGGGTACTGAAATTATGGTTGCTGATGGTGCGTTGTATCCGGCAGTTTCGGGCAAGGACAGCATTGTAGTGAACTCTACACTCGAACATTTTCCTCTCAGCATAGCCAATGTTTTTGTACCCGATCAGATGGTGACTCTTTCCGGCGATATGGACGGCGACTTGCATATTACGGGATATACCGACAGTCCGTTGATTAATGGCGGATTGTCATTGGATAGTGTTTCCGTTTATGCACGGCAGGCCGATGCCCGGTTTATATTTGACAATCGGCCGATACAGGTACAGAACAATCGGATTGTATTTGATAAGTTTGCGATTTATACTACCAGTCAGAACCCGTTCAGTATCGATGGTTATGTCGATTTTCGGGATATGGGCCGGCCGATGGCGAATCTTAAACTGTTTGCGGAAAACTATACGTTGCTTAATGCCAAACGGACTAAGGAGAGTATGGTTTATGGTAAGGTGTTTGTCGATCTTGATGCTACGGTGCGCGGACCGTTGGACGGGCTTATGATGCGTGGTAATGTAAACCTGTTGGGTAATACCGATGTTACTTATGTGCTTACCGATTCACCGCTTACGGTACAGGATCGCTTGAGTGATCTGGTGACTTTCACCTCTTTTGCAGATACCACTTCTCTGAATAAGGAAGAAGAGTCTACTCTCTCTCTGGGGGGATTGGACATGATAATGACAATACACATTGATCCTGCCGTTCGTTTGAAAGCGGATCTGAGTGCCGACCGCAGTAGCCGGGTGGAATTGGAAGGTGGAGGCGATCTCTCTTTACAGTATACGCCGCAAGGTGATCTTACTCTTACCGGCCGGTATACTTTGTCGGGGGGGATGATGAAATATGCCTTGCCGGTGATCCCGTTGAAAGAGTTCCAGATACAAAATGGAAGTTATGTAGACTGGACCGGTAATCCGATGGATCCGATGCTGAACTTCAAGGCGACAGAACGTGTGCGTGCTTCTGTGACACAGGAAGACGGTACATCACGTATGGTGAATTTTGATATTTCGATTGTGGTAAAGAATCGTCTCGATAACCTTTCATTGGCTTTTGAAATCGATGCACCGGATGATGCCTCCGTACAGAACCAATTAGCGGGTATGGGGCCGGACGAGCGTAGCAAACAAGCTGTGGCTATGCTGGCTACCGGTATATATCTTGCCGATTCGGGAGGGGGAAGCGGTATGAATTTGAATATGGGAGCGGCGCTTAACTCCGTGCTTGCCAGCCAGATTAATGCTCTGACAGGAAACATGAAGAATGCCAGCCTTTCGTTCGGAGTAGAAGATCATGATGATTCGGATGCCGGTGGTAAGCGGACGGACTACAGTTTCCGCTATTCCCAGCGTTTCTTTAACGATCGTTTTCAGATAGTGTTGGGAGGTAAAGTTTCTACCGGTGCCAATGCTACTAATGACGTAGAATCGTTTATCGATAATATTTCGTTGGAATACCGGTTGGATCAGTCCGGTACACGTTACATCCGCCTGTTCCATAACAAGAACTATGAAAGTGTTTTTGAAGGTGAAATTACTGAGACCGGTGTCGGTCTGGTGCTCCGCAAGAAAATGGACCGCCTGAGTGAATTGTTTATATTTAAAAAGAAAAAGAAATGAGGATGAAAAGAGTAAAAGCAATCTGTGGGCAGAGGATACGGTTACCTTTCATTGGCATATTGATATATTCTCTTATTGGCATATTATTGTTTGGTTGTTCGACTACAAAACATTTGCCGGAGGGTGAAGTGTTGTATACCGGCAATAAAGACATTTTCAAAGACCCGTCCAAAACTTCTGTCGGCGAGACAGCTATCGGCGAGGTAAAGGCGGCATTGGATAAAAGCCCGTCAACCAAATTATTTGGTGTTTTGCCTATCCCTTTTGGGATGTGGGTGTACAATGATTTTGTAAAGTATGAGAAAGGATTCGGTAAGTGGGTATTCAATCGTTTTGCGGCGAAACCTGTATTTATTTCTACTGTTAATCCGGAATTGCGTGTAAAAGTGGCTACGAACCTGTTGCATGATTATGGCTATTTTAATGGGAAAGTGAGTCAGCAGACAATCGTTAATCCGAAAGACAGCTTGAAAGCACGGGTAGAGTATACAGTCGAGATGCGTAATCCTTACTTTATCGATACGGTATATTATGACCGTTTCACTCCGCAAACACTTCGTATCATGGAACGGGGACGCCGATGGTCATTACTGACTCCGGGCGAACAGTTTAATGTGAGTGATCTGGACGAAGAACGTAACCGTCTCAGTACTTTGCTGCGCAATGTGGGGTACTTCTACTTCCGCCCCGATTATATGACTTATCAGGCTGATACGACTCTTATACCCGGAGGGCACGTCAGTTTACGGCTTATCCCCGTAGCAGGCCTGCCGGCAGCGGCACAACGACGGTATTATGTAGGGAACAAGACTGTTTATCTGATCGGCAAGAATGGCGAGCAGCCCAATGACAGCATGAACTATAAAGGGATGGACATACATTTCTATAATAAGATGCAGGTACGCCCTAATATGCTTTATCGCTGGTTAAACTATCAGGCATATGTGAAGAGTGACTCATTACGCAATTCACAGCGTAGCCGTCTTTACAGTCAGTATCGTCAGCAACGTGTTCAGGAAAAACTGGCTCAATTGGGAATTTTCCGTTATATGGATATGCAATATACACCGCGTGATACGACTGCCGCGTGCGATACGCTCGATGTCACCCTGCAGGCTACTTTTGACAAGCCGCTCGATGCGGAGCTCGAATTGAATGTTACCACCAAGAGTAATGACCAGACCGGTCCCGGCGCTTCTTTCTCCGTCACCCGCAATAACGTGTTTGGCGGTGGCGAAACCTGGAATGTGAAGTTGAAAGGTTCTTATGAATGGCAGACCGGTGGTGGTAAGAATTCTTCTTTGTTGAACAGTTGGGAGATGGGGGCTTCTACTTCTCTTATGTTTCCACGGGTGGTATTTCCTCAGTTCGGAGATCGTGAATATGATTTTCCTGCTTCTACCACTTTTCGTTTGTATGTAGACCAAATGAATCGTGCCAAATACTATAAATTACTCTCTTTTGGTGGAAATGCGACGTATGATTTTCAACCGACACGTACCAGCAGGCATTCATTGACGCCTTTTCGTTTGACTTTTAATGTGTTGCAGCACCGCACGAGTGCATTCGATTCTATCGCCAAAGACAACAGGGCATTGTTGCTCAGTTTGCAGAACCAGTTTATTCCGGCTATGGAATATACTTATACCTATGATAATTCGACTGTCCGTGGAGTGCGTAACTCCAGTTGGTGGCAGACTACTTTTACTTCTGCCGGTAATTTGACTTCTTGTATTTACCGTATTTTCGGCAAGCCGTTCAGTGAAAAAGAGAAAAATCTGTTGGGGGCACCGTTTGCGCAATTTCTTAAATTGAATACCGACTATCGTTATTTATGGAAGATAGATCGTAATAATTCCGTTGCTGCCCGGATAGCCGGTGGGGTGATATGGACCTATGGTAATTCACATGTTGCTCCTTATAGCGAGCAATTTTATGTCGGTGGTGCCAATAGTATCCGCGCCTTTACGGTACGTAGTATCGGTCCCGGTGGCTATCATCCGGAAAAGAGTGAATTTTCTTATCTTGATCAGACTGGTGATATTCGTTTGGAAGCAAACATCGAATATCGTTTCCGCATTTATAAAGATCTTCATGGAGCGGTCTTTTTGGATGCGGGAAACGTCTGGCTGATGCGTTATGACTCCGACCGCCCTGATGCGCAACTCCGGTTGAAAACATTTGCCAAACAAATCGCTCTCGGTACCGGTGTCGGGTTGCGTTATGACCTCGATTTTCTTGTCTTCCGGCTCGATTGCGGAGTGCCTTTGCATGATCCGTATGAAACGGGGAAGTCGGGATACTATAATGTGAGGGGGGCATTTTGGAAACAATTAGGTATACACTTTGCCATTGGTTATCCCTTCTAAGCTTACAATTGAATTAAAAAAGGTAAACTTTGAACGAAATGTGTCATTCTGCGTCCATATAATTTTGTACATTTGCACCGTTGTCGGAACATTGACATCACTAACCTTTTAATATTACACAGTTATGAAACCAACTTTATTTGTACTTGCTGCCGGTATGGGCAGCCGTTATGGAGGCTTGAAACAACTTGACGGACTGGGTCCGAATGGCGAAACTATTATGGATTATTCTATCTATGATGCGATTCGCGGTGGGTTCGGCAAAGTTGTTTTCGTTATCCGCAAGGACTTCGAGAAAGACTTCCGTGAAAAAATATTGAGTAAATACGAAAACCATATCCCGGTGGAATTGGTATTCCAGGCACTGGATAACCTGCCCGAAGGCTTTACTTGTCCTGCTGACCGTGTAAAACCTTGGGGAACGAATCATGCCGTATTGATGGGTAAAGACGTTATCAAAGAGCCGTTTGCCGTTATCAATGCAGACGACTTCTACGGTCGTGACAGCTTTGCCGTGTTGGGTGCTGCACTGAGCGAGATGGACGGGAAAAAGAATGACTATTGCATGGTAGGTTATCGTGTAGGTAATACATTGAGCGAAAGCGGTTCGGTTGCTCGTGGCGTATGCGAAACGAATGCGGAAGGTTATTTGACAACTGTGGTTGAACGTACGGCCATCGAACGTATTGACGGTAAGGTATCTTTCAAAGATGAGAACGGTGTGATGCAGAGTATTGCCGACAATACTCCGGTTTCAATGAATATGTGGGGCTTTACTCCCGATTATTTTGAATATTCCGAAGAATACTTCAAAGAATTCCTTAAGGCCAATATGGACAACTTGAAAGCCGAATATTTCATTCCGTTGATGGTAAATAAACTGATTAATGACGGAACTGCCCGTGTGAAAGTGCTTGATACTACCAGTAAGTGGTTTGGCGTGACATACGCTGCCGACCGTCAGGGAGTAGTGGATAAGATACAGGCATTGGTGGATGCCGGTGAGTATCCGGCAAAATTGTTCTGATCGTTAAAGGACAATATAAAAAGGGAAAGGGAAGGCATCGGCTTTCCCTTTTTTCGTATCTTTGTCCGCATATATCGAACTAAAAGAAAGATAGTTATGATGAAGTTTTCCATATATGGCCGTATGTGCCTTGTGTTAGGGTTTGTATTCTCTTTTTCCGCCTGTAAGGATGACGATGATGATAAGAGTGATAAAACTACGAACCAATGGATTGAGAGTGCGATGCGTAGTTATTATTTATGGTATGAAGAGATTCCTGATAAAAAGGAACTGAATTTTAATGCTGATCCGGAAGATTTTTTCTACTCACTGTTAGCGTCGGAAGACGGAAAAACCAAAAATAAGACCCGTTATTATTATTCTACAATTAAGAAAAAGAAATCTGTAGCCACACGGTCGAACATGGGAGAAGAACCAACGCTTGGTTTTGAGTTTCAGACTTGGATAATAAACGGTGCGGGATATCGTGCGGTCAGTGTTCTATATGTATTGCCGGGCTCACCTGCTGAGAAAAAAGGTTTGCGGCGTGGTGACTGGATTCATAAAATAAATGGTGCGAATGTAAGTGATGGAAACGTGTCTGATCTGTTGAGTGGGAAAACGGTTGTGTTGGATGTTTCGGATCATTATTCCAATTACGATACACATTCGGTGGAGTTGGTTCCGGCCATGGTAGAGGATGATCCTATTTTTCTGACAAAAACATTTCAAGACGAGTCTACCGGACATAAAAAGGTGGGTTATATGGTGTATAATCACTTCACCTCCGGCCCCGACGGGGATAAGGATGAGACGTATAATAACGAGCTTCGCCAACAGTTTGGTGCATTTAAGGCAGAGGGGGTCGAGGAGTTTGTGCTGGATCTTCGCTACAACGGCGGTGGCCTTGTGACCTCTGCGCAGATACTTGCCGAATTGTTGGCGCCGGAATCTGCCTTGGGAAACACGTTCTGTTATTTGCAATACAATGATATACAGTCTAAAACGGTTACCTATAAATTAGAGGGGGCGGAACAGAATCTCAATCTGCCTCGTCTGTTCGTGTTGACCAGCAACCGCACGGCTTCGGCTTCGGAAGCGGTGATTAACGGATTGCGCCCCTACTACGATGTATATTTGCTGGGCGAACAGACCGAAGGCAAGAATGTAGGTTCTATTACACTCACCAATGACAAATACGATTACGAACTGCATCCCATTGTCTGCCGGATTTTCAATGTGCAGGATCAATCGGAATACAAAGACGGCTTTTCTTCAGACTGGGAACCGGATGAGCCGAATAGCGATTATCGTCCGATAGTGAATCATGTGGAACTGGGGGATAAGGAGAATGATGTGCTGTTGAAAGCCGCTATATATTGGATACGTAACGGAGTGAAGCCTCCTGTTACCGGGTTTACCCGTTCTTCCGGTTTGAAGCTAATGCCCGGTTATTGCTCTCTGGACAGGAAAGCGACGAACGGTGTGCAGGTGCCTTTCTGATATTTTTCTTCTTGCGCATATTATCTGTCGGGAATATGTTATCCTTGCAAATATCAATTGCTAAATCCGTGTTGTGATGAATATTCTTTCTACTGCTCCGTTTCGCAAACTCCCGATAGGGATACAGAGTTTCTTATCCCTTATATGGCAGACGGTCGTAAGCTTGTTAAAATAGGCATCTCTTTCGATTCCGAAGAGCGGAATTTGGGTGAATGGATCATTGACTGAACGAAAATTGACAAATGTAAGTAATTAACCACTTGAAGCTTTATCGGTTAAGGGATAAATTGCTATCTTTGCAACCCAATATCAATTATTCGTTAGCAAAGTGATATCAGTTGAAGGACTTACCGTAGAATTTAATGCCACGCCCTTATTTTCGGACGTGTCTTACGTTATTAACAAGAAAGACCGTATTGCCCTGGTGGGTAAGAACGGAGCCGGTAAATCGACCATGCTTAAAATTCTGGCCGGTTTGCAGAGCCCGACAGCGGGTGTAATTGCCATTCCCAAAGAGGTAACTATCGGCTATTTGCCGCAGGTGATGATACTCTCTGATGCGCATACTGTGATGGAGGAGGCCGAGCAGGCTTTCGAGCATATCTTTCAGTTGCAGGCCGATTTGGAGAGGATGAACCGGGAGTTGGCGGACCGTACCGATTATGAATCGGAAGAATACCATAAGCTTATCGACCGCTTTACGCATGAGAACGACCGTTTTTTGATGATGGGCGGGACTAATTTCCGTGCGGAAATAGAACGTACGCTTCTTGGATTAGGTTTCAGACGGGAAGATTTTGATCGCCCTACTTCCGAATTCTCCGGTGGTTGGCGTATGCGTATCGAACTGGCGAAACTGCTGTTGCGTCGTCCCGATGTACTGCTTTTGGATGAGCCTACGAACCATTTGGATATCGAGAGTATCCAGTGGTTGGAGAATTTCCTTTCCACGCGTGCCAATGCCGTGGTGTTGGTCAGTCACGACCGTGCTTTTCTCAATAACGTAACGACGCGTACCATTGAAATTACTTGCGGGCAGATATACGATTATAAAGTGAAATATGATGAGTTCGTTGTGCTTCGTAAAGAGCGCCGCGAACAGCAGCTTCGTGCCTATGAAAATCAACAGAAACAGATACAGGATACGGAGGATTTCATCGAGCGTTTCCGTTACAAGGCAACAAAGGCGGTGCAGGTGCAGAGTCGTATCAAGCAGTTGGAAAAGATAGACCGCATTGAGGTGGATGAAGAGGATAATTCGGCCTTGCGTTTGAAATTTGTCTGTTCCAGCCGCAGTGGGAATTATCCGGTGATTTGCGAAGATGTGAGAAAGGCATACGGTTCGCATGTTGTCTTCCAGAATGTAAATCTTACGATTAATCGTGGCGAGAAGGTAGCCTTTGTCGGAAAAAACGGTGAGGGTAAATCTACATTGGTAAAATGTATCATGGGAGAAATCACCGATTATCAAGGCAAACTGACAATCGGGCATAATGTGCAGATCGGTTATTTTGCCCAAAATCAGGCACAGATGCTGAACGAAAGTCTTACCGTATTTGATACAATCGATCGGGTAGCGGCGGGAGATATCCGTCTTAAGATCCGTGACATTCTTGGAGCTTTCATGTTTGGCGGGGAGGCTTCGGATAAGAAAGTAAAAGTTCTTTCCGGTGGTGAGCGTACTCGCTTGGCAATGATAAAGCTTCTGCTCGAACCGGTGAATTTCCTTATTCTCGACGAGCCGACCAACCATCTGGATATGCGTTCGAAAGATGTGCTGAAAGAGGCGATACGCGAGTTTGACGGTACGGTGATAATCGTTAGTCATGATCGTGATTTTCTTGACGGACTTGCGACTAAAGTCTATGAGTTTGGTGGCGGGCAGGTGAAAGAACATATCGGTGGTATTTATGATTTTCTGCAGAAAAAAAAGATCGAAAGCCTGAATGAACTGCAAAAGGCTCCTGCGCTTTCCGCATCTCCTGTCGATACTAAAAAGGAAACAGCAACGGAAGGGATTTCTCAATCGGAAAGTAAGCTTTCTTATGAAGCTCAAAAAGAACTTAACAAGAAACTGAAAAAGCTGGAACGTCAGGTGGCCGATTGTGAAACGGAGATTGAGCAGACGGAGTCTGCTATTGCTATTCTGGAAGAGAAAATGGCTACTCCGGAAGGGGCTTCGGACATGACGCTTTACGAACAGCATCAAAAACTGAAACAACAGCTCGACCGGACCGTAGAAGAGTGGGAGAAGGTTTCGATTGAACTGGAAGAACTGAAACAATGATGAGTAATTAATAACTTTAGATATATGAAAGTAATCAAGTATTTACCAATTCTTGCAATTTGCATGATGACAACAGGATGCAACAGCAGCAAGCAGCAGACCCTTACTTCCGGTATTGATCTTGCTAACCTTGACACATTGGCTCTTCCGGGAGCTGATTTTTATCAGTATGCCTGTGGCGGTTGGATGAAGAATCATCCTCTCACAGACGAGTATTCACGTTTCGGTTCTTTCGATATGTTGGCCGAAAACAATCGGGAACAACTTCGCGGACTTATTGAAGAATTAGCTTCCGCTCCCCACGAAGCCGGTAGCGTTGCTCAGAAAGTAGGCGATCTTTATAACATGGCGATGGATAGTGTGAAGTTGAATAAAGACGGTGCAACTCCTATCAAAGCAGAATTAGAGAAGATTGCCGGATTGAAAGATAAGTCCGAAATTTATACCATGATAGCAGAAATGCATAAGAACGGAATGCATCCTTATTTTGCTGTTTATGTAGCTGCTGATGATATGAACAGTTCTGTGAACACGGTGCATACTTATCAAGCCGGTTTGGGAATGGGTGAGCGCGATTATTATTTAGAAAATGATGATAAGACAAAAGAAATTCGTGAGGCTTATAAAAACCATATTGTGAAGATGTTCCGGCTTGCCGGATATGACGAGGCGGTTGCCCGAAAAGCAATGGAGGCTGTTATGAAGATTGAAACCCGTCTGGCTACATCGGCCCGTTCTATGGTGGAATTGCGTGATCCGCATGCCAACTATAATAAGAAAACAATGGAAGAGATGAAGAAGGAATATGCTCCTTTTGCATGGGATGTGTTCTTTTCTACTCTCGGTTTGAATGATTTGGCGGAAGTAAATGTAGGTCAGCCGAATTCCATAAAGGAGGTGAACGATATCGTAAATAATGTAGCGCTTGAAGATCAGAAAGCTTATTTGCAGTGGAATCTTATTAATAACGCAGCAGGTTGCCTGAGTGATGATTTTGTGGCGCAGGACTTTGAATTTTATGGTAAAGTCATGTCTGGAAAACAGGAGATGAAGCCGCGTTGGAAACGTGCTGTGAGCACGGTTGACGGTTCTTTGGGAGAAGCCGTAGGGCAGATGTACGTGGAAAAATATTTCCCGGCTGCTGCCAAAGAACGTATGGTAGGATTGGTGAAGAATTTGCAGACATCTCTGGGAGAACGCATTAAGAATTTGGCTTGGATGAGTGATGCGACCAAAGAGAAAGCACTTGAGAAACTGGCCACTTTCCATGTGAAAATCGGTTATCCCGATAAATGGAAAGATTATTCGTCACTTGAAATCAAGGACGATTCCTATTGGGCAAATATAGAACGTGCCAATCAATGGGAACATGCCGAAATGATTGCGAAAGCGGGTAAACCGGTAGATAAGGATGAGTGGTTGATGACTCCGCAGACGGTAAATGCATATTACAATCCTACTACCAATGAAATCTGTTTCCCGGCAGGTATTCTTCAGTATCCGTTTTTCGATATGAATGCTGACGATGCCTTCAATTACGGTGCAATCGGTGTTGTAATCGGTCATGAGATGACACACGGCTTCGACGACCAGGGTCGCCAGTACGACAAAGACGGTAATCTGAAAGATTGGTGGACGGAAGAAGATGCTAAGAACTTCGAGAAACGTGCCGATGTAATGGTTGCTTTCTTTGACAGCATCGAAGTTGCACCGGGGGTACATGCCAACGGTCGTATGACACTGGGTGAGAACATTGCCGACCACGGAGGTTTGCAAGTATCTTACCAGGCATTCAAGAAGGCTACCGCTGCCGCTCCGCTGGAAGTAAAAGATGGTTTCACTCCTGAACAACGCTTCTTCCTGGCTTATGCCAATGTTTGGGCTAACAATACCCGTCCCGAAGCCATCCTGCAATTGACGAAGATCGACGTGCATTCTTTGGGCAAATGGCGTGTAGACGCTGCATTGCCGCACATTGCAGCATGGTATGAGGCATTCGGCATTACTGAAAAAGATCCGATGTTCGTACCGGTGGCAGAACGCGTCTCTATCTGGTAAGTCTTGCCATCGCTTTGGCACAGTCTTGCCATCGCTTTGGCACAGTTGTGCCCTAGGCATGGCATAGTCTTGCCAAGGTGATGGCAAAACAGTGCCAATACTGTGGCACAGCTCTGGCACAGTGGAGCGATTTCCTCTCCGTTTAGCAAAGAAGAAAGATAAAGGCAGTAAATCCTAAACAGGATTGCTGCCTTTTTTAATTATACCTAATTTATTGTGTTTGAGTATGTGTGCAAATAAACATTTTTAGTACCTTTGCGCATCAAATACTTATATACGCAATTCCATGTCTGAAACAAAAAGAATTAAAACCGCTTTAGTATCGGTTTATCATAAGGAAGGTTTGGACGAAATCATTACCAAACTGCATGAAGAAGGAGTTGAGTTTCTGTCAACAGGCGGAACTCG
>OGEM01001196.1_pt1 | contig 11977 bp, 6 predicted proteins | sample 1570741 | NCBI WGS metagenome assembly OGEM01 (sample SAMEA2582141, study PRJEB24529) | metagenome | biome: Human gut stool | place: China | collected 2011
GTCGGGTGTGAGTTCGTTCGTGAGCAGTGCGGCTGCCGCGTCGATGTGGCGGCTGTTGCGCGTACCGAGAATGACGGCACCGACTCCCGGCTTCCCGAGGGCGTAAAGGGACGCCGTCTGAGCGATCCCGAGGCCCTTCGGGCGACCGATCTCTTCCAAAAGCCCGAGGAGCTTCTGAAAGCCTTCCCAGCCGAGGGAGTCCTCGATCACGAGGTCGTATTTGACGAGCGACCGATTCTCGAAACTTGCGGGCCGCTCGCGCCCGAGCCATTTTTCGGAGAGAAAGCCGCCCGCCACCGTACCGTAGCAAAGGAGCGGCATGTTCCGCTTGAGGGCGAGCTCCGTCAAACCGTCCTTGCGTTCGGGGCGACGGTCGAGCGCCGAATACTGGCACTGGTTCGAAACGACGGGGATGCCCGCGTCAAGGAGACGTTCGAGTTGCACCCGGTTGAAGTTCGTCGTGCCGATGCGGCGCACGATTCCTTTTTCCTGCGCCCGCACGAGGTGCCCCGCGCATTCGACCATGCCCGGAACGTCGTAATCCCACCAGTGGAATTGCACCAGGTCGAGCGTTTCGAGTCCGAGGCGCGCAAGCGACCGCGTCAAGATTCGCTCGACGTACGCGTAGTCGACGTGCGCGAGGTCCTTGAGGTCGGGGACGAATTTCGTATGAATGCGCGGAAGCGAAAGACCCGCACGGCGCCTCTCCCGAACGATCGTGCCGTAAAAGTCCTCGACACCCGTGTAGATGTCGGCGCCGTCGAAAGTGTCGAGCCCCAGGTCCAGCAGGCGCGCAAAGGCGTCGTGCGCGTCCTTTATGTCGAGCGGTCGCCCGAGGGCGTGACCGGTCGACAGCTGCCAGCCGCCGTTGATGACGCGCGGGATGGTGTATCCGTCGGGGAAAACAAAGTGCGAAGCGGGCATGGTGCGGTGCTCCAAAAAAAAAACGAGAACGAAAAGAAGAAAAATCAGAAGAAAAGGGTGTTTGTTACTCGGCGTCCTCGTTCGGGCGCTCGAGCGGCACGACCGTGCAGGCGCCGTGGGAGAACGTGCGCTTCGCGCGCCGTACGATGCGGAATTTCGCCCCGCAGTTCGGATCGGGGCAAGCGATGACGGCGTCGGTCGTCATCCAGTCGTTTCGAGCAGTCGGGCGCTCCTTGGCGGCGATAAGCGGCAGGAGCGCCCCGAGAGCGTAGAAGGAAAAGCGTCCGCCTTCGGGAAAGACGAGATCTTCGCCTTCGACCGCAAAGGCCGGTCCCGGGCGATGTCGACAGACGAAGGTGTCGGGGTCGCCCTCGACATGCACTTCGAGGTCGTAGAGTTCGAACGTATCGGATTCGGTCATGAGGAAATTTCCTTGCGGATTTCAGAGTGCGGTTTCAGAGCGGTGCGGAACGGCGGCGGAAAGGGTCGGCGATGAGACGGTCTCGGCCGCACGTCGACTCGGATGACGCCCGAAGCCCGTTGTCACCGAGAAAACGAGTACCGCGGTGAGCGCGATCGGGTAGAAGCTCGAAACGGAAAGTGCGACGGGCGTCACCGCCTCGCCCCCGGGAAGTCCCGAGAGAATTCCCGTCAGGATGAGGACGAATGCCGAAAATGGCATCAGTACCGGAAGACCGTTGGCAAAGCCCGTAAGAAGATGCGCGCGTCGGAGCGGATCGAGCCCAGCACGGTTGGCGGGGTCGTTCGCGAGAACGCCTACGAGTGCGGTCGAGGCGCTCGTGACGGCCGCAAAAAGCATTGTCACGACGAACGTGGCGGCGGCCAACAGGACTTCCATGCGAAGCGCTCCGTCCGTATGCGTGTTCACGTTCCGGGGTTCGTGCCCAGAAGCTTCTCGACCGCCGCTTCGCCGAGGCCCGAGCGCGTCACGACTTCGGTGAAGGCAAAAAGCGTGATGCACAGGAGAATGATCCCGCCCATGCCGGTCACACCCGCATAGAGAATCCCCGAGACCGTGCCCTCGTGAACGCCCAGAATGTCGGCTACCCCGAAGCGCCCCGTCGCAAGACCGATTGCAAGCCCCGAAACGATCCCTGAACCCGCCGCGGTGAGAACGTCCCGCGTGCGGACGGCGACCGCAATGAGAAGAAACACGGGAAGGAGCATCGCAAGGCCCGCGGCGTCGCCTTTCGGAAGTTGCGGAAGCGTTGCGGCGTGCGTCGCCCCGGACGCAGCCGACGTGACGGACTGCGCGTCGCCCGAGAAGAATGCGTACCCGAGGAGCGCGATCCCGAGTGCGGGGAGCGCATGGGGAAGGCGCGTCGTCACCACGGTACCGATCTCGGGACTGCGCCCGTCGGTCGTCCGTTGCGTCATGGCGGAAATCACGGTGACGTCGGAGACGGGCGAAAGGTGGTCGCCGAAGACGGCGCCCGAGAGGAGCGCTCCCGCAAGGAGCGATGCGTCCGCGCCGAGCGCGACTCCGGCGGGAAAAAGGAGCGGCACGGCGGTAAGGAGCGTTCCGATCGACGAGCCCGTAGCGGTTCCGAAAAGCGTGGCTGCAAGGAGCGCGAAGACCGTGAAGGCGTTTCCCGAAAGGTTGAGGAGGTTCCCGAGGTATACGATGCCCCCGGCCGCACCGCCCGCTTTGACGACGGCGGAAAAGACACCCGTCGCGAGAAGCAACAACACGACCGTCCCCGTCAGCGTCGACGCGGCGCCCGCAACGGCCGCTTTCCAGTAGAGGGCCGGGGTTTTCGAGAGAAGCGCGCCCGCAAAGAGCGCCGCGAGCCCCGCCGCGGCGAGACCGTAGAGGTCGAACGCTTGTTCGACGGAAAAGAGCGCGAACGTTGTTGCAACGAAAAGCGCCAGAGGAAGAAACAATGCTGCGGGACCGCCGAAAAAGCGGGGGCGCTCGAGCGTCGTATGGGGTGAGGTACGAGGTGCGCCGAGGGTTTCGGTTTCGCGCGCGTCAGCGGAAAAAGAAGTTTCGTACGTCATGTCGGAGTCTCCGAAATGCTTGTGTGAAGGTGCCTGCGTCGTGAAGGGAAACGCGGCGCCATCGAAGCTGCGGGAGCGCGAAGGCAACGTACGAAAGGGTATTGGCGTGAATGTCGGTCATGGTGCGTTCTCTCAAGAGTCCTAAGGGGAAGGCCGGGGGCTTCGGGCGGGCTCTCGATTTCAACGGTCCGTGAACGACGAAAGCCCGCACGGAGCGGGCTTTTCTTCACTGTTCCGGAGATGTTCTCCGTTGTGTGTCGACGGCGGGGAAAAGTCGGGAATCCGACGAATCTTCACCGCGCACGACACCGTGCCCGCTCGAATTTTTCGAGGGGCCACCACCACGAAAGACGCGTGGTCGCGGGGACGGAGGCGTGAATGATCTGGAACATAGCAGATCCATCCTAGCAAAGGATTTCGTCGGGACGCAATAAGGCGAATACCTGAGAAGTTTCGGTAGCGTCAGTCGCGACGCAGCACGCGCACCGTCACGCTCGCTGTGCGTCCCGCTTCGTCGACGACCGCAAGTCGATGCGTCCCCGGAGCTAGGTCGGCAACGAGGTCGCGCTCGGGCTCGCTTTCGCCCAGATAGCGTGCGCCGTCAAACCAGTGGAGCATTCCCGTCCCCGACGGGGCCGATGCCCGCAGGCGCAACCGTGCGACGGGAGCCCCCCCGGCGAAGCGGTTCGCGGGGTAGGAAAGGCCTGCAACGGGCGTGAGGATGGCGGGCGCCGAAAGGGCGTCGGAGCCCGTCGAGCTCTTCGCATCGGTCGAGGCGTTCGGTTCGCACCCCGGCATCCACGGGGGCGGCGGGCGCTTCACGATCCCCGCTGCCCGGAAAGCGGCCGCAGCTTCCGAGGGCCAGAATTCCCACAGCCGCCGCTCGGTTGTTTCGGGGTCAAAGCGGCAGGCGCGCAATCCCGTGGCCCGATCGATCCAGATTTCCTTCAGGACCCCGCGGTCGCGCACGGGCGAGACGCCGGGGATGAACCACGCGGAGACGCGATCCCGACAGAGGGGTTGTCCCACGTCGCCCGTCGCGCGGCAGACCGATTCGCGCGTGACGTTGAGCCCCTTGGGAACGTTCGCTTCCGTAAAGCGCAGGGGTTCGGCGGGGAGATCTCGGGCAAGAAGCCCGCCTATGTCGCGAAAGAGCGGCACGGCCGTTTCCGCGCCGCGCAGCCAGGGGTTCGACGCGCCGTCGAAGTTCCCGAGCCAAACGACGAGCACATAAGGACCGACCAACCCCGCCGCCCAGGCGTCGCGAAAGCCGTTGCTCGTTCCCGTTTTCCAGCGCAGGTACACGCGCCCGTTGCGGCGGTTTCTCACCGTGTCGCCTCGATCGGCGAGCATGGCCGAAACGACGAAGGCGCTCTCGGGGGAGAGCACGGGAATGCGTTTCGGGTCGCCCCAGAGGACGGAACGATCGGGCGCCGGCGTCGCGTCTGCGGACCGAACGTGCCCGAGTTCGACGGGTTTGACGAGGCCGTCCGTGGCGAGCGCTCCGTAAAGCCGCACGAGATCCGCCATTCGTACTTCGGCGCCGCCCAACGCCAGCGTAAGTCCGTAGTGCCGGCGATCGTCGTTGAGCGGTACGCCGATGCGCTTCAAGAGGTCGTAGAGGTCGGGCGAGAGTTCGCGCTCGAGTTCCACCGCGGGGACGTTGCGGCTCGAAAGCAAAGCATCCTCGGCCGACAGGGGCCCGCGGAAGGTGCCGTCCGCGTTTTCGGGAGCGTACCCCGCAAAACTCTTCGGGCGGTCAAGGAGAACCGTGTGCGAATGGATGAGCCCCTGATCGAGTGCCAACCCGTAGATGAAGGGTTTCAGAGCGGAGCCCGGACTCCGGAAGGCGGTGAACGCGTCGACCTCGCCCGAAATGTCGGAGTCGAAAAAGTCTTTCGACCCCGCGTGCGCGACGAGCCCGCCCGTGCGGGTGTCGAGTACGACGGCGGCGCCGTTTTTAATCCCCCAAGCGCGAAGGCGCTCCACGTGGGCGGCGAGGAGCCGCTCCACGTCCTGCTGCAACCCGAGGCGCAGGGTCCCTTCGATCACGCCTTCGGGCGCGAGCGATTCCACGAGCCGCGTGTAGTGGGGCGCAAGAAACGGAAGGTCCGTCGTACGGCGTACGCGCAGGGGAAGTCGCAACGCTTCCGCCCAGCGTGCGTCAATCACCCCTTCCTCCAAGAGCATCTCGCCCACGCGTCGGCGCTGCGCTTCGAATTCGGGGTTCGCCATATCGGGCCGACGCTTCACGGGGTTTTGCGGTACGACGGCCAGCGCCGCCGCTTCGACGGGCGTGAGGCGCTCGGCCGAATGCCCGAACCAGACGAGCGATGCGGCTTCGATTCCGACGACGTTGGCCCCGTAGGGGGCGAGCGTCAGATAGGCTTCGAGAATCCGGCGCTTTTCGTAGTGCGCTTCGTAGCGAAGCGCCATGAGCATCTGCTTGAGTTTTCCCGCCCACGTGCGGGTTTGAAGGTCTCCTTCCAGACGCGCCACCTGCATCGTGATGGTCGAAGCGCCGATAGGGCGCGCGCCCGTGGTGCTTTGCCAGGCGGCGCGAAGAACCGAGAAGGGGTTGACGCCGGGGTGCGACCAGAACCACCGGTCTTCGTAGCGCACGACCGCGTTGAGCGCCTCGGGACTCACGCGGTCGAGCCGCACGGGAAGGCGATACTGCCCGTCGGAAGCGGGTTTCAGGTGAAGGAGTTCCCCGTTCGCGTCGAACACGGCCTGAGCGTAGGGGACCGCCTCCATCAGGGGCGGCGCGGGCATGAGTTTCGCCCACGCCCAGAGGCCCGCCGCCAGAGAGGCCGCGGTGCCGAGCGTAAGGGCGACGGAAATCGCAGTGGTGCGCAGAAGTGCCATGGGGGGACGGGCGAATAGGTGGAGCTCGAAACGCAACTGTCCTCAGAGCGGGCGTTGACGCTTGAGCCATTGTCGACCGAAAGCCCGACGCGTGTCGAGGTCCGACGCGGAATTATCCGACTTCGGACGGACGGGACGGATCGGACGTCTTCGCAACCGGAATCGCCACGCGCGCCGAGAGGCTCTCCCGCACCGCCGCGCTCGAACGTGAGGCGCCCCGTATGGCTTTCGACGGGAAGCGGTCGTCGGTGCCGCGAAGGTCGTGCACTGGTACAAGAACCACGGCGTCCATTCCGTCATCGTCGGCGATGACAACTACGGCGAAGGTTCGAGCCGCGAACACGCCGCCATGGAATCCCGCTATCGAAACGTCTCCGTGGTGCTCGCGAAGGACCTCGTCCGCATCCACGAGTCGAACCTCAAGAAGCAGGGCATCCTCGCGCTCACGTTCGTGAACCCCGCCGACTACGACAAGATCCGCGAAAAGGACCACGTCTCGGTGCTCGGTCTCAAGGATCTCACCCCGGGTCGTCACGTCACGATCGAGCTCACCCACGAGGACGGCTCGAAGGAACGCTTCGAAGCGCAGCATTCCTACAACGAAAAGCAGCTCTCGTGGTTCCGTGAGGGTTCCGCTCTGAACGCCGTCACGAAGGGCTAAATCGACTTCCGAGTGAACGACGGAAGACTTCGTCCGCAACCGCGCTTCGCGGTGCGGCTACGGCGAGGTCCCTCAAAGTCCACCGAAGCGTTCTCCTCGAAAAATCCCGACCGTCGTCCTCGAAAGAAGGCGGTCGTTTTTTTGTTTCAGGGCGGTCGATCAAGCTTTGTGCGAAGCGCGGAAAGCCAGGACCGCATTCATTGCGCTGTCCGGATCCAAATTGGAAAGCTGTTGTCTGGGCTTCTTCTGAGCCCTGCCGAGATCCCAAAAGAAAAGATCGGCAACACGACTGGGCGGAATCGATTCGTCAAGAGCGTATTGCTTCCGTACCTCCGGCAAGAGCTCCGTGGTTTTCGGATCGCTCAAGAAGCGATCCCAGAGTTGGATCTTGGTGTAATTCTTGTACTTTTTGCGGAGCTCCGTTCACCACTTGACGCTCTGGATACCTTGGTTGAAGAACTGATCGTAGGCCGGCGAACAGGCGAACATGCCGAGCAAAATTTTCGAGATCAGCGTATGGGAGACGGGCGTCGTCGATGTTTCGCGCAAATCCTTGGATGCGTCGAGCAGGCTGCGGTTCAGGGTGTCCCAGAGCGGCTTGACATGGTCGGGGTGGGTGGAGTCCGGAGGATAGTCGGACGCCCGGGCTTGCTGCCAGACGTCGCGAATGATCGGGACGAAGAAGGACGGGTTGGTCTTCAGCAGGAAAGACGAACCGCGCAGCATGCCGAAGAAGCCGAGGTAGGCGCTGAGGTGTACGGAGGCTTCGAGAAGCAGAGCTTCGTTGCAGTCGGCTTGAAGCAGCCGCTCTTGGTTCTGCGTGAAGAATCGGTAGCAGAGGTCCCAGGCGTATTCTCGGGACAATGTGGAGTTTTCGGCGGATAGGGGCATTTCGGATGAACCTTCACATGGGGGTGGTCGAAAAGAAGTCTTCGGCGGCGGAATCCGTGCCGAAGCGTATACCTCCCGTTCGCACGAAGTCGGAAAACGGGAGGCATACGGGTCCATCGGGCTGTCGGTCGTATCGGAAGTTCGTCAAGCGTCAGTTTCCTTTTTCCTCCCGAACAACGACCGTTCCGCTCGTTCCCCGTGCGCGCACCGCACGCGTGAGGAGCGACTCGGCCGCGGCGGGCGCCGTGCGGAAGGTGCCGGGCGTTGTCGCGCGGACGCGGTACGCGTAGATCGACTCTTCGCTCGTGACGCGCTCAAGGAGGAAGCGGATGCGGTCTTCGGCGCGTTCGGTCGAGATCGCTTCTTCGCCCGTCACGACTTCAACGGGCGTGCCCGGAGCGTCGGCGAGCGAAAAGCCGCCCGGAAGCAGGTCCGTCACCGCAATTTGGCGAAGGAGATCCCGCACGTCGAATCGCGTACCGCCGTAGCCGCGCAGACGGATTTCCACCGTGACGAGTTCGCCGAGCGCGAATTCTCGGGCTTCCTCGCCTGCGGCGTTCAGGTAACGTCGCTCGATTTCAAAGCCTTCGCGCACGGGCCCCGGCGCCGCGTCGCGCGCAAAGCCCGAGCGGATTGCACTCCAGTAGAGACCGTCAAGCGTCCCCGCTTCGGTTGCGTCGATCCGGAAGTTGAGGCACCCCGGCGCAGTCACCGTGACGCCGTAGGGCGTGCGGTGCGTCTCGGCCCGGGGCTCGAACCCTTCGGCCCACTTCGTGCAGACGGGCTCGGGAGCGGTGTCTCGGGCCTCGGGCGCATGCCCCAACGTACCGCTTCGCATGAGCGCGCGCACCGTGAGGGCTGCGTCGAGCGGTCGCAGATCGTCGCGCGAAAGCGCATCGAGGGCGGCTTCGGTCAGGCGAGTCTCCAGCGCCAGGAGTTTCGCCGCGTTCGCCTTTCCGGAAAGTGCGGAGTCGGGTCGGGCGGCCGCCTCCGCAAGCACCGTCGTCATGCGTGCGAGATCCGTCGTGCGGGCGTTCGGATCGATCTCGGCGGGTAGCAGCGTCCGGGCCGCGTCCTTCATCCTCATGAGGTCGGCCGCTCCCGCGAGGTACACCCAGAGCGCGTCTCCGGGGGCGCCCGCAAAGCGTTCCGTCACCGTGCGACGAAGACTTTCGAGCCTGTCCGCGACGAGCGTTCCTTCGCGGGTGAGGACCCAGAGGCCGTAAGCGCGGTCGCGCGCATCCTCAAGCGTTTCGGGAAGGTCGTTGAGCGACGTTTCAAGAGAACGGCGAAGCGCGGGGATCTCCTCGTCAACGGACGGATCGACCCGTCGCGCGTCAAGCATCGTCATCAACGCTTCGGCGCTCGTCGCCGCGTCGGGATCGCCCCCGGGGTAGGGGCTCAGACCCCGAGCGCCCAAGTGTTCGCGAATCGACGCGCGCAGTGCGGCAAGGCGCGCCGCCCGTTCTTCGGCAAAGGCGGGAAGCTTGTCGTTCGTGTTCGCGTCCGTATTACCGTTCGCAGCGGGACGCGGCGTCGGTCGGTCGACTTCGTCTTCGCCCGCCGTGGCGGGGCCGTCCGCCGCACGCCAGAGCGTTTCGTCAAGAAGCAACAAAGGCGCCGCCGCAGCGAGCCGCTCGTCAAGCGTCCCCCAGAGGGCGGGGGCCGACGCGGAGAGGCACCCCGACAAGAGCGGCACCGGAAGGTGCGAAACCGAAAGACGCGTGTCGGCTTCGATCGGGTAGAGCGCACCCGGCCAGGCGATTTCCGCGCCCTTCGCATCGAGCCGCGCCGAGGCGTTCCCAGTCGTCGAGGGTTTCGCGTTTGCGCTTTTCGTACCGAGCCGTCCGCCCGAGCGGGTCGTCTCGAAGAGCGTCGCAGGACGTACCGAAATCGTTTCGTCGACAACGGTCTTGAGGTTGTCTGCCGCAACGTTCGCGCGTAGCGTGAAGAGCCCGGGCTCCGAGGGCGCCGTGAGGGTGCCCGCAAAGGTTTCCGTTTCTCCCGTGCGAAGCGTCACCGTCCCCGAAGCGGGTTGCGGCGCGAAGTCGGGCGCGTCGAGCGTGACGGAGGCCTCAACCGTTTCTTGCGTCGCCGGGCTCTTTTCAGCTTGCGCACTGCGCGTTATGAGGAACGCCCCTCGGAAGGTGTCGCCGGGCGAGAGCGCGGCGGGCAGAACGGGTTCGAGGGCGAGCGGCGGCGCCACGGTCGCGGCGGCGGAGGCCGCAACGAGGGCGCGCCCCGCATCCGCGGTACCGGCAACTTCGGACTTCGCATCGGGTTTCGCTTTGAGCGGCTCGGCCGTTCCGACCGCAAAGATCCGAACCCGACCGTTGAAGCGTTCGGGAAGCGTCATGTCGAACGTTTTCCCTTCGGGGCCCGTCTCGACGAGCCCGCCCCACCAAACGGCGGTTTCGACGCCCGTGCGGCGGAAGGGATTGGTCATCGCGCCCATGGCGGCGCGCGCTTCGAAGTCCCCGCCGAAGGCGGAGAGCGTGGAAGGCAACGCGGGCGCGTCGGGCATCAGGTGCTCGATCAGTTGGCGCGTTTCGACGCCGAGCGCGCGGTCGTCGAGAACGGCGCGTGCCGGATCGGGCGTCGCGTAGTTCGTGAGCGCCAGAACGCCTTCGTCGACCGCCCAGAGGAAGACCTTGGCGGGGCGGTCGGAGGCAACCGTCACGGGAATCGAGCGAGGCGAGTCCGTGCGCTCGGGCGTCGTGATCGTGACCTGCGCGGTGCGCAGTTCACGGTCGATCGAAACGGGGAGCACCGTTTCGGTGTAGCCCTTCAAGAGGCGCGCGTCGGAAAGCGACGCGTTCGAGGGGTCCGTTGCCGCGGTCTTCATCACGGCTGCGTGGAGGTAGTGCCGCCCCGGGGCGACGCCTTCGGGCACGGTCCACTCGATCGTGTTGTCCCCCGCTTCGACGTCCGCCCAGAGGGCGTCTTCGACCTCGGCGCCTTCAAGCGTCAGGAGAGCCTTGCCGCGGTAGGGGGAGAGAACGGAAAGCTTCACGCGTTCGCCCGCGCGTACGGAATTCTTTTGGAGGACCGCCTTCACTTCGGCCGTTTGCAATTCCTCCGTCGAGGCTTCGAGCGTGTCGGCCGCGACGTGGTAGGGAATGCGGCCGAGCGACGTTCCGTCCGCCGCAGCAAGCTCGACGAGGAAGTCGCCCGCTTCGGCGGTCGGGAGCGTCACGACGACGCGCCCGTTCGCCCCGGTGACGGCTTGTGTTTCGCCCGCGGGCACGGTTCCGTAGGATTCGCGGATCGTGACGCGACCCGAAGCGTCTTCGGCGAGTTCCGTTACGCTGCGGCGCTTCGCAAAGCGCGCCGTGAGGGTCGTTCCCGCCGCGGGTTTGAGATTCGGATCGACGAGCGCGATTTCCATTGCGACGGGCGCGTTTTGCGCGAGCCAGTCGGTCGTGCGGCTCGTGTCGACCAAGCGCCAGCCCGCCATCAGGCGCGCAGACGAAACAAGAAACGCCGTCTCTTCCGTCACGGCGCGGCCGCCTTCGAGTTCGAAACCCTCCCAATGCACGTTCGCACGGTAGGTGGCGGGGGTGAGTTCCCCGAGGGGAAGCGTCGCGCGCGCCGCGCCCGTGCGGTCCGTTTCGACGGTCGCAATCGGGAATTCGCGGTACGCGATGACGGGAGCGGGCAACGGATCGAGAAAGTCGTACGCTTCCCAGCCCGGGAACGTGATCGAACCCGCGTTGGCGGCAAAGAGCGTCCCCGAGACCGTACGGCCTTCCGCGGCCGACCCCGTACGCTGTACGAGCGAGAGAAGCGCTTCGCGGTTTTCCAGGGGCACCCACCCCGCGGGCAACGAGCCCGTATCGACCGTAAGGCGCAGCGTCTCGGGCGCGAAGTCTTCGACCGCCACGCGTGCGGTCGAGAGAATGCGACAGTCCCCGACCGTCACGTCGCACCGTACGGACCCCGAAACGAAATCCTTCGGGATCGTCCAATCGAAGTTGACGAGCCCCTCTTTGCCCGCCCGAAGGGCGCGTTCGGCAAGCAACTGCCCGCGACCGTCGGTGACGCGCAGTTTCAGGGGGAGGCTTTCGGGCAACGCTTTCCCGTCGGTCGATGCGACGATCGCCGCAAAACGCACGGTTTCGCCCGAGCGGTAGAGGCCCCGGTCCGCAAACGCGAGCGCCGCGAGATTTTCGTTGCTTGCACGCCCCGCCGTCTCGAAGCGCGAGAGGTTCGATAGGTTTTCGTAGTCGGAAAGCGAAATCCACGCGAGGTCCGTCGTTTTCCCGTCGGCTTCGCGTTTGAGAAGAATCGCGCTCGGGCGCTTTTCGCGCTCCAGCCCTGCGGTGGAACGGAAGCGCGCACGGCCCGTCGCATCGGTTGCAGCCCGTTGCAGTACCGTCCCGTTCGCGGCCAAAAGGAGCGCCGTACGCTCGGCGGCGGGAGCGCCCGTATCAAGTTCGAGCGCGAAAAGGTCGATCGAGCGGTCGGCGTTTTCTTTGACGACGAGCCCCGTATTCGTAATGAGCACGCTCCGTTCGGTCGTCGTGCGGGCGCGGCGCTTGCCGTCCTTATCAATCACAAATCCCGTGAGCGTCACTCGGTAAAGGCCCGGGCCCTGCTCGGCGAGGAAGG
>OGEM01001197.1_pt1 | contig 11972 bp, 10 predicted proteins | sample 1570741 | NCBI WGS metagenome assembly OGEM01 (sample SAMEA2582141, study PRJEB24529) | metagenome | biome: Human gut stool | place: China | collected 2011
TCAGCATTAAGCGTGTGTCGGTGAAGGGCTTATTGCAGACAGGAGCTCCGCGTGGCGCGGCACTGATTATTGCGCCTTATACCATGCCATTACCGCTCTTTTCACCACCGCTGATCTATACGGACCTGACGCTGACAACACATCAACAGGAGCAGATCCGCAAAATACTCGAATCAGCATGAGGGAACAACTTTCGGGCGCAAAAACATTGCCGGAAGCGCCACCAGCGCCATCACCCAGAACACGCCGTGGCCCAGATATTGATACAGGAAACCGGCGAAAACGGTCATGATGGCGATACTGCCGCCCATCGCGACGGCAGAGTAAACCGCCTGTAAACGGATGACTTCGCTACCCTGGCGAGCGGCAATATAGCGCATGGCGGCCAGGTGGCAGACCGTGAAGGTGCCGCAATGCAGAATTTGCACCACTATCAACCACGGCAACGCCGTAGTTGCTCCCATAATGCCCCAGCGCACTACGCCGCAAATCGCCGAGATCAACAGCATATCGCGTGCACTACAACGGCGGAAAAGTTTATTACTCAGCGCAAAGATAATGACTTCCGCCACCACGCCCAGCGACCACAAATACCCCACCGCCGAGGCCGAGTAGCCAGCTGCCTGCCAGTAAATGGCGCTAAAACCGTAATAGGCCGCATGTGCCCCCTGCAATAAACAAACGCAGGCCAGAAAGCGCCAGTTCTGGCGAACCAGCGCCAACCACGCTGACCAACCGGTGCTCTCCTGCTGGCGGCTTGCCCCTTGTGGCTGAATCGTCGGACGGATGAGAAAGCCGAGCAGCATGGATGCCACGCCCAACGTCAACAGCGCGAGTATCACCCGATAATCAAACATAGTGACCAGTTTGCCCGTCAGCGCCGAGCCAATGACAAACGCCACCGAGCCCCACAGTCGCACTTTGCCGTAATCAAGCGGGAACTGCTTTTGCCACGTATTCGCCAGTGCATCGGTCAACGGTACCAGCGGTGAGAAAAAGAGGTTAAAGCCAATCATCACCAGCATCAGCCACGCTACGTGCGCCCCCGCCCAGAAGGCGACAGCAAAGAGAAGTGTCAGCAGTGCCAGCACGCGCAAGGCGGAAATCAGGCGGGAAGGATCGCTGACGCGGGGCGCGATGAGCAAACTCCCGAGAAAACGGGCAACCAGACCTGCCCCCAATAACAGGCCGATGGTTTCTGGCGTTAAACCAATCCCTTTAAGCCAGACGCTCCAGAAAGGTAGAAAAATGCCGTAACTAAAAAAGTATGTGAAATAGCCGAGCGCCAACCAGCGCGTGGATTGCAAAACCATGAGTCCCTCCCGTCAGGAGGCGTTAGTCTGGGGTTAATCGAATGTTGGTGCAAGTTGAAAAATAAGAATATTCGAGCCTGCTTCCCGATGTCTGTAACGCCAGTTCACAAGCACTAAAAAACTGAGATCCGCGACGCATGTTGCAAAAATAATGCGTAATTATGCCGTTACGCTTGCCAAACGTTCCTGCACAATGGCGATGAAATCGCGTAATGCCGGCTTCATCTCCCCTTTCTTCCACGCCATCAGTAAAGCAATGGAAGGCACATTTCCGGCAATGGGACGAAAAACAACCTGCCCGGTATTAAAATTATTCATATAACCGGGTATCAAAGTGACGCCCAGCCCCATGCCCACCAGATTCATGGTCACCAGAATATTCGTTGCCACCTGGACGATATTTGGCTGGCTGTTTTCTTGCGCAAACCACGCTTTAACGATCGGCGCAAGCGAACCGGAATACGCTGGATCGGTACTGACGAAATTCACGCCATCCAGTTGCGCGGCGGTGATCTCTTTTTCATGTGCTAAAGGGTGATCAACCGGTAACACCACCACTAATGGTTCGTCAAAAAGCTCCAGATAATCAATCTCCGGGCTATAAACAGGATGGCGCATTAAGCCGACGTCGAGTTCACCACGGCGAATTTTTTCCTCCTGTTGCGTGGTGATTAAACTCACCAGCTCAATCAAGGTGTCTGGCTGTCTGAGACGAAACATCGGTAATACTTTTGGCAATAAATTCACTTCCGCCGATGGCACAAAGCCAATGGTTAATTGTCTGTCTTCCTGAACAATTTTCCGCGCCCGTAATTTGGCATTTTCCGCTTGTTCGAGGATTGCCAGCGCGTCCTGGAGAAAACATTCTCCCGCCGCCGTCAACGCGACTTTGCGCTTATCCCTCACCAGTAACGGAACACCGACACAGTTTTCAAGATCGCGGATCTGGCTGCTTAACGAAGGCTGTGAGGTATGCAGTTTTTCCGCCGCACGGGTAAAGTTCAGTGCCTGCGCCACTGCGACGAAATAGCGTAAATGCCGTAGTTCCATCACCTTCCCCTTGTTATCGAAAAAACGTCTCAGCTGGTAGAAATTAACTATTTCACATATTAGCAACCAACCAGCAACATCCTTATGGCACAAAAATAGAAGGTCAATACATCTTATCTTTCAGGATTAAAAAATATGACCACACCCTCAGATTTGAACATTTACCAACTGATTGATACCCAAAATGGTCGGGTCACTCCGCGTATTTATACCGACCCAGATATTTACCAACTGGAGCTTGAGCGCATTTTCGGTCGTTGCTGGCTATTTCTCGCCCACGAAAGCCAGATCCCAAAACCCGGTGATTTCTTTAACACCTACATGGGGGAAGATGCGGTTGTCGTAGTGCGTCAGAAAGACGGCAGCATTAAGGCGTTTCTCAACCAATGCCGCCACCGGGCCATGCGTGTGAGTTATGCAGATTGCGGCAACACTCGCGCCTTTACCTGCCCGTATCACGGCTGGTCTTACGGTATTAACGGCGAATTGATCGACGTACCGCTGGAACCTCGCGCCTACCCACAAGGGTTGTGTAAATCCCACTGGGGACTAAACGAAGTTCCTTGTGTGGAGAGTTATAAAGGGCTGATTTTTGGCAACTGGGATACCAGCGCACCGGGCCTGCGTGATTACCTGGGTGACATTGCCTGGTATCTGGATGGCATGCTGGATCGTCGCGAAGGCGGCACCGAAATTGTCGGCGGCGTACAAAAGTGGGTGATCAACTGCAACTGGAAATTCCCGGCAGAGCAGTTCGCCAGTGACCAGTATCATGCTCTGTTCAGCCATGCTTCTGCCGTTCAGGTATTAGGGGCGAAAGATGATGGCAGCGATAAGCGCCTCGGTGATGGACAAACCGCCCGCCCGGTGTGGGAAACCGCCAAAGATGCGCTGCAATTTGGTCAGGACGGTCACGGTAGCGGTTTCTTCTTTACTGAAAAACCGGATGCTAATGTCTGGGTCGATGGCGCAGTTTCAAGCTATTACCGCGAAACCTATGCCGAAGCAGAACAACGTTTAGGTGAAGTTCGCGCCCTGCGCCTGGCGGGTCATAACAATATTTTCCCCACGCTTTCATGGCTCAACGGCACTGCCACGCTCCGCGTCTGGCATCCGCGCGGCCCTGATCAAGTTGAAGTGTGGGCGTTCTGTATTACTGACAAAGCCGCCTCCGATGAAGTTAAAGCCGCTTTTGAAAACAGCGCCACTCGTGCTTTTGGTCCTGCTGGTTTTCTCGAGCAGGATGACTCGGAGAACTGGTGTGAAATCCAGAAATTGCTTAAAGGCCACCGCGCCCGCAACAGCAAACTGTGTCTGGAAATGGGGCTTGGTCAGGAAAAGCGTCGCGACGACGGCATTCCAGGCATTACTAACTATATCTTCTCAGAAACGGCCGCTCGTGGAATGTACCAACGCTGGGCCGATCTCCTGAGTAGCGAAAGCTGGCAGGAAGTGCTCGATAAAACCGCCGCTTACCAGCAGGAGGTGATGAAATGAGTGCGCAAGTTTCACTGGAGTTACATCACCGCATTAGCCAGTTTCTCTTTCACGAAGCCAGTCTGCTGGATGACTGGAAATTTCGTGACTGGCTGGCACAGCTCGACGAAGAGATTCGTTACACCATGCGCACCACGGTTAACGCGCAAACGCGCGACCGCCGCAAAGGCGTTCAGCCACCGACGACCTGGATTTTTAATGACACCAAAGACCAGCTGGAGCGGCGAATCGCCCGTCTGGAAACGGGCATGGCCTGGGCAGAAGAGCCGCCGTCACGCACTCGTCACTTAATCAGCAACTGCCAGGTAAACGAAACCGACATACCAAACGTATTTGCTGTGCGGGTAAATTATCTGCTTTATCGGGCACAAAAAGAGCGCGATGAAACATTCTATGTCGGGACTCGTTTTGACAAAGTTCGCCGTCTGGAAGATGACAACTGGCGCTTGCTGGAACGGGATATCGTCCTGGATCAAGCGGTAATCACTTCCCATAACCTGAGTGTACTGTTCTGATGAATCGAATTTATGCGTGTCCCGTTGCGGATGTGCCGGAGGGTGAGGCTCTCCGGATCGATACCTCGCCCGTCATCGCCCTGTTCAACGTTGGCGGCGAGTTTTATGCCATTAACGATCGTTGCAGCCATGGTAATGCGTCAATGTCAGAAGGGTATCTGGAAGATGACGCCACGGTGGAGTGCCCGCTACACGCCGCCAGTTTTTGCCTGAAAACGGGGAAAGCGTTATGCCTGCCCGCCACCGATCCGCTCACCACTTATCCAGTACACGTTGAAGGTGGTGACATTTTCATCGACTTACCGGAGGCGCAGCCATGAGCGATCTGCATAACGAGTCCATCTTTATTACCGGCGGCGGATCGGGATTAGGCCTGGCGCTGGTCGAGCGATTTATCGAAGAAGGCGCGCAGGTTGCCACGCTGGAACTGTCGGCGGCAAAAGTCGCCAGTCTGCGTCAGCGATTTGGCGAACATATTCTGGCGGTGGAAGGTAACGTGACCTGTTATGCCGATTATCAACGCGCGGTCGATCAGATCCTGACTCGTTCCGGCAAGCTGGATTGTTTTATCGGCAATGCAGGCATCTGGGATCACAATGCCTCACTGGTTAACACTCCCGCAGAGACGCTCGAAACCGGCTTCCACGAGCTGTTTAATGTCAACGTACTCGGTTACCTGCTGGGCGCAAAAGCCTGCGCTCCGGCGTTAATCGCCAGTGAAGGCAGCATGATTTTCACACTGTCAAATGCCGCCTGGTATCCTGGCGGCGGTGGCCCGCTGTACACCGCCAGTAAACATGCCGCAACCGGACTTATTCGCCAACTGGCTTATGAACTGGCACCGAAAGTGCGGGTGAATGGCGTCGGCCCGTGTGGTATGGCCAGCGACCTGCGCGGCCCACAGGCGCTCGGGCAAAGTGAAACCTCGATAATGCAGTCTCTGACGCCGGAGAAAATTGCCGCCATTTTACCGCTGCAATTTTTCCCGCAACCGGCGGATTTTACGGGTCCGTATGTGATGTTGGCATCGCGGCGCAATAATCGCGCATTAAGCGGTGTGATGATCAACGCTGATGCGGGTTTAGCGATTCGCGGCATTCGCCACGTAGCGGCTGGGCTGGATCTTTAAGGAAGCACGATGAAAGAAAAAACGATCATTATTGTCGGTGGCGGGCAAGCGGCGGCAATGGCTGCGGCCTCGCTACGCCAGCAAGGGTTCACCGGTGAGCTGCATCTGTTTTCCGATGAGCGACATCTTCCTTATGAACGACCTCCACTCTCGAAATCCATGTTGCTGGAAGATTCCCCGCAGTTACAGCAGGTGTTACCCGCTAACTGGTGGCAGGAAAACAATGTTCATCTGCATTCCGGTGTAACCATCAAAACGCTGGGTCGCGACACACGAGAGTTAGTGTTAACCAACGGCGAAAGCTGGCACTGGGATCAGCTTTTTATAGCAACCGGCGCGGCAGCTCGACCGCTGCCGTTGCTTGATGCACTGGGAGAACGCTGCTTTACCCTACGCCATGCCGGTGATGCCGCCAGACTGCGAGAAGTTCTGCAGCCCGAACGGTCAGTCGTGATTATCGGTGCCGGAACTATTGGTCTGGAACTGGCTGCCAGCGCCACGCAGCGCAGATGTAAGGTGACAGTGATTGAACTGGCGGCAACCGTCATGGGCCGTAATGCACCACCGCCCGTGCAACGCTATCTTTTACAGCGCCACCAGCAGGCTGGTGTGCGCATTCTGCTCAATAATGCCATTGAACATGTGGTCGATGGTGAAAAAGTAGAACTGACGCTGCAAAGTGGGGAAACGCTTCAGGCTGATGTGGTGATTTACGGTATTGGTATCAGCGCCAACGAGCAACTGGCTCGCGAGGCCAACCTTGATACTGCCAATGGCATTGTCATTGATGAGGCTTGCCGCACCTGCGATCCCGCGATCTTTGCCGGTGGCGATGTGGCAATCACTCGTCTTGATAATGGTGCACTACACCGCTGCGAAAGCTGGGAAAACGCCAATAACCAGGCGCAAATTGCCGCTGCCGCAATGTTAGGGCTACCGCTACCGCTACTGCCGCCGCCGTGGTTCTGGAGCGATCAGTACAGTGATAACTTACAGTTTATTGGCGATATGCGTGGCGATGACTGGCTTTGTCGTGGCAACCCGGAAACTCAGAAGGCGATTTGGTTTAATCTGCAAAACGGCGTGCTTATCGGTGCGGTCACGCTGAATCAGGGGCGTGAGATTCGCCCAATTCGCAAATGGATCCAGAGCGGCAAAACGTTTGATGCGAAACTGCTGATAGATGAGAACATCGCGCTTAAATCACTGTAACCAGGATAATTAGCGAATATCTCAATGCCTGGGGCGTGGCGAGGTGCAAGAGTGTGTATTACGTTTAAATCACATTATCTTGCAAAGGGATTGGTTATGAACACACTACGTTATTTTGATTTTGGAGCTGCCCGCCCCGTTTTGTTATTAATTGCCCGTATCGCCGTGGTCTTAATTTTCATTATTTTTGGTTTTCCCAAAATGATGGGCTTTGACGGTACGGTCCAATATATGGCCTCGTTGGGCGCGCCAATGCCGATGCTGGCAGCGATTATTGCGGTAGTTATGGAAGTGCCCGCCGCAATATTAATCGTGCTTGGCTTTTTCACCCGTCCGCTGGCGGTGCTGTTTATTTTCTACACGCTGGGTACGGCGGTGATTGGTCACCATTACTGGGATATGACCGGCGATGCGGTTGGGCCAAATATGATTAATTTCTGGAAGAATGTCAGTATCGCTGGCGCGTTCTTGCTATTGGCAATTACCGGGCCGGGGGCAATTTCTCTCGATCGGCGTTAAAAACATGCCGGATGCGGCGTGAACGCCTTATCCGGCATTTTATAAATTACAGTAACGCAACCCGCAACGACATCTCTGAAGTTGTTGATTCCCCTGGTGCAAGCGCAATGAGATCACCCCCTTCCGGGCGATGATGGTCATCTGGCGCATGGCTCATCGGTTCCAGACAGAAGAAATCAAACGCATATCCTTTATCAAACGCCGGGTCGGAAACAAAGATGAAATAACATGGTGCAGGTGGCGTCGTTTCCATGATGATGGCATAACCTTCCTGCGGCTGCTCGATGCGGGCCTGACCATTCCATCCGGCAAAACCATTGTTCACCCACTGGCGCGGCAACGGCGCGAGCTGGTTGAAATCCAGCTCCTGCGGTAGCTGCTCGCAAAACTCACCCGCCAGCCACTGCTCCCGCTCCAGCCAGTAACCGCTCGCCTGTGCCTGAATCCGCGTTTGCGGCGACAACGGAAAATAAGGATGCCAGCCGGTACCAAATGGCAGCGTCTCTGCCCCTTGATTGGTGACAGAGAGCGTCACCGTCAGCGTATCTGCCGTTAAATGAAACGCCTGACTTACCCGATAGTGATAGACACCGCTGCGATGTTCATACACCAGACACAAGCTATCTTCGCTGCGCGAGACACATTGCCACTGCCCCAGCCAGCCGTCGCCGTGCAGATAGTGCGCATCCCACTCAACATTCGGTTGCAGTTGATACTCACGCCCCTGCCAGACAAAACGGTTGCCACTCACCCGGTTTGCAAACGGCACCAGAGGGAAACAAGAGGCATCGGTTGCCACACCGCTTTTTTTACCAGGACGTAAGAGCGGCGTCGTATCGCGCCAGAAGCCTTCGATTACGCCGCCCTGGTCAGAAACGTCCAGCTTTAGCGACCCGTGGGATAAGGTATAGATGGTCATCCGCTAACTCCTTAATCCGGGAAGTTAATCACAACTTTCCCGCATTTGCCGCTCGCCATCAGCGCATAGGCATCACCTGCCTGTTCCAGCGAGAAGCGATGGGTAATGGCGTTACGCGGCCACAGCTTCCAGTCCGTCAGATCATGGGCGCATTTTTCCATATGGAACAGACTGGTCACCCAGGAGCCGATAATCCGCCGTTGATGGTGCATCAGATCGGCGCTGACCTCGAATTCCACTTTTCCGGTTTCACCAATGTAAACCACCCGTCCCCAGTCAGCAGTGGATTGCAACGCCAGTAAGCGACCTGCGGCATTACCGGAACAATCGAGCGCAACATCCGCGCCACCGTGGGTGAGTTCGGCGATAATCTGCGGCAGACCTTCGGTGGTTGCTAAATAGCCGTGATCCATCACCCCTAACTGTTTTGCCATCGCCAGACGTTCCGGCAGCATATCAACGCCGATGATCCTTTTTGCACCGCGACCTTTCGCCAGCATCATCGCCATCATGCCGACCGGCCCCAGACCGACCACCAGCACGTTATCGCTGCCGGAAACTTCGCCGCGCAAAATCCCTTCATAGGCCGTGCCAACGCCGCAACTGATAAACGCACCATCTTCGTAGCTCAGCGCATCCGGCAGGAGGATCAGATCTTTTTCTTCCGCCAGCAGATATTCGGCATGACCGCCGTCACGCTGCCAGCCGTAAGCCGCTTTTCCTTTGCCAGTACAAGAGATAGGAAAGCCGCGGCGGCAGTTCGGGCAAAAACCACAGCCAGAAATGTGATACACCAGCACGCGGTCGCCCTCTTTAAAATGGCGGCAGCCTTGCCCCATCGCCACAATCTGCCCGCACGGTTCATGACCGTTGATAAATCCCTGGTATAACGGTTTATCGGGTGCCGCCGCCGTAGCGCGGTGTTGGTGGTAGATATAGTGGACATCGCTTCCGCAAATCCCGGAGGATTTCATTTTGATCAGTACCTGGTTAATCCCCGGCGTCGGCACCGCAACTTCCCGCAGATCGACGGTTGAATTTCCTGGTAAATAAGCTGCCAGCATCGTTTTCATAAATCCCTCATTAACAATACGATTAATTTTCATCCCTGCCGCACCCGCGCCAGGGGCGTTAAGGTTTAGCGTTTCGCTTTACTGCTTCGCTGGGTCAGGAAGATATTCGCCAGCACCGCCACCACGATGATGACGCCGCGTACCACCTGCTGGAAAAAGGAGTTAATCCCGAGCAGCACCAGACCGTTACCGATTAGCGTAATCACCAACACACCAAGCAATGTACCGAACAGGGAACCGCGACCGCCGGAAAGTGCCGTACCGCCGACCACGACCGCAGCGATGACGTCAAACTCCAGACCGTTTGCGGCACCTGCGTTACCGGAACCGAGGCGCGCCGCCAACAAAATGCCGGTCACCGCTGCTAATAATCCCGAAAGGGTAAAAATAAGAATGCGTACCCGACGAACGTTAATACCGCATAACTGCGCCGCCGTGGCATTACCGCCAACGGCAAAAACCGAGCGCCCGAAGGCGGTTTTGCGGCTAATGAACACAAACAGCGCAAACAGCACCATCATGATCAGCGCGGATACCGGCACACCGAGAAATTGTCCGCCCAGCCAGTCCAGCACTTCGTTTTCGTCAATCGGCACTGGCAAGGCGTTCGTCATAAATAGCCCCATTCCGCGCAGGGCGCTCCACAGCCCCAGTGTGGCAACGAAACTTGGTACGTTAAACACGCCGCGCAGCACCCCGGCGAGCGTTCCCATCAGCGCGCCTAACAGCAACACCAGCAGACAAGCAATCGCCAGCGGAACCTCAAATTGCAGCAAAAATGCCAGGCACACCGAGACAAAAGCCACCATCGGCCCAACGCTGACATCAATTTCACCGGAGATAATAATCAGCGTCATCGCCCAGGCGGCAATCCCAATGGTGGCGGCATCGCGCAGCACGTTCATCTGGTTATTCAATGAGATAAAGCCAGGCGCGTTCAGGGAGAAGACCAGATAAAGAATGGCGATTACCACCAGCAAACCGATCTCATTAATATGGCGACTGACAAATTGTTTGAGCGAGACGCTCTTGCCCTGCGGCAATGGTAATGACGAAGCAGACATCTTCAGGTTCCTCGGTAAAATTCATCAGTGCACAGACAGAATGGCGGACATCAGCTCATCCACATTGACCGGCGAGTGAAACTCCTGCGAGAACGTACCGTGCTGTAACAACAGGATGCGGTCGCACACCAGCGGCAACTCCTCCACTTCACTGGAGATAAACACCACGCTTTTTCCTTCGGCAGCCAGCTCACGGACAATACGGTAAATCTGCTGTTTGGCTTCGATATCGACGCCGCGCGTTGGCTCGTCGAGCAACAAAATCTGGCTGGCGGCATAGACCCAACGACCGATCACCACTTTTTGCTGATTGCCACCAGAAAGCGTGCCGATGGGTGTTTCGCTACTGGCGGCCTTGACCGTCATCCGCTGCATCACCTCTTCGGTCAGGCGGCGGATGGTGGACCATTGCAGCACACCGTTGGTGCTGATTTTTTGCCGATTGGTCAGCACTGTATTTTCGTCAACGCCCAGCCAGGGAATGATCCCCGCTTCTTTGCGGTTTTCTGGCGTATAGCCAATGCCGCGTTTCAGCATGTCGCCGTAATCGGGGCGCATGATTTTCTCGCCGTTGATAACAATTTCGCCCTGTTCATACGTCTCCAGCCCAACAATCGCCTTCAGCAATTCACTGCGCCCTGCCCCCAGCAGGCCAGCAATGCCAAGCACTTCGCCACGACGTAGCGTAAAGCTGATATCCTCCAGCTTGGGCTTATGGCGTAACGCACGGACTTCCAGTACGGCCTGATCCACAATTTCCTGAGGGGCTACCGGCGCAATATCAACGTGATCACGCCCTAGCATTAGCGACACAATATGATGCGTGGAGGTGTTTTCGAGCATCACATCGCCCGCCACCTGACCATCGCGCATAACGGTGGCACAGGAGGCAATGCGGCGAATTTCTTCCATCCGGTGGCTGACATAAATCACCGCCACGCCCAGTGCCGACATCTTTTTAACCGCGCTGATCACCAGTTCAACTTCCGCACTCGCAAGCGAACTGGTAGGTTCATCAAGAATGACCACGCGCGGCTCGCCCTTCATCACCCGCGCAATTTCCACCAGCTGCTTTTGCGCCGGGCTTAGCGTTGAAACAAGTTGTTCAGGACTAACGTCAACGCCCAGCGCCTGTAAGCAACGTTGGGCATCCTGCGCCATTTGCAGGTAATCAATCATGCCGTTGCGGCGGGGCCACTGACCGAGGCAGAGGTTTTCCGCCACCGTCAGCCCTTCCACCAGACTTAATTCCTGATAAACCGCACGAACCCCCAGTTCAGCGGCACGGCGAGTCAACGTAGCTTCGTCACCTTCCAGTCGCGTCTCGCCAATCCAGATATCACCGCTATCCGGGCGTTCGCTGCCGGTAAGCATTCGAATGAGAGTCGATTTGCCCGCGCCGTTTTTACCTAACAGCGCACGAACTTCGCCTTTATTGAGCGTGAAGTTAACGTTATCCAGCGCAACGACGCCGGGGTAACGCTTATTTCCTGCCACCACTTTTGCTACCGGGACTGCCTCTGTTGCCGTGAACATAGGGACCTCTGCGAATCAGCGATTAGGGCAGACCATCAACGTGCGTTGCCAGCCACTGTTTACCATCTTCCGTTTTGGTATAGAGATCGATTGGCACCTGAATCACTTTTTCACCGTCGGCTTGTTTATTGATAACCTTCAATGT
>OGEM01001199.1_pt1 | contig 11950 bp, 9 predicted proteins | sample 1570741 | NCBI WGS metagenome assembly OGEM01 (sample SAMEA2582141, study PRJEB24529) | metagenome | biome: Human gut stool | place: China | collected 2011
CGCTGAAAGTACTTGGAGGGAAGCCTCCTGGGAGGATAGGAACTTGCCAAGCTTTAAAAAGAAATATAAAGTCAAATAAAAAGATAAATTGACTTTTTTAAATAAATATGATAATATAAATATATTGTTGGGGTGTCGCCAAGCGGTAAGGCAACGGACTTTGACTCCGTCATGCGTTGGTTCGAATCCAGCCACCCCAGCCACATAAGAATTGTAACTGCCTTATTTAGGCAGTTTTTTTTATATAAAAAATAACTGTAGATAAAATTTGCTATATATGCTATACTTAAAAATAGAATGGAAGAGGAGAAAATACAGTATGAAATATATAGTAATTTTAATGTTAATGTCGACTTCAATAATATTTGCTGAAACAAAATTTGAAGATTTAAATAAAGAGCACTGGGCATATAAATCAATAAATTCATTAGTTGAAAGAGGAATATTAAAAGAAAATAAATATAAATTTAATGGGAATGAAGCTCTTACAAGATATGATTTTGCTGAAAATTTAGCAAGAAGTATTGACTATATAGATTTAAAAAAAGCTAATAAAGAAGATTTAAATATACTAGAAGCTTTGATGCTTGAGTTTTCTCAAGAATTAAATAAAATAGGTTTTGATGCAAGTACTTTTAATGGAAGACTAGATAATATAAATGAAACTATTGAACTTTTGAGAGAGAGAGTAAATGAAAATGAGAAAACAATAGATGAATTAAAAAAGAGAATAGAAACTCTTGAAAATAAAAATTAAAATTAGGAGGGAATAGATAATGAAAAAACTGTCATTTGATTATTCTAAAGCACTTGGGTATGTAAGAGAAGAAGAATTATCTTTTATGAAGGAACAAGTTTTAACAGCTGAAAAATTTTTAAAAGAAAAAAATGGAGCTGGAAATGATTTTTTAGGTTGGATAGAATTACCAACTAACTATGATAAAGCTGAGTTTGAAAGAATTAAAGCTGCTGCAGAAAAAATAAAAAAAGATTCTGATATTCTTCTTGTTGTAGGAATAGGTGGTTCATATTTAGGAGCAAGAGCTGCAATAGATTTCTTATCTCATACTTTCTATAATAATTTACCAAAAGATAGGAGAAAAGGAACAGAGATATTCTATGTAGGAAATAATATTTCTGGAGTGTATTTAAAACACTTATTAGATATATTAGAAGGAAAAGATTATTCAATCAATGTAATATCTAAATCAGGAACTACTACTGAGCCAGCAATAACTTTTAGAGTTCTTAAAAAACATATAGAAGAGAAATATGGAAAAGCAGAAGCTAAAAATAGAATATATGCAACTACAGATAAAGCAAAAGGAGCACTAAAGAAATTAGCTGATGAAGAAGGATATGAAACATTTGTAATTCCTGATGATGTAGGAGGAAGATTCTCTGTATTGACACCAGTTGGATTACTTCCTATAGCTTGTGCAGGAATAGACATAGATGAGCTTATGGCAGGGGCTAGAGAGGCTCAAAATGACTATAATGCACCATTTGAAGAGAATGACTGTTACAAGTATGCTGCAATTAGAAATATTTTAAATAGAAAAGGTAAAAATATTGAGATGTTAATAAACTATGAACCAAGATTACACTATTTTGGTGAGTGGTGGAAACAACTATTTGGAGAATCTGAAGGTAAAGATGGAAAAGGATTATTCCCAGCAGCAGCAGATTTTTCAACTGATTTACACTCAATGGGACAATATATTCAAGATGGAAGAAGAGAGTTATTTGAAACAGCAGTATTAATAGGAGAGCCTGAAGCTGATATAACGATAGAAGCTGAAGAAGTAGATTTAGATGGATTAAACTATCTAGCAGGAAAAGGAATGGATTTTGTAAATAAGAAAGCTGCTCAAGGAACATTACTTGCTCATGTTGATGGTGGAGTACCTAATTTAGTAGTAAATGTCCCAGAAGCTACTCCATTCCATTTAGGATACTTATTCTATTTCTTTGAAAAAGCTTGTGGAATGAGTGGATATATTCTTGGAGTAAATCCTTTTAATCAACCAGGTGTAGAGTCATATAAAGCTAATATGTTTGCATTACTTGGTAAAAAAGGATATGAAAAAGAAGCTGAAATATTAAATAAAAGATTAGAGAATAAATAACTTTTATATATTTAAAGCTTAGAAGTGAGTTTTTTAACTCACTTCTTTTATCATAAATATTTATTAAATAAAAAGGAGAAATAATGAAATTTATAGAAGAATTTAAAAAATTTGCATTACGTGGAAATGTACTAGATATGGCAGTAGGAGTTATAGTAGGAGGAGCTTTTAGTAAGATTGTATCAAGTATGGTAAATGATATGATTATGCCTATAATAGGAGTTTTTACAGGAAAAATTAATATCTCATCTTTGAGTTTAAAATTACCATCTGGTATAGCTGGTGGAGATTCTGTAGTTATAAAATATGGACAATTTTTACAGAATGTTTTAGACTTTACAATAATTTGTTTATGTGTATTTTTTATGATTAAACTAGTAAATAAATTAATAAAGAAACATGAAGATAGTAAACCAACTCCAAAACCAACAAATGAAGAGCTATTATTAAGAGAAATTAGAGATATTTTAAAAAATAAGAACTAGTGAGAAATTTCTCACTAGTCTACAATAAGATTAACTATTTTTCCCTGATTAACATCTATTAATCCTTTATCAGTAATTTTTAAAGCTGGAGAAACTGGGAGTGAAAGAGTACATAATGACATAATAGGATTATAGTGTTTATATCCTAATTGTGACATTTTTTCTCTAAGTATTTCTACCTCTTTTCCAAGCTCTTGTACTGTTTTTTCAGAGAGGATACCAGCTACAGGTAAAGGAACTTCAGCTAAGATTTCTTCATTTTCTACACAACAAATTCCTCCTTGTAGCTCTATAATTCTATTAATAGCTTTAGTCATATCTTTGATATTTTTTCCAATAACCATAAGATTATGATGGTCATGAGCATATGTAGTTGCAATAGCTCCGTTTTTTATACAATCTCCAGTAACTAATCCAAAACCAATATTTCCATTTTTTCCATGTCTTTCAAAAACTGCAATTAACATATATGGAGAATTTTCCCAATCTAGATAACCATTTTTAACATTTAGCTTTTCTATTATTTCTGTTGTTCTTGTACTTCCATCAATTACTTTTATAATACGACAATTTACTTCATTCTCTTTATTATTTACGGGAATTTGAAAAATATCTTCATTGATTTTTTCTACTCTAACACTTTGGTAAAACTCTTCTGGAAATTTATAATCAGTAGGAATATATTTTGCTTCAGAATTAATATTATATACCTCTTTACCATCTATAAATGTTTGAGTAATATGAAGGTTTTTTAAGTTATCAATTAACAGAAAATCTGCTTTTTTACCTGGTGCAATAACTCCTCTATCGTGCAGATTCATTCTTCTAGCTGGAGTAAAAGTAGCACAATAAATAGCATTCTCTATATTAATACCTGCTTGAATAGCTTTTTTAATGACAACGTTAAGATGTCCTTTGTGCAAAAAAGTATCAGGCATAGTATCATCAGTAACAAAAGCAAAATGTTCATATAGATTATTTTCTTTAATATAGTTTATTAATTCTGAGGATATGGATTTTGCTTGTAACTCCATAAACATTCCATTTTCAAATCTTTGAACAAACTCTTCAAAAGTATGTTCTGTATGGTCACCATTAATTCCTAAGTATAAGAATTTAGCTAAATCTAAGTCTAAGAGTTTAGGACAATGTCCCTCAATAGCATATTGAGGTTTATTTTTCTTGACATACTCTATAAATTTACAGATATCTAAAGAGTTATCAACAATAACTTTTCTATAATTCATAATTTCTCCAATACAGATAACTTTTGGATTAGAAGTTAAATTTTTCATTTCTTCAAAATCTAAAATAGCTCCAGTTGTTTCTAAATCAGGAGAAGTAGAAGGAACACTACTAGGAATACCGTAAAAAATAGAAGTATTAATACTATTTTCAGCAGCAATCATAGCTTCTATTCCTTTTTTACCAAATACATTGGCAATTTCATGAGGTTCTGCAACAATAGTTGTTACTCCATTTTTAGAAAGATGATGGCAAAAAGGTGCAGGTGTCATCATAGAACTTTCTATATGCATATGGATATCTATAAATCCTGGAATCATATATTGATTTTTTCCATCAATAGTAGAGCTAGCCTCAAATTCTATATTTTTATTATTGTCTATATACAAAAATTTATTATTTAAAATTGCTACATTACCATCTTTAAATTTTTTTAAATAAGAATTAAAGACTTTTACATTTTTTACTAATAAATCAACTTTCATATAAAAACTCCTACATAGTTAAAGTATAGAAATAATAACAAAGGACAGCTGCAAAAGGATACATTGTTAGAGGCAATTCTTTATGTTTACCACTTGCTATTTTTAAAATAACATAGACAATTATTGCTGCTGCAATACCATTAGCAACGTTATTTGTAAAAATTGTTAAGGCAACAGATAAAAATGCAGGAACACATTCAGTAGTATCTTCATAATTTATATTTTTCATTCCACCCAACATTTTTACTCCCATAAGAATAAGAGTAGGAGCAGTAGCAGCAGAAGGAATCATAAGGGCTAAAGGTGTTATTAAAAACATAAGAATAAAAATAAAAGAAGTAGCTACAGCTGTTAATCCTGTTTTTCCACCAGCTTCTACTCCAGAAGCAGATTCTAAGTATGTAGTCATACAAGGCATACAAAATAGACTACCTAAAACAGTAGATATAGAATCTACATAGAAGCATTTTTCTATACTAGGTAAATTTCCATTTTTATCAAGTAGACCAGCTTTTGCACCAACCCCTATAACAGTTCCAAATGTTGAGAAAAAGTCAGGAATAAATAAAGCAAATAGAAAAGGTAAGTATTTTATATTTAATGCTCCCATAACATCTATATTAAAAATCATATCTGTAGGATTTCCAGGGGCTGCTAAAAAAGAAGTAGGGATTTTAGTAACTCCCATAGGTATTCCTATTAATGTAGTCAAGATAATGGCAAGAATAACTCCACCCTTTACTTTTCTAACTTCTAAAATAAGTAAAATTATTAAACCAATAATAGCTAATATAGCAGTAGGAGTTGTTAAATCTCCAAAACCAAGAACATTTTTTTTAGCATTAGCTATAATTATTCCAGCATTTCTAAAACCTAATAATGAAATAAAAAGCCCAATACCAGCACTAATAGAAATCTTAATACTTAGTGGAATTAATTTTACGATTATATCTCTAAGTCCAATAAATGAGATAATAACAAATAGAAGTCCTTCCCAGAAAATAACTCCAGAAGCAACAGCAGGAGATATTCCCTCACCAATAATCATAGAAACAGAATAAACTGCTACACTTCCAAGTCCAGGTCCTAAAACAAAAGGTCTATTAGTAACTATTCCCATAGCAATAGAGGTAATAGCACATAATATAATAACCATTGTTAAAACTCCTGATTTACCAAAACCAGCTGAGCTCATTATAGAAGGGACAGTAGCTAATACATAAGCCATAGTAGCAAATGTAGTTAGTCCTGCTATTAATTCTGTTTTAATATCAGTTCCATTTTCCTTTAATTTAAATTGTTTTTCTAAAAAATTCATGTTAATAATAAATCCTCCTCTTAAATATATTTGAAATATCATTATAACATATTTTGAATAAAATGTGAATAATATCACATAATAATTAAAGATACTGTAAATTTATTTTTAATTAAACCTATTTTTCTTTTATTTTTAAGGACTTTGTGTTAAAATTATTTGTAAAATATTTTTGGAGATGAGAAAAATGACAAATAATACTGCAGAAAAATTAGAGAAGTTACCATTAAGAAAATTATTTTTAGTAATGGCAGTACCATCAGTACTAGCTCAATTAATAAATGTATTATACAATATTGTAGATAGGATATATATAGGTCATATAAAAGAGGTAGGTTCTTTAGCACTTACAGGGGTAGGTGTGACATTTCCAATAATAATGGTGGTTTCCGCTTTTAGTGCTTTTGCTGGACAGGGAGGTGCACCCTTAGCTTCTATTGAATTAGGAGCTAAAAATTATAAAAAAGCAGAGAAAATATTAGGGAATAGTACTGCTTTATTAATAGTATTTGCAATAGTATTAACTATATTTTTTCAAATTTTTAAAACTCCATTATTATATGCTTTTGGAGCTAGTGATAATGTTATAAAATATGCTCACGACTATATAGGATTATATTTATATGGAACGATTTTTGTTATGTTATCTTTAGGACTTAATACTTTTATTAGTGGACAGGGAAATGCAAAAGTAGCTATGTTATCAGTTTTAATAGGAGCAGTTACTAATATTATTTTAGATCCTATCTTTATATTTGTATTAGGAATGAGAGTAAAGGGAGCAGCATTAGCTACTGTTATATCACAAGCTTTAAGTGCAATTTGGGTTGTATATTTTCTTTTATCTAAAAAAAGTGTAATAAAGATAAAAATAGAAAATTTAAATCTGGAGAAAGAGATTTTAAAAAAGACAGGAACATTAGGAATATCTCCTTTTATTATGCAAAGTACAGAAAGTTTAGTTCTGTTAACTTTAAATTCAGGGTTACAGAAGTATGGTGGAGATATATATGTAGGTTCAATGTCTATATTAACAAGTGTACTACAACTAATAACAGTACCAGTTTCAGGTATAACCCAAGGTATTCAACCTGTAATAAGCTATAATTTTGGAGCTGGTAATAGAAAAAGAGTTTTACAAACATTTAAAGGAATGTTAGGAGTATGTTTAACAGTAACAATTATGATGGGAGGAATAGGAGTAATTTTTCCAGAGATATATGTTGGTATTTTTACTGATTCAAAAGAATTATTTGAGTTAACTTCTAAATTTATGCCAATTTTTGTATTGGGAATGGTAATCTTTGGAATACAACAAGCTATTCAAGGAACTTTTTTAGCTTTAGGACAAGCTAAATATTCTATATTTATAGCTTTATTGAGAAAAGTTATTTTATTGGTTCCTTTAGCAGTTATTCTACCAATTTTTATGGGAGTAAAGGGAATATATTATGCTGAACCAATAGCTGATATTACTTCAGTAAGTATAGCAAGTATAACTTTTCTTTTAACATATAAAAAAATATTAAAAAGTAGAGGAATGAAAAAATGAGGGCTATTTATAGCCCTCAAAATTTATTTTTATTATCTATATATTAGTTAGATAATTTTTCTATCTATCATTTTTCTAACTACACTCTTAGCAAGGTTTATTCTTTCCTCAACAGTTGATATATCTAGATATTCATTTTTATTGTGAGCTTCTCCTCCAACAGGACCAACAGCATCTACTACTCCAACTCCTAAGATACCTAAGAAGTTTCCATCAGAACAGCCACCAGCAACTTCCCAATCATATCTTATACCCATCTCTTTTTTACTTTCATCAAATAAATCACGAAGAAGAGCAGATTTATTATTAAGTACTAATGGAGGTCTATATCCGATCTCCTTGATTTTAACTTTTATTCCTTCTACCTTAGGATTCTCTTGAAGTTTTTTCATAGTCTCTCTAATTGTTTCAAAGAATTCTACTTGATGAGACCTTCCTTCAAATTTAAAACAAGCATAATCAGGGACAATATTAACTCCAGATCCACCTTCTATAAGTCCAACGTTTAAAGAATTTTTAATATCCCAGTTATGAAGTTTAGAAATCTCTCCGACCCAATGAGCAGCTTCTACAATAGCATTGACTCCTTCTTGAGGATAGTTTCCAGCATGAGATGCTTTACCAAAAAATTCTACTTGATATTTAACAAGTCCTTTTCTTTCTATAACAGCATTTCCATTTTTACGTGCTGGTTCAAATATCATTGCATATTTTGCCTTTGCCCCAATTTTTTCAATTATAGGTCTAGAGTGTATAGAGCTTATCTCTTCATCAGTATTCATCACAAGAGCTATTGTTATATCTTCATCCTTAAACTCTTTAGCAACTTCAACCATTGATAAAACACCAGATTTCATATCATATACCCCAGCTCCAGTTGCTATATTTCCTTCTAATTTATATGACCAAGTTGGAACAGTTCCTCTTGGGAAAACAGTATCATTATGACCTAAAAACATTAAATCAACATCTTCAGAATCTCTATTTTTTGCAACTAAAATAGGATTTTTTCCATCATTTTGAGGATAAACTTCAACAATCCAATCCTTTTCTAATTCTTTTTTAAATATTTCAGTAACTTCTTGTACTCCTTCAGGAACATTACTTCCACAATCAATATTAACAAGTCTTTCTAAATCTATTAAAAATTTTTTCATATCCATATATTTTTCCCCCTAAATATTATCCAAAGAATACCATATTTGATATAATTACTGCTAATAATCCACCTAACATAGGGATAGCAGTTCTTTTTACAACTTCAAATGGAGATACTCCAGAAATTCCAGAAACAGCAACTATTACTGCTGTAATAGGAGATACACTTCTAGCAATTCCTGCAGATAATTGCATTGGCATAAGCATAACAATAGGATTTAATCCCACAGATGCCGCTACAGATGGAGCAAGAGCTGCAAAGGCAAAGAAAGGAGCATTTCCAGAACCCATTAATATAGATGATACAACAATGATAGCAGTCATAACTAAAATCATTGGTTGAGGACCTAATCCAGCTGATTTTGTAGATTCAATAAGAGCACTGATAACACCTATCTTAGTTAATCCTAAAGCAAAGAATTCTCCAGCAACAATAAGAGTTATAACATTAGCAAATTGATTTCCCATTGCATTAAAAATGATTTTTAACTCTGCAAGAGTTGATTTAAAAGCTTTTCTTCTGATTCCCTCAATAATCATACTAAGAGTAATACTCATAAACATAGCTTCTACAACACCTATTTTAATACTACTTCCAGTTAAAGGACTGAATACTAAAATTATTAATAATGGAATAATAGGAAGAAAAGCATAAAATTTAGGAACTTCTTTCTCTTCCTCTTTGCTTTCAATATTAGAATTAAAACTTGTTGTATCTAATTTTGCATCCATTTTTTTATTAACTATATAGTGTAGAATTGTGATAACAATTACAGTAACTATTGCTACAGGAATTTGATAGTTAGCAAAATAAAGGGCAGCATCCATTTCAGCAGTTTTTGAAGCTAATACAGCATTACCTGAAGCTGGTCCTAAATCAAGACAAGCAGCAGTTCCAATTACAGAAGTAGCAGCTAATGAAGAAACTCCTAATGAAACAAGAATAGGGTATACAGTAACCATTAATAATACTCCAAGTCCTGAGGCACTAGGAATAAATACATTTAAGATTTGCCCTACCACATAAGATAGAGCTAGAACAATATATGGTGAATTTAATTTTTGTAATGGTTTAATAGAAAGTTTTACTAGGGCATTACTAGCACCAATGTGATCCATATATTTAGCAAAAGCTGAGACTATCATGATAGCTAATCCAAGACTACCAGAGGTTTTTATAAAGTTTTTACTCAATTGAGCAAAAATATCAAGGTATAATGAACCAGTAGCACTTTTTTCCATAACAGGAGAGTTATTTAAAAGTATTCCACCAAGAAGTAGAGCAGCTCCACCTATAATTAAAACTCCTTGAGCATGATATTTTTTTACAATTAAATATCCTACAATTAAAATAACTAAAATTGCAACAACAAAATTCATTTTTATTCCCCCTTTTTAAATATTTTATAAAAAAGGTAATTAACTTTTTAGTTTAATCACCTTTATAGACTATTATTTATCTATCTTATCTGCCCCATGTCTGTAGTGAGGTAGTAATAGAGGTGATATTCTATCTGTTTCTATTCCATTTTTCTTTAACTCTTCGTGGTATTGCTTTACATGTTCTAATGTTAATTCTTTTACAATAACATTTTTACTCTTATTTCCTGCACTCTTACCAGCTCTACGTCCAAATACAATTATATCAAGTAATGAGTTACCCATTAATCTATTTCTACCATGAATTCCACCAGCACATTCTCCAGCTACATATAGATTTTCAACCTTAGTTTCTCCATACTCATTAATTAAAAGACCACCATTTTGATAATGAAGAGTAGGATATATTAGAATAGGTTCTTTAGTCATATCTATTCCAAACTTTTTAAACATTCTATACATTGCAGGAAGCCTCTTTTCTAAAGTTCCTTCTCCATGAATAATATCAATAAGTGGAGTATCTAACCATACACCAACTTCACCAGTAGGAGTATTTATTCCTTTTTTATTTACTTTACACTCATTGATTATAGCTGAAGCTTCTATATCTCTTGTTTCAAGATGATATACAAATTGTTCTCCATCTACATTTAGAGGAGTAGCTCCAAGTCCTCTTACTTTTTCAGTAACAAGGGCTCCAAATATTTGAGAAGGAAAAGCAACTCCTGTAGGGTGGTATTGGATTGTATCAGCAAAAGCAAGTTCAGCACCTACTCTATAACCTAAAATAAGTCCATCTGCAGTAGCTCCATAGTGATTTGAAGTTGGGAATCCTTGATAGTGTAATCTTCCAGCACCCCCTGTTGTTAAAATTACAGTTTTAGCTTTTACAACAGAATATTCCTCTGTTTCAAGATTGAATAAAATAGCTCCTGCTACTTTTCTATCTGAATCTTTTAAAAGTTCTACTACTGGAGAGAACTCTACAACTTCTACTCCTAAGTTTCTAACTTCATCTCTAAGTACACGCATTATCTCTGCTCCACTATAATCAGCAGCTGCATGCATTCTTTTTCTTGAAGTTCCTCCACCATGGTTAGTAAGCATAGTTCCATCTTCTTCTTTGTCAAACATTACTCCATAGTCATTTAACCACTTAATAGCTTCTGGAGCATCATGTACAAGAGCTCTTACTAATTCTGGTATATTAGTAAAATGTCCTCCACCCATTACATCAAGATAATGTTTAGCAGGAGAATCATCTGGCTTATCAGCAGCTTGAATTCCTCCTTCTGCCATCATTGTATTAGCATCTCCAAAACGAAGTTTAGTAGCTATCATAACTTTTGCTCCAGTTTTAAATGCTTCAATAGCAGCAGAAGCTCCAGCTCCTCCAGCACCAACAATAAGAACATCTACATCATAGTCAATCTTTTGAAGATTGATTTTATCCATTTCTATTCTACTTTTTGCTTCTATTAAGTTAGCAAGCTCTAAAGGAACTTTTTGTCCCTTATTTACTCCTAGATTAATTGTTCTAAATCCACTTTCAATATAGTCTGGATGATTTTTCTTTAAAATTTCCAATTTTTCTTCTGGAGATAATCTAGGAAAATCATGTCCAAGTCTTTTTGAACGAGTTGCTTCAACTTTTTTAATCAATTCTCTCATTTCTGGTGTATACATCAATAAACCTCCAATTTATACCCTTTATTATTTAGCAATATCTCTATGATTATATAGGTCTTTAAGTTCATCAATACTTTTACTCATTAACTCATCAAGTTCAGCATCCATTTTTCCATCTTTTATTTCTTGAACTCTTTCAGCTAAATGTTTACTTTCTGGTGCAATATATTTTCCTGTAATACGACGAGCTAAAAGTCCTACATTGTAATGAGTAATTCCAGCAGGACATCTTGATGCACAGATTCCACAACCTACACAGTCAAATGATTCTTCAGCACATTTTTCAAATTCTCCTCTTTGAGCATAAGCAATATATTGCATTACATTTAATCCTTGAGAACATCCTTTAGTACATGCATTACAACCTATACATTTATATAGCTCAGGATATAATTCTCCCATTGTTTCTGCTGTAGGTTCAATTTTATCCATATCGTATACAGCTTTTTTTCCAGGGAAGAAAGGAATTTGAGTAAGATACATTCCATCTTCAACTTGACTTTGACAAG
>OGEM01001200.1_pt1 | contig 11932 bp, 18 predicted proteins | sample 1570741 | NCBI WGS metagenome assembly OGEM01 (sample SAMEA2582141, study PRJEB24529) | metagenome | biome: Human gut stool | place: China | collected 2011
ATTTTTTACCTCCTTTATGGTATCAATTTTAGCAAGTGGAATGATATCTTCTCGCTCAATATCTACAATAAAATTTTGTTGATATCTATATCGTGATATAGTTTGTTGCTGCAAATAATCATTGATATTAGTTATTTTTAAATCTCCTCTTAACACAATATCTTTAAAACATCTGCTTTTAAAATCTTTATTTAAAGTATATCTAGTAAAAATATTTTTATTTGACAACTCATAAAGTAATTTATCTAAATCAAACTTTTTATCACTCTTATAATAAACTTGAATTTCCAGCATATACTCAGCATTAAATATATACTTTTCAATTAGCTCTCCTTTAAACTCTCTTGAAACTAAATAACCTTCACTTTCTATGTTTATTTCAATCACGTCAAATCTAATTAAAGGATATCCTTTAAAAGCTCTTATATCATCATCTGACAGCTCCACAGAGGATAATATACAAGGGTATATAGTTCTATTTGATAGATATTCATACCAAAAATTTATCAAATCTTCTTTAATAGTCATCTACTACCCTCCTAGCTAAAAATCTTGTGTAATCTGCTAATAGTTCACTATCTCCTATAGCCTCTAGCTTATATTTTTTAGAATTATAAACAATTACATCTCCAATCATAGGTGTATACTCTTCATTTTTTATAAAGTAAATTATTCTATCACCTTGTAAAAATCCTGTATTATCTTCTAATTGTAAAGGTGTAGGTTCTAATATAGCCGCTTTAGCTTTAAGGGTTTCTATAATTATTTTAGGAACTCCAGCAATTATTTGTCCTTTAGTTTCTCTAGTGACAGATACAGGAACTGCATATTTTTTTATAATATTTTTATGTCTAAATATTTTAGTCATTGTTACCACGTCCTATTGTGTTACTTTTGCCTTTGTTAGTTACAATCTTAGTTCCTATACTTCTTCTTAAATCTCCATTATCAACCAAAGGTGTACCATCTCTATATTTTAAAGGTGGTGGCATATCTCTACCTAATTCAGCTTTAGTTTTAGAAGATAATACAATAGCAATTTTTTTATTAGCTTCTTCAAAAGTAGTTTTACCTTCTGCAATCTTTTTTATTTGATTAGCTAGTAATTGTTTATAAAACTTTTCATTTCTCGTATAAGCCAAGCTCAACCATCTTCTAGCAGGGATTTTAACAATAGTTCCTTCTTTTACTACTCTTTTAAGAGGAGGAACAAAGTGTGTTTTTTTAACTTTAAACTCTGTTCCAAACTCATGTACTGCTCCTATCATTACCATTTTAGAGTCATCATCACCAAAAACTCCAGTTTTAAAAGAAACATTCCCTTCCTTACTTAATTTTTTAAGCATTTTACCTAGCTTAGTAGGTTTAAAAGTTACTTTCACACTCATGATAGAAAACCAACTCCTGAAACTGGTAAGTCTTGGTCCATAGCTATTGTTTGACTTTTTAAAGATAAATACATTTGTCCATAAGTACTACCTTGCAATCCCATTCCTAGCTTTGGTGTGAGCTTTTTATCTCTAGTATTACCATTTAAAGTATCTTCAGATGTTTTAAGATAATTCATATAAAGCAAATGGCAGGTCATGTAGACTTCTGCCATTCCTCTGTAATCTTCATCTAATTGTCCAGTTTTTATATCTTTATCAACTATTATTGCAGCAAATTCAAGTTGCAATTCTATTACTCTATCTTCAAGATCTTCAACTTCAATATAAGTATCTTTTATTTGTTGTGGTCTAGCTATTGGTGTCATTACATCACCTACTTCTTAGGTTTTTCCTTTGTTTCCTCTTCTTTTTTATCTTCTTCATAAGAAACTACAATATATTTTTCTTTTACTGCCTCAGCTATCTCTTTATTATTAACTAAAATCTCATCTATAGCTTTTTTTTGTTCCTCAGATACTTCTGCAATAGAAGTACCTGGAACAAAACAAAATGATTCCATCCATATTTTACTTTTTGTATTATTTTCAAATTTAATCTTCATTAGTTCCTCCTAAATAGCTCCTGTTAATTTAACTACTGCCTCAGGTTGTATTAAAGCAAATTCTGATATTTTTTCTTCAATAGGTGTGATTGTAGCTCTTCCTTCTTCATATTCTTTTCCAATTGAAAGAGGTAAAACATCAATAAATCCCATGTTAGACGGTATATCATCTAATCCCATTGCAGTTTCAATTCCAATAACTCCTTTTATATTAGCAAAGTATTTTCTTCCAATTAAAACTTCTCTAATGCTCTTAGCATCTGTGATAGTTTCTCCAGTTTTTGAAGTGTAAGGTCTTTCTAAAATAAAATCAAGTTTTTCAGGTAATACTAATGTTCTAGCAACAAATTTTTTACCTGTTTCCATAGCTACTTTCATTTTAAGAATATCTCCTACAATTTCTTCTCCAGTAGCAGTTTCCCAAGTTTTACTAGCAGTAACTACATGTATTCCTTGATGCCCTTCAGATACAAATCCTTTAAGTCCAAGCTTTTCAAATCCTTTTAATAAGAAATCATTTTCAGTTTCAGCAACTATTCTAAATGCTTGTTCAGTTCTATTAAGTGGATAAACTTTACCAGTTTTAATATCATCTAGCTCGTTAATATCTGTTCTAACACCAAATGAAATCCATTTTAAAGGAATTGTTGTAGGAATCCCATCATCTGCTAATGTTGGAACTGTGTTAGGTCTTAAATCAGTAATAAGAGCTTTACCATCAAAGAAATGTTTTATATAAACAATGTGTCTAGTAGCTACATCAACACCATCTAAATTAGTAATTCTTGGTAATATTTCTCTAGCAAATAAAGGCACTCTTTTTTCTTCTATAATGTCTGCTAAAGCTCCAGCATAAACGTCTCTTATTGCACTTTTAGCAATTGAATTTGTTTTTTCTTTCATCTATTTATTCCCCCTTTTATCCTCTTAAATGTAAAATAGCGTATCCATTTTCTTCTGCTGATGTTTCAAATACTCCGTTAACATCATCATAACTTTCTGTTCCTGTTTTTGCCCATTTACCATTCGCTCCACAAGCTGCTTTATCCCCTGCAACTACTGCTGATGCGACTTTAACCCATACATAACCTTTTTTAATAACTTCTACAGTAGATTTTGCAGCATATTTTTTATCCTCGTTAATATTTAAGTTTTTAGCTGCTGCAACTCCTATAAATTTTCCTCCTGTTGTCATTAATTTACATTGATCAACAGGATCAGTTCCTCTCATAACTCCAGCACCAAATGGTACTTCTACTTCACTATAAAAATAACCATACTCATCATAAGTTGATAAAATTCTTGCCATTTTACCTTCTTTTCTAATTTCCATTAATTTCTACCTCCTATCTTATTAACTGCCATTTCCAATCTTGACATTCCATTAGTTTTAGCCTCTTTATCTTTAACATTTGAAGGTGTTACTTCTGGTTTATCAATTGTATTCAGTTTAGCAATAGCTCCTTGATATAATCCATCTATAAATGCTGAACTTTTATCTGTTAAGTCAATATTTTGGAATGCTGAATTAATAACTTTTTTCTTTAAGTCATCAGAATTTAATTTAACAAGTTCTTTAATATCTTCTCCAGTCATTTCTGATACTTCAATAGCTTTATTGATTCTTTCTGTGAACTCACCATTTAAAGTTTGAACCATTCCATTTACTTTTTGATTTAACTCTTCATTAGTAGCTTTCAAAGCTGTAATTTCACCACTTAGAGAATCTACTTCATTTGTTTTAGTAGCTAATTCTTTATCTCTTATTAATAACTCTGCATGTAGTTCAGCTGCTTCCATTTCTTTTCCATTATATTTAACTGCCATTTTTCCTCCTTTATTTTCTTTTTGGTACATTCCTTTTTGATAACTTATGTTATCATCAATAGAATTTAGTTTGATAACTCCTACTTTCTCCCCTGCACGACCAGTTGGAACTAAAGAGAAGTGATTTAACTTCAAATCTATTTGTTTAACATCATAAAACTCTCCATCATCAGTAACCCCTGACTCTTCTAAGATGTCACAGTAATAGCCTATTGAGAATTGTTCTTTTCTCCCTAGCTTAATTTCTTTAATAGTTGAGTTGTCTATCACTCTAACATCTACTTTTAGCTTTTTATCTTCTATACCATAGTTTTTAGTTACAAAACCTTTGATATATGTTTGAGCATTAACAGAATTGAGAAATTCCCAAGGGTGCATATCCGTCATTATTAAGCCTGTAGCTTGAGGTACTGCCTTTTCTAGTTCCTCTAGAGGTATAACTTCTCTTGATATTCTTTCTTTCTGATAATCCATATATTCCATAACTTTATCAGCTTCTGAAATATATCCTGTAAGATCTAAAAATCCATCCACAGTCTCATTTTGTCTGATAACATTAAATAAAATATTTTTTTTCATTTCATCACCCCCTTTCTCATAGATTTAAAACTTCAGCTTCTACTACATCAGCAACACATCTACATCTAATAGCACTTCCTGGTATTTCTCCATCTGGTGGGTTATCCCAAGAATAAATTTTCCCTTCTCTATCTTGATGAGAAGGTCTTACTCTTTTATCTCTTGCAGTTACCCATTTAAATTTTTTTAGCCCTATTCCTTTAAATTGAGCCTTAGTTGCTTGTGCATAAACATTACCTACTTGATCTGCTGCTATTAAATTAGCTCTATTCTTTTCTATTCCTGTTGCTTTAGATATTGCATCTGACAACTCTTTAAGAGTTAATCCTTTTTCAATTTTTTCTTCTACTAACTTACTAACAATATCATCATAAGTTCTCAAATACTTAGCAGGTTCTGCTTTTATCAAAGCTATATTATTTTTTAAAATTTCTCTAAGTTCTTCTATGTCTATGTAAGGTTGTGAGAAAAAGCTTATTCCTTTTATAGTTGTTATATCTGCATTGATTCCTTCAATAGTGTAATTTAAAGCTTCTAATAAATAATCAATACACATTTCACTAGCATACTCAGTTGTTAACAACTCTAAAAAATAATCTATTAACTCATCATTTTTATCACTTAACTCTTCAATTTCTATAATTTTCTCATCATTTTTACTGTTTATCTTACTTTTTTTAGATATTTTAAGAATTTCTCTAAATTTTCTCTCTATATCATCTATAAACTTATTTAATTTTTTTGCATAAGCAAGTTCAGAGTTCAAAGGAAATTTTTCCATCTTACTCACCTAGCTCCAAGCTAGAAATAAGCTGTTCCTTTAAATTTTCTAATACATTCTTATCTATATCAATGTCTTTAATATTCTTTTCTAGTATGCTAATAGATTCAACTAATATTTTAGTTTTTTCAGCTTCTATTTTATTAATTTCAGCTTCTTCTTTTTCATCCATTGATCTAATAGAATTAAAATTTAGTTCAAATTCAATATTATATTGTCCTTGCTCAGCATATAAGAGTTTAATGATATTTCTAAGCATTTCATCAACATTATCTTTTTGAAACTTTTCAATATACTCATACCATTTTTTACTATCTTCTTTAGCACTAGCTAATGCTCCTTGTGCAGTTCCTACAAGCCTAGAAACTGGAATACCTGTATCAATAGCTATTTCAGAGTAAATATAGTTTTTTAGTTTATCAAAGTCTATACTTTGTGACATATTAACTGTTTGAAAGTCATCATCTACACCTGTAACTAACAGAGTTGATGAGTTGATCTCCATCTCTTTTTTAGCTTTGTACTTGTTCAAACCTATTTCTCTTAATATTTTATCTAGTTGCCCTTTATCAGCTATTTTTAAAATTTTCAATAAAGCTGCATATGCTAATTGCCCAGCACTCCAAATTCCACTATCTTTTATAATTAAGAGTTCCCAAATTCTTTTAAAAAATGAATCTCCTGTGTAAGTAGAGCTAGTTGTGTATTTATCTACGCGAGGGAAAGGTTCATAACCAGTTAGCCAGCTAGAATCTATTTTAACAGTTGGAACTTCTCCATAAGGATTTTTAAAATCAATATTTTTTATTTTTCCATATTGTTCCTTCATCTTGTCCATTTGCCGTTCAATAGCGATAATATCTCTAGCATAAAAAATATTAAAATCTTTTATCTTAACTATTTTATTCAAATCTAAATGTTCACCTGTTGCTAGTGGGAAACCCTCTAAAACAGGAAATAAGAAAGCGATACCATCTTTTAAGCCTGTTTCTATTAGAGAAGTTAAATAGTCTGCACATTCTAATTCAACAAATCTTTTCATTACTTTTTCATCTAGAGATTTATTGTTAGACTCTATTGTGAATCCTGATTTTATTGAAGATGAGGCAATATCATTTAATAATCTCTTAGCAAATCCCTGCCCCCAGTACATAATATCTATTTCTTGTTGAGTCAACTTTCTTTCTTCTGTTAATTCTTGAGAAGAAATTGGGTCTAATATATTATCTCCTTTTGTTGACATTGGATTTGAAGATTTAAAAAAGTTCTGTCTTTTTCTTCTTTTCAATTTCTCACCTCCTCTACACAACACTAATTACATTTCCTTTATTAGCTACTACTTGACAACCATAACTTGTACAGTCTACAAGGTCATCGTGAGCATCAACTGGGAAATTGATTAATTGATTTTCAAAGTATGATAGCCAAGGAGCACCTTTTAAATGATAAACTTTACCATTTGCATAATATAAAACTGCTGTTCCTGCTCTCTCTATCTTATCTCCTATAGCTTTTAGCACTTCAACAGGACGCCCTACTCTTTGAAGTTTTTGAATTATTCCTGTCCCTGATTGTTTATCTTCTATAGCTTGGAATCTTAAATCAAATTTTTGCCAGTTCTGATCTATAGCTTTCTCTTGATCAGGTACTTCTATTCTTGCATGGAATACATCCCCAACTAAAATATCATAATCTGGAGTAACTCCAAATGTGATTATTCCTGTTTCGTCATTTTCTTGTTTATCTTTTTGAGCTGTATCAATAGTTGAGAAAAACCAACAATCTTTAAGTAAAAATTGTTTTTTACCTTGCTCAGTATAAAGAGTGACAAAATACTCATCAAATTCAAAGTATTGAAAATATTCTCTTTTAAAATATTCTCCACTATCTGTTTGAGGTTTTTGCTTGTATAAGCTCCACCAAGCTCGTGGATTTAATTTAAAAGGTATAAAATACTTTTCATCATACATTTGAGGATATAAAGCTTGTCCTACTTTTCTTCCTAAAGCGTCTTGTTCTGCCTCTTCTTCAGTTTCACATATAGCCATTAAGTCAAGTTTTATCCAGTTCAAATCTTTTTCAGTTTCTTCTATTTTCCCTCTAAGATCTGCATTGTGCCATCTTGTCATAATCAATACAATTATTCCATTTTGATGTACCCGAGATGCAAACGTAAAGTTGTACTCCTCAAAAATACTTTCTTGAATAGTCTTTGATATAGCCTCTTGTCTATTTTTAACAGGGTCATCTATAATTAATAGTTCTGCTCCTTCTCCTGTTGCTGCTCCTCTTATAGAAGAACCTTTAAACCTTCCACCACCTTTTAATTCCCACATAGCTTTTTGAGACACATCATTTCTAAGCTTAACATCAAATAATCTTCCTGCCAGTTCATTAATCCATTCTCTATTTTTTTGACCTGCTTTCTGTACTAAGTTATCACCATAGCTAGTAACTATTGTGTTTCTCCAATCTGCTCTACTCATAAACCAACTTGGAAAACAGTTAGTTATACAAGTGCTTTTCAAATGTCTAGGTGGTATAGAGATTGCTATTCTAGACTTTGAATCTATATCTTTAAAGAGTCCTCTCTCAGCTAATGTCAAAACATCACATATTAGCTCAATATGCTCACCTAGTATCAAAGGATTAGCAACTGGAAAAGTCTGTTTAAAGTATGAAAAATAACTTTCACGACATAAATAGTCATTAATTTTACTATAAAGTTTCAACTCTTTATCCATAAAATTTTCTAAACTTTCTATTGCATCATTAAACTCTTTTTCAATCTTTTTCAGTTCTATAAAATCTTTAAATATCTCAGTTGATTCATATTCAGTGTGATTATTAATTTTAAAAAATCTTTTTAAATTCTCTAAAGACTTCATTTTTTTATACCTCTAGCCTTTTTTAACATTTTGATTATTGCATCTCTATCTGTTTTCTCTCCATTTAGTTCTGATTCATCTTCTTTTTCTAATCCTAGATACTTAGTCAAGAATTTAAGTGATTCTTTTCTATCTTCAAGTTCAATAGATACAGTGCTATTTTCCTTATATGATCCTTCATTCTCTGACCTGGAAGATTTAATAGTAATCTTTTTTATAAGAGTTCCATCCGTATTCTCTTTTAAAGTTCCATCTGCATTGATGTAGTCATTTATATCAGAAAAAGCTATTTGTGAATGTCTGTTCAATATTCTCTCTTGTGATAAAAGAAACTCTGATTTTTGCTGTTCTTTCAATTTGTTTAAATACAATTTTATGCTGACATTTGCTAACATGTCATAGACTCTCGATCTAGCATAATTTTCACTATACCCAGCTTTGATAGCTGCTTGTGCAGCATTAAAAGATTGCATATAATAATAGCAGAAAAGTCGCTGTTTATCAGTCAATCCGTCATCATCTACATACTCAAAATCAGCCTCTTCTGGATTAGTTTTCTCCTCTGTATGCATACTCTTTTTTGTGTGCATACCTTTTTCAGTTTGTGTGCATACATTAGTTTTTTTTTCAGTAGATTCTCTTGTCCAGTTATACCTCTGTTTCCAAGACTTTACAGTGTTGACAGTGACTCCATACTTTTCAGCAATATCTTTATATTTCATCCCTGATTTATAATCTAGTTCAGCTAATTCATAATTGTTCACGTCATCTGTTACACCTCCAAAAAATAAAAAAAGGACACATAATATGTCCTTGATCGCTATTTCTATATTTTATATTATATCTTATGCTGAGTGTGACATTCAATGCCAAGATTATATTATTACAAAATTTTCTAATGCTCTTCTATGAACTCTGTGTACTTGTCTTACTGAACAATATAATCTCTCAGCTATCTGTTCCCACTTCTCGTTAAGAATGTATCTAGCTTTTAATAAAGTTTTCTCATCTGTATCTTTCATTTGATCTATCTCAATAAATAATTTAGCTTGTAGACGTCTTAATTCGTTGTTTTTAGCTCTTATAATCTCCTCGACGACTATTATATCATCTATCTTATTTATTATCTTAGAATCATCTTGAAGTGGTCCACCTTGTAATTTATCTTTATCATAGCTAATAGCTTTCATGTCATCTAAATTACTTTCTAACTCTAGCAATACATCTTGTTGTATTTTAAGTTCTTGTCTTATTTTGTATCCCTGTCTTAAGTATGTTTTTTTATCCACCGTGCCCTCCAAAAATAAAAAAAGGACCAGAAAAAACACTCCACCTGAGTGATTCTCTAGTCCTTGTTGCTTAGACTCTACGTAAATTCAATTTATTATCTATATTTTACTATAAATATGTCTATTTTTCAATTATAAAGTTTCGTAAAACAATTCAACTAATTTCTTTTTAAACTCTGCAAATTCTTCATCTTCTAAACAAGATAAGGCGTCAATAACTGTTGCAGTGGTTTCTTTATAATCAACTTGAGTTTCTAAATCTTTGCTTTCATACAGTTTTAAATCATCATAAAAAGCTAACTCATGTATTAATCCACTTAATGTAGCCATCAATCTTTCTCTTTTTACTTCTTCATAACTATATCCTAAATTTTTCATAATTGATCTCCTTAGCATACTTTTTTATAATTCTCTATAATTTGGTTAATATCTCCCTCGAACAATTTACAAGCTATCTCATAAAGCTGTGGAAGTTTGTTGAGTATAGTTTCTATATAATCTAATTTACTTTTTATTTTAGGTTTATTAGAATTATTATAATTGTCCATTCTTCTTTTTATATCTATATGATATTTCTTTTCAAACTCAAAATATAGTAATCTCCATCTTTCTTGGAAGTTAGCCCCTTTATATCTAACTACTGTATTAAGAATTTGTCTCATATCCATTAAATCTATTTTATCTGTAAGTCCTATTATAACATCTTCTTTATGTTCTATCTCTTTAGCTTTCTGTTCTAATTCTTCTTTTAGTGGTTTTAATTCCAATTCTAAAAGAGCTTTATGTGAACGTGCTACAATCTCAGGATCTTTTGAAAATAAACCTAATTTTAATCTATCTTCATAACTTACTATTGTTCCTAATTGCTTTTCCATTTCTTCGAATTTGTTAATATAAGCTACATTTAGATCAAATGCTTTTTCTACTGCTGAACTATACCCACCTATTAATTGTGCTATACCTTTTTTAGTTATTAGATAGTTTTTAACTGTTCTTCCATTAGAAGTCTTGTAAGTGCCAGGTATATAGAATTGACCTGAAAGTTCAGGTGAATTAAACTTACTCAAATAATCTTCGATTTTAACAATTAAATTATCGTGCCTAACTCCTAATTCTTCAGCTACTCTATTACTTGTAGTAACTAATACACCATCTACATCTTCTACTTTTACCATTAATTCCTTCATACTACTACTATGCCTCCTTAATACATTTAAAAAATTTGCTTTCTCTGACTTGTGCAAAGTTATCTCCATACTCAAAGTAAGTATCCTTAGTTAGATTCAATGTTTCAATTACTAAAGTTTCTAATTTTAAAAATACCTCTGTTTTTTCCTTATCATCTTTCAATAAGTCTTGTAAGTGATAAAGTGTTGAATACATATCCTCTAGCTTGTAATGTAGTTCATCTTTGATAGTAAGTTGAGATCTGCACTCTTCCACAAAGTCAATAACTAATTTTGCATCTTCTGATAACATATTTTTCCTCCTAAAACTTGTATTTTTGGAGTTAGTGTAGTACAATATACTTGTCACAGTATATTATTGTACTACGTGTAATATTACCAGTATTACACTAACTCCTATTAGAACTCGTAAGGGAACTGATAGGAGATTTTTTATTTCTTTCTTATAATTATTTCGTTGGTATCTTCTCTAAATTCAACTTCAACTTGTCGCTCTTCTGGTGTGATATTCATTTTATCAATCCATTTTTTTGGTAAAGTCAATTTAGGAGTAATATTACCAGCTCCACTTTTACTAAAAGAAATATTCAAATCTCTTTTATTCATATTGCTCTCCTTTAACGGTTCGTTAATTTTAATATAGCATATAACGTTCCGTTTATCAAGATATTTTTTTATTGTACTCCACAAACCCCAAAAATACCTTGCTTTAGAAAGGAAAAATTATTTTGTCATTCCTATTTTTATTAAAAAATCTATTGTTTGTTCTACATTGAAAGGTAGAAACGAGATCATCTTCTCAATTTCCACAGCAGTTTTTTTATCATTCATTTCAGTTAAATATATTTTATGTCCATTTACACCTGTTAAAGTTACTTGTTTTCTATATTTTGCCATTTTGTATCCTCCTTCTTTCTCAATTCAATCTCTATTATCTCTCTGCATTTCTTACACTTGATTTTCAAAACTTTTCCTTCTAGCCAAGTTCTTCTACCAAAAGTGCTAAAAAGGTCATGTCTTTTAATATCTGCTATAAGCTCACCACATTTACAGTAATATTTCATTTCTAGCTCCTTAATCATCTAGCACTGTAATTCTAACACCAGCATTTTTCTTATTTACTTCATAGCCCATAAAGACTGGAATAATTTCATTACAATTATCATCATCAATCATTCCAGCTTTAACCATCAAGTCACAAGGTAATTGAGCAGCATTTATATAATCAAATTTTCTAGCTGAATCTCTTATAAAATAAAAGCCTATCCTGTAAGGCTTTGATTTACCTTTTAAGAGTTCTTTAATCTTTTTTATATTCTCTTGTAGATACCATTGAAAAGAATAGTTTTTTTCATAAGCTCTGACTGTCTTAGAGTTAATTAACATCTT
>OGEM01001201.1_pt1 | contig 11931 bp, 9 predicted proteins | sample 1570741 | NCBI WGS metagenome assembly OGEM01 (sample SAMEA2582141, study PRJEB24529) | metagenome | biome: Human gut stool | place: China | collected 2011
CAGCACGCTACCGCCTTCAGCCGCAACCTCTTTGCGGATACCATCCACCAGCGTTTTTTGCGCCGCCAGACCATATTCGCCATATTCATTGCGCCAAAAATGCCCATGATGATCATTGGTATGCAGAACTGTAATTTTGTAGGTTTTATCCTGCTCATACGCCAGAGCAGTTTCACTCGCCAGTGTAAATGTGGTTAACAGCGCTAACGCCACGCCCCGCTGCAATAATTTCATACTTCTCTCCCTGACCTGATTTCAACGTGTTGAAAAATAGTATGACGCGACATCATAGACAAGTCTGCGTCCGGTGAAGATAAATCTGCATCCAGATTAGAAATTCTGTATTCGGCGTTGAGACTTCCTTCAGACGACGCATACAGGTATGTTAGTCGGGTAATAATCACAAATAAGATCATTCTTTACATCGCAACCCTGAAAAAGTGACTTTCCTATGGCAATGAGTGAACAAACCCAGCCTGTGGCGGGCGCGGCTGCGTCAACGACCAAGGCCCGAACATCGTTTGGTATTTTAGGTGCTATCAGCCTCTCACATCTGCTGAACGACATGATCCAATCGCTGATTCTGGCGATTTATCCGCTGCTTCAGTCAGAATTTTCTCTGACATTTATGCAGATTGGCATGATAACCCTCACCTTCCAGCTCGCCTCTTCGCTACTGCAACCAGTGGTCGGCTACTGGACCGATAAATATCCGATGCCATGGTCGTTGCCAATTGGCATGTGCTTTACCTTAAGCGGTCTGGTGCTGCTTGCGCTGGCGGGCAGTTTTGGCGCAGTTCTGCTGGCGGCGGCGCTGGTCGGTACCGGTTCATCGGTCTTTCATCCGGAATCTTCTCGCGTGGCCCGTATGGCTTCCGGCGGGCGGCATGGCCTGGCGCAATCTATCTTTCAGGTCGGCGGCAACTTTGGCAGTTCCCTGGGACCCTTGCTGGCGGCGGTGATTATCGCGCCTTATGGCAAAGGCAACGTTGCCTGGTTTGTGCTTGCGGCACTGCTGGCGATCGTGGTGTTGGCGCAAATCAGCCGTTGGTACTCGGCACAGCACCGAATGAATAAAGGAAAACCCAAAGCGACGATTATCAATCCACTGCCGCGCAATAAAGTTGTACTGGCGGTCAGCATTCTGTTAATCCTCATTTTCTCGAAATATTTCTATATGGCGAGCATCAGCAGCTATTACACCTTTTATCTGATGCAAAAATTCGGATTATCTATCCAGAATGCCCAGCTTCATCTGTTTGCCTTCCTGTTTGCCGTTGCGGCAGGTACGGTGATCGGCGGGCCTGTAGGGGATAAAATTGGGCGGAAATATGTGATTTGGGGCTCTATCCTCGGCGTTGCGCCGTTTACGCTGATTTTACCCTACGCCAGCCTGCACTGGACGGGGGTTTTAACGGTGATTATTGGATTTATCCTCGCTTCGGCATTCTCTGCCATTCTGGTCTACGCTCAGGAGCTGCTTCCGGGACGTATCGGTATGGTTTCTGGACTCTTTTTCGGTTTTGCTTTCGGCATGGGAGGTCTGGGAGCGGCAGTTCTGGGGCTTATCGCCGACCACACCAGCATCGAGTTAGTCTATAAAATCTGTGCTTTCCTGCCACTATTGGGGATGTTGACCATATTCCTGCCTGATAACCGGCATAAAGACTGATTTCATTGCAGCCAAAGGCAAACTTTGGCTGCATCGTTTTACAGTCGCCATAAGCCTTTCCTCTGTTAAATCGCCTTCTGTTTTCCGATCCGTGCTTTTTTTGCAGCTAATTCCATTTTTCTGCAAAATTCAATAATTATTCATGAACATCATCAATGAAATTGTCATAAACTATTACCTGTAATTTTGGTTTTCCCGGCCAAAAATGGACAATAACCACCAGGAAAAGGAGACGGAATGCATCACGCCACCCCGCTTATCACCACCATTGTTGGCGGCCTTGTGCTCGCCTTTATCCTCGGCATGCTGGCCAATAAACTACGTATTTCTCCTCTGGTGGGATATCTGTTAGCGGGTGTGCTGGCAGGACCATTCACTCCGGGCTTTGTTGCCGATACCAAGCTTGCCCCGGAACTGGCTGAACTGGGCGTCATTCTGTTGATGTTTGGCGTGGGTCTGCACTTTTCGCTCAAGGATTTGATGGCGGTAAAGGCCATCGCCATTCCCGGTGCGATCGCCCAGATAGCCGTGGCGACGCTGCTGGGTATGGCGCTCTCTGCCGTGCTGGGCTGGTCGTTAATGACCGGTATCGTGTTCGGTTTATGTCTTTCCACCGCCAGTACCGTGGTGTTACTGCGCGCACTTGAAGAACGGCAATTAATTGACAGTCAGCGTGGGCAAATCGCCATCGGTTGGTTGATTGTGGAAGACCTGGTAATGGTTCTGACGCTGGTGTTGCTGCCCGCAGTGGCAGGAATGATGGAACAGGGCGATGTGGGCTTTGCCACTCTTGCAGTCGATATGGGGATCACCATCGGCAAAGTGATCGCATTTATCGCCATTATGATGCTGGTAGGTCGCCGTCTGGTGCCGTGGATTATGGCACGCAGCGCGGCAACCGGTTCTCGCGAGCTGTTTACCCTGTCGGTGCTGGCGCTGGCGTTAGGGGTTGCCTTTGGTGCGGTAGAGCTGTTTGATGTCTCCTTTGCACTCGGTGCGTTCTTTGCCGGGATGGTACTGAACGAGTCTGAACTGAGTCACCGTGCCGCCCACGATACGCTGCCATTGCGCGACGCGTTTGCGGTGCTGTTTTTTGTCTCCGTCGGGATGTTGTTTGATCCGTTAATTCTGATTCAGCAACCGCTGGCAGTGCTGGCGACGCTGGCGATTATTCTGTTTGGTAAGTCGTTAGCCGCATTTTTCCTGGTGCGACTGTTTGGTCACTCCCAACGTACGGCATTAACCATCGCCGCCAGCCTGGCGCAGATTGGTGAGTTCGCGTTTATCCTGGCGGGACTGGGAATGGCATTGAATTTACTGCCGCAGGCCGGACAAAACCTGGTACTGGCAGGGGCGATCCTGTCGATTATGCTCAACCCGGTACTGTTCGCACTACTGGAGAAATATCTGGCGAAGACCGAAACGCTGGAAGAGCAGACGCTGGAAGAGGCTATCGAAGAAGAGAAGCAGATCCCAGTGGATATTTGCAACCATGCGCTACTGGTAGGTTACGGTCGTGTAGGCAGCCTGCTGGGGGAGAAATTGCTCGCCTCTGATATTCCGCTGGTGGTGATTGAGACGTCACGAACCCGTGTTGATGAACTGCGAGAGCGCGGGGTCCGCGCAGTATTGGGCAATGCGGCGAACGAAGAAATTATGCAACTAGCGCATCTGGAATGTGCAAAATGGCTGATCCTGACGATTCCCAACGGTTATGAAGCGGGTGAGATTGTGGCATCTGCCCGCGCGAAAAATCCGGATATTGAGATTATTGCCCGCGCCCATTATGACGATGAAGTGGCGTATATCACCGAACGTGGTGCGAATCAGGTAGTGATGGGCGAGCGTGAAATCGCCCGTACCATGCTGGAACTGCTGGAAACGCCACCGGCGGGTGAGGTGGTGACGGGGTAAACGGTGGTTGCCGGATGTAAAATATGAAAAATATGTAGGCATGATAAGACGCGCCAGCGTCGCATCAGGCATCGAGAGCCAAATGCCAGATGCGGCGTGAACGCCTTATCTGGCCTACGAACCGACGATAACTTAACGATCCCAGTAAGACTCTTCCAGGCTGTCTTCACGCTCCGGCAAGCCGCGCGTTAAACGAGGTGAATGCTGGTTCAGTACCTGATAGCTCACACGGTTAGCATATTTACACACCTGCGCTAACGATGAATAAGTTAACCAGGTGAATTTATGTTTGCTGGAGTTTGGTACGTTGCTACGATGGTAGCTGTTGGCGGTAATGTCATGCAGCAACGCTGCCAATGCGCCATCCCCCGCTCCATTAGTGTTCATGATTTTTTCCGGCGCAATGTGCGAATATACACGCAGCGGATTCTGGCAATCCTTGTGGCGCATGGCGCGGCTAAACTCATACTGGTTGAATTCCGCTATAGCGCCCGGCAGCAGCGGATGCTGGGTTTTACGTTTCGCTTCGTCTTCGGTAAAGCCCGCCATATACAAGCCGATTGGCCCGGCGGTGCACAGCACCAGATCTACCCAGTCCAGCGCCTTGTCAGATGCCAACAACGGATCGCTTTCTCCGGTCAACGCTTCGGCTTCATCTTCGTTCATCGCAAGGATAGAAACGTGGTCTTTGAGGAATTGCTGCCACCACTGCGGATTCTCGGCAATGACAAACTTGGTGCCCAGCGTCAGCACCACCGGTACGTTATATTTCTTCGCGTACTCAATGGCTTTCATGGTTGCTTCCGGCATGGGTTCACCCGGCTTGCAACGCACCAGATATGAGGTGAGAACCAGTGCCGAGGCTCCGGCAATCACATCTTCCGGAATGCTTTCAGCCCGCAGCTGGTTCATGTGGCCTGGACTGATAGCAAAGGTACGTTCCCCGGACTCGCCAATCAGCGTAAAGCAACGACCAATCGGGCCATCCACGCCTTGTAGATAGTTAAGATCGGTACGGCTGGAAGTGTTACACAGGTAACGATAGGCATAACTGCCAATTTCAATATTGCTGCACATGACGCCCAGCAGCACCGAACGGTCGTCCGCGAGCACCGAGTAGTTGTGCATGGTGTTACCAATAGTGCCACCCGCAAATTGATGGGTAATCAGGTTTTTCTGTTTTAGTTCCTGATAAAGCGCTTCGGCTACGTCATCCTCAATCACCAGTGAATGCCCGGCGCTTAATCCATAACGCTCAATGAATTCATCATCCACTTTCGCTTCAATATCGACCAGCGTCTGGTCAATACCTACGACCCAGGCGGCGCTGGTTTCGTTTTCTGGCTGGAATTGCTGAAGCAGCGGATCGCGTGCATTTACAGGGAAGTAATGTTTGGATTTACGTTTACCGGGAAATTTCATGGTTGTTTTTACGGGTGGTTAACTGAGCGGCGAATGTTAACACAATCTGACGGGAGCGCGCGAGACGCAGCCAGTTTCAATATCAGCAGGCGGGATCGCATTTTCATGGCAGTGGTTCCTTACAATGACGTAATTTGAAAGGAGTTTTTGTATGAAGCCGGAAAACAAATTACCTGTTCTGGACCTTATTTCTGCTGGAATGAAGACCGTTGTGAATACTCTTCAGCCGGATTTACCGCCCTGGCCCGCAACGGGAACGATTGCTGAGCAACGACAGTATTACACGCTTGAGCGCCGATTCTGGAATGCGGGCGCTCCAGAAATGGCAACCAGAGCTTACATGGTTCCAACAAAATATGGGCAGGTGGAAACACGTCTCTTTTGTCCGCAGCCAGATAGCCCGGCGACGCTATTTTATTTGCATGGAGGCGGTTTTATTCTCGGCAATCTCGATACCCACGATCGCATCATGCGCCTGCTGGCAAGCTACAGCCAATGTACGGTGATTGGTATTGATTACACCCTTTCACCTGAAGCGCGTTTTCCGCAAGCGATAGAGGAAATTGTGGCTGCCTGTTGTTATTTCCACCAGCAGGCGGAGGATTATCAAATCAATATGTCCCGCATTGGCTTTGCCGGTGATTCCGCAGGTGCCATGCTGGCGCTCGCCAGTGCGTTGTGGTTGCGTGATAAACAGATCGATTGCGGTAAAATTGCGGGTGTTTTGCTGTGGTATGGGCTTTACGGATTACGGGATTCCGTGACTCGTCGTCTGTTGGGCGGTGTCTGGGATGGCTTAACGCAACAGGATTTACAGATGTATGAAGAGGCGTATTTAAGCAACGACGCGGACCGCGAGTCGCCGTATTACTGCCTGTTTAATAATGATCTCACTCGCGAAGTTCCGCCCTGTTTTATTGCCGGGGCGGAGTTCGATCCGCTGCTGGATGACAGCCGTCTGCTTTACCAGACGTTAGCGGCGCATCAGCAGCCCTGTGAGTTCAAACTCTACCCAGGCACGCTGCACGCCTTTTTGCATTATTCACGGATGATGAAAACCGCCGACGAGGCTCTTCGCGACGGCGCTCAGTTCTTTACCGCTCAGCTTTAGCGATACGCGGCAACAAGATTAGCCATCATTTCGATATGTTCCGGCGTGGCATTAAGCGCTGGAATATATTCATATTTTTTCCCGCCGGCACCGAGGAAGACCTCACGGTTTTGCTCGGCAATCTCTTCCAGCGTCTCCAGACAATCCGCAGCAAAGCCCGGGCACATCACCTGTATATGACCTACGCCTTTTTCTCCGAGCATTTTCAGCGTTTCGTCGGTATAAGGCATCAGCCAGGGTTCCCGGCCAAAGCGCGACTGAAAGGTCATCATCACTTTTTCCGGTGCCATCCCCAGTGCGGAAGCCAGTTCGCGAGTCGTTGTGCGGCAACGTTGCGGGTAATCATCGCCTTCATCTGCATAACGCTGGGGAATGCCATGATAAGAGAGCAGCAGCAGATCCGGTTCGCCATGTTTGGCAAAAGAAGCGCGTACGCTGTTCGCCAGTGCATTAATGTAATCGTGGTTATCGGCGTAATCACGAATAAACGATATCCCCGGAATGCTACGTTTGCGCGCCAGAATGCGTGCCAGTTCATCCCATACCGCACCGACCGTAGAACAGGAGAATTGCGGATAAAGCGGCAGCACCACAATATGATCTACATGCTCTGCCAGGAGTTCATCGACGGCGCTTTCCAGTGATGGCGAGCCGTAGCTCATTCCCAGCGCTACGGGCGTCTCCGGTAAACGTTGTGCCAGCGCCTGCTGTTGCTGGCGGCTGTAAACCATCAGCGGCGAGCCGTCTTCCATCCAGACCGAGGCGTACAGCTTCGCCACACGCGGCGAGCGCAGCGGCAAAATCACGCCGCGCAGCAACGGCCACCATAACAACCGTGAGGTATCAACCACGCGTCTGTCGCTTAAAAATTGTTTCAGATAGCGTTTTACCGCTTCAGGTGTGGGGGCATCGGGCGTACCCAGGTTTGCCAGCAGGATACCGGTTTTAGTCTGACGCATTACCGCCTCTTATCGATTCAACTTGTTGATAATTGTAGCGGAAAAGTGAGGAAGAAGAACTAATTGCTGTGAGAGGTCAAATCAGAAAAAGGAATAGCGCAGATTGAGGTTTTTGTAAAAGGCCGAATGAATATCCGGCCTGAGATTGCTGATAAGTTTGCTTGTGCGGGCCTGTTCCCCTCACCCTAACCCTCTCCCCGAGGGGGCGAGGGGACTGTCCGTGCGCGCTTTCGAATTAGCCGAGGATTTTTTCCAGATCAGCGCGAACTTCAGCAACCGGCTTGGTGCCGTCAACTTTCGCGTATTTGGTGTTACCCGCTTCCGCTTCTTTGGAGTAGTAGCCGATCAGCGGTGCAGTCATCTGATGGTATTCAACCAGACGTTTACGCACGGTTTCTTCCTGATCGTCTTTACGGGTAGTCAGTTCTTCACCGGTAACGTCGTCTTTGCCTTCTACTTTCGGCGGATTGAATTTAACGTGATAAACACGACCAGACGGCGCATGAACGCGGCGACCGACGATACGATCAACGATCAGTTCGTCCGGTACGTCGAATTCCAGAACGTAATCAACATTGATGCCCGCTTCTTTCATCGCGTCTGCCTGCGGAATGGTACGCGGGAAGCCGTCCAACAGGAAACCATTACGGCAGTCTTCCTGAGCAATGCGCTCTTTAACCAGCGCGATCACCAGTTCGTCGGTGACCAGTTTGCCAGCATCCATAATGTCTTTTGCTTGTTTACCCAGCTCGGAGCCAGATTTGACCGCAGCACGCAGCATATCGCCAGTGGAGATTTGCGGAATACCATATTTCTCCATGATGAACTGAGCCTGAGTCCCTTTCCCCGCGCCCGGAGCGCCAAGCAGAATGATACGCATTGCGAAAATCCCCTTAAAATGTGTCGAATTTTTTGAAAAAGCGATAAACGATACCACCAACAGGCGATTGCCTCAAGAAAGGCACCTGAGGCTGAAACGGTTAATGGCGAGATAATTTGCGGAAAGTGCAGATGATGAAAAGAAAAATGCCGGATGACACGAAGGTCATCCGGCATTACATCAGGAAACCAGCAGCTGGTTCATACGACGAATAAACAGGTTCGGATCTTCCAGCGTGCCGCGTTCTGCCAGCAGCGCCTGATCCAGCAGCAGTTCTACCCACTCGCTGAACTTCGCTTCATCTTCAGTATCTGCCGCACGTTTCACCAGTACGTGATCCGGGTTCAGTTCGAAGATGTATTTCACTTCTGGCACTTTCTGGCCCGCCGCAGCGAACAGTTTCGCCATCTGAGTGCTCATTTCGTCCGCGTCGGTCGAAACGATCGCTGGCGTATCGGTCAGACGGTGAGTCAGACGGACATCTTTCACGCGCTCGCCGAGCAGGGCTTTCACACGGTCGATGAACGGAGTCAGTGCTTTCTCCGCTTCTTTCGCGCTCTCATCAACTTCGTCAGCCAGTTTTTCAAGCGACTCGTCAACTTTAGACACCGACTGGAACGGTTTACCGTCGAACTCAGTCAGATAGTTCATCATCCACTCATCGATGCGGTCGGAAAGCAGCAGAACTTCGATGCCTTTCTTACGCAGCAGTTCCAGGTGCGGGCTGCTCTTCGCTGCCGCATAGCTGTCTGCGGTGATGTAGTAGATTTTCTCCTGCCCTTCTTTCATGCGGGAAACGTAGTCTTCCAGAGATACGGTCTGCGCAGAAGAATCGGTATGGGTAGAAGCAAAACGCAGCAGTTTGGCGATCGCTTCCTGGTTAGCGAAATCTTCCGCCGGACCTTCTTTCAGTACCAGGCCAAACTGTTGCCAGAAGGTCTGGTATTTTTCCGCGTCGTCTTTCGCCAGTTTTTCCAGCATTTGCAGCACACGCTTGGTCAGCGCATTGCGCAGGTTACGCGTTACCGTGCTGTCCTGGAGGATTTCACGGGAAACGTTCAGCGGCAGATCGCTGGAGTCAATCAGACCACGCACGAAGCGCAGATAGTTCGGCATGAACTGTTCTGCGTCGTCCATGATGAACACACGCTGGACGTACAGTTTCAGGCCATGTTTATGATCGCGGTTCCACATATCCCACGGAGCCTGGGACGGGATGTACAGCAGGCTGGTGTACTCCTGCTTACCTTCAACACGGTTGTGGCTCCAGGTCAGCGGATCGTTAAAGTCGTGGGCGATGTGTTTGTAGAACTCTTTGTACTCTTCATCGGTGATTTCCGACTTGTTACGAGTCCACAGCGCCTGCGCTTTGTTGATTTTTTCCCAGGAGATAACGGTTTCGCCATCTTTCTCTTCACGTTTTTCGATCTCTACCGGCAGCGCGATATGGTCGGAGTATTTGCTGATGATGGAACGCACGCGCCAGTCATCGAGGAACTCGTCTTCGCCTTCACGCAGATGCAGGGTGATTTCAGTACCACGATCTTCTTTGGTGATGTCGGCAACGGTATATTCACCTTCGCCAGCCGATTCCCAGAAGACGCCGTTTTCTGGTTTTTCGCCTGCCGCGCGAGTACGCACGGTCACTTTGTCGGCCACGATAAACGCAGAGTAGAAACCAACACCAAACTGACCGATCAGCTGGCTGTCTTTCGCCTGGTCAGAACCCAGGGATTCGAGGAATGATTTGGTACCGGATTTAGCGATAGTCCCCAGATGGTCAATCACTTCGTCGCGGGTCATCCCCACGCCGTTATCGGAGATGGTCAGCGTGCGCTTGTCTTTATCGAAAGAGACACGAACGCGCAGTTCGCCATCACCTTCGTACAGGTCCGGGTTAGATAGCGCACGGAAACGCAGCTTGTCCGCCGCATCGGAGGCGTTAGAGATAAGCTCACGCAGGAAGATTTCTTTATTGGAATAGAGAGAATGGATCATCAGGTGCAGAAGCTGTTTCACTTCTGACTGAAAACCACGAGTTTCTTGTCCTTTCATGTAGGTCTACCTCAATAATGCCATTTTAAGGTTAAAAACAGGATGAGGGAGAGATGGGGACAAGGGAGAATAATTTCAAGCGAGAGCAGGTGATCCTGCTCTCGTTTGCTTAAAAACGAATCTTATGACGCCCGGCAAGGGAGTGTGACAGCGTGGTGCCATCGACCATTTCCAGTTCGCCGCCAACCGGTACGCCATGAGCGATTCGGCTGGCTTCCACGTCATATTGCGCGCAAAGCTCGGCAATGTAGTTAGCGGTAGCTTCACCTTCAACCGTGGGATTGGTGGCGAGGATCACTTCAGTGATTTTTTCCTCTGCCAGACGCTGTTCCAGACGATCAAGGCCGATATCATCCGGACCGATGCCGTCCAGCGGTGACAGGTGCCCCATCAACACAAAATAACGGCCTGAAAACTGCCCCGTCTGCTCAATGGCGTAGATGTCCGCCGGACTCTCCACCACACAGATTTGACCGTTTTCCTGACGACGCGGATTCGAACAGATGTTACAGACTTCCTGTTCGGTGAAAGTGCGGCAATCGGCGCAGTGGCCGATTTCCGACATCGCCCGGGTGAGCGCCTGCGCCAGACGCATCCCGCCGCTACGATCGCGCTGAAGCAGCGTGAACGCCATACGCTGCGCCGACTTCGGGCCAACGCCCGGCAGACAGCGCAGTGCTTCCATAAGCTGTGTTAACAGCGGGCTGGTTTGCATCAGAACGGCATCTTAAAGCCAGGCGGCAGCTGCATTCCGGAGGATACAGAAGCCATTTTTTCTTTCTGCGTTTCTTCGATACGACGTGCTGCGTCGTTGAATGCTGCAGCCACCAGGTCTTCCAGCATCTCTTTGTCGTCTTCCAGCAGGCTCGGGTCGATCTCTACGCGACGGCAGTTGTGTGCACCGTTGATGGTCACTTTTACCAGACCTGCGCCAGATTCGCCGGTGACTTCCAGCTGCGCGATCTCTTCCTGCATTTTCTGCATTTTTTCTTGCATCTGCTGGGCTTGCTTCATCAGGTTACCCAGACCGCCTTTACCAAACATAGGTTTCTCTCTCAATCACGTTAAGGATGACGAACGTAAGCTGTGCTTACGATCAAATGGGGCGGATACTTTCTTCATCCAGCTCCGCATCGAAGAACCGACGCAGGGTCTGAATATTATTATCCGCAATAATGGACTCGCGCGCCTGCGCAAGTTTTTCTTCGTATATCGCCTGACGCCACTCCAGCGGCGTACGCACCGCGGGATTATCATCTTCAACGATAGTCAGTTCAACCGTTGAACCTTTTAACATGCTCAACGCTTCAGCCAGTTTTTGCTGTGCACCGCGGTTGTTCAAATGCCGCTGAGAGGAGCGCAAATGCAGACATACTGCGTTGTCGCTCTCCTCTTTCCAGGCATTTAACGCCACCTGTTCGACCAGTTTTGGTAGCGAAAGTTGGCTCACCTGTGCCGCCCACGGGTCGCGCTCAATGGCTTCTGCCGCTAGCTTCGCCGCCAGTTCCGGCGTTTTTTCATGTTCCAGCGCTTTTTTCAGCGCCTTCGGCGTGGCGACCACTTCTTTTTGCTGCATCACCGGAGTGGTCGCCTTCCAGCGATACGCTTCTTTTTTGGCTGGCGCTTTTTCCAGCGCCGATGGCACCGGACGCGCCTGAACGCGATCGGTGACCGAAGCCAGTCTTTCCAGCGCAGCGTTATTCACCGGCCGCGCGCGGGTAGCGGCTGCCGGTTCACTCTTTTTTGCTTTGGTTGCTCCCTGCACGCGCTGCAACTGCTGGCGCGCCGCCAGCACCTGGCTGGTGGTTTCCGGGAGCGGTACAGTCGGTGCCTGCTGCGGCGCTGATTGCGGTTGCGGCGGCACCTGGGTTGGCATGATTACTGCCGTTGGCGCGACGGGTGCAAAGGACTGTCGTGG
>OGEM01001215.1_pt1 | contig 11782 bp, 9 predicted proteins | sample 1570741 | NCBI WGS metagenome assembly OGEM01 (sample SAMEA2582141, study PRJEB24529) | metagenome | biome: Human gut stool | place: China | collected 2011
TCGCAGGCAGCGCGCATCGACGGCGGCGAAATTCGTTTCGCGGACCGCGATCTGCTGCGGCTGAACCCCAGACAGATGGCCGACCTGCGCGGCCACCAGCTGGCCATGATCTTTCAGGAACCGATGACCGCCCTCAATCCGACACGTCGAATAGGTCTTCAGATGATGGACGTGATCCGCCATCATCAACCAAAAAGTCGTCGGGAAGCCAGAGCTAAAGCGATTGACCTGCTGGAAGAGATGCAAATCCCGGATGCCGTGGAAGTTATGTCGCGCTATCCGTTTGAGCTTTCAGGTGGTATGCGCCAGCGGGTAATGATTGCGCTGGCTTTCTCCTGCGAGCCGCAATTGATTATTGCCGACGAACCGACTACGGCGCTGGACGTCACGGTGCAGTTGCAGGTACTGCGTTTGCTTAAACATAAAGCCCGCGCCAGTGGAACTGCGGTTCTGTTCATCAGCCATGATATGGCCGTGGTGTCGCAACTGTGCGATAGCGTTTACGTGATGTATGCCGGAAGCGTAATTGAAAGCGGCGTGACGGCAGACGTTATCCATCATCCCCGGCATCCGTATACCATTGGTTTGCTGCAATGCGCACCAGAACATGGAGTACCACGCCAGCTATTACCCGCCATTCCAGGGACGGTACCAAACCTCACCCATTTGCCTGACGGCTGCGCTTTTCGCGATCGTTGCTATGCGGCAGGTGCACAGTGTGAAAACGTCCCGGCGCTGACAGCGTGTGGTGACAACAACCAGCGCTGTGCCTGTTGGTATCCGCAGCAGGAGGTTATAAGTGTCTGACACGTTATTAACGTTACGCGACGTCCATATCAATTTCCCGGCCCGTAAAAACTGGCTTGGTAAAACTACGGAACATGTTCATGCCATTAATGGTATTGATTTACAGATCCGCCGTGGTGAAACCTTAGGGATCGTCGGCGAGTCAGGCTGCGGCAAAAGCACCCTCGCACAGCTTTTAATGGGTATGCTGCAACCGAGCCACGGGCAGTACATCCGTTCTGGCTCACAACGCATTATGCAGATGGTGTTTCAGGACCCGCTCTCTTCGCTTAATCCGCGCTTACCGGTGTGGCGCATCATCACAGAACCGCTCTGGATAGCTAAGCGTAGTAGTGAACAACAGCGGCGAGCGTTGGCAGAGGAGCTGGCTGTGCAGGTGGGTATTCGTCCGGAGTATCTCGATCGCTTGCCTCATGCGTTCTCAGGCGGGCAGCGGCAACGTATCGCCATTGCCAGAGCACTCTCTTCGCAGCCTGACGTGATTGTGCTTGATGAGCCAACCTCTGCGCTGGATATCTCCGTTCAGGCGCAGATCCTCAATTTACTGGTAACGCTACAGGAAAATCACGGGCTGACCTATGTGCTGATTTCACACAATGTCTCGGTGATACGTCATATGAGCGATCGGGTGGCGGTGATGTATCTCGGGCAGATTGTAGAACTGGGCGACGCGCAGCAGGTGCTGACGGCACCTGCACATCCATACACCCGATTATTGCTGGATTCCCTCCCCGCCATTGATAAACCGCTGGAGGAAGAATGGGCATTACGTAAAACGGATCTGCCGGGAAACCGCACGTTGCCGCAAGGCTGTTTTTTCTACGAACGTTGCCCGCTGGCAACCCACGGATGTGAAGTCCGGCAATCATTAGCAATAAGGGAGGACGGACGTGAGCTCCGGTGCTGGCGGGCGCTGTAGAGATGCTAACAACGCATCAGGCATTCACGCGCCTGACGCGTCATCCGGCAATGCTTTACGATTTCAACTGGTAATCCAGCGTAATTTCCGCTTTCAGTACCTGAGAGACCGGGCATCCTGCTTTTGCTTTCTGGATAATGCCGTCAAAAGTAGAGGCATCAATACCCGGCACCGCAACTTCACTCTTCAGTGCGATTTTCGTAATCGCAAAACCGGCATCCACTTTATCCAGCGACACATCGGCGGTGGTATCAATCGATGTTGGCGTGAATCCCGCTTCCCCCAGCATTAATGAAAGCGCCATTGAGAAACATGCGGCATGCGCTGCGCCAATCAGTTCTTCAGGGTTGGTTCCTTTTTCGCCTTCAAAACGCGTGTTAAATCCATACGGCTGTTGGTTCAGCACGCCACTCTCGGTGGATACTGTTCCCTTCCCGCGTTTGATATCGCCTTCCCAGTGTGCCTGACCTTTCTTATGGATTGTCATTGTTGCTCTCCTGTGGGCTTAAAAAGGAAATTATAGACTACGTGAGAAACAGCACGAGGATAAGCAGGATATTCCGAATAAAATCCGGCGAAAATATTACTTCTGCACTTAAATTAAATTCCCACAATAGATTACCGGGAATATATAACCCAAAAGATATTGTATCAATATTAATCGGATCATACCAATCACAATCCCTATGAATATCATGGTGTTAAAATATAAAAATCATCAACCAGGACTAATCTTAACAACGAAGCGGCAAATATTTGCCATGCTGAATGTGCTTTATAAATCTGCGATCCGTAGCAGACACCATAAATACACAGACACGGAGAATCACTATGTTTACTTATTATCAGGCAGAAAATTCAACAGCAGAACCCGCTCTGGTTAATGCCATTGAGCAAGGCCTTCGGGCACAGCATGGTGTTGTCACTGAAGATGACATTCTCATGGAGCTGACCAAATGGGTTGAAGCTTCTGATAACGACATCCTCAGTGATATCTACCAGCAAACGATCAATTATGTGGTCAGTGGCCAGCACCCTACGCTTTAAGGTGCTATGCTTGATCGGCAACCTAATTTAGGGGTTTAGCACGTGTTTCTTCGCTACGGCGATGTTGTCCTTAAAACTAGCAACAGGATTGAGGAGTTAAAATGAAATCGAACCGTCAGGCACGTCATATTCTTGGACTGGACCATAAAATTTCTAACCAGCGCAAAATAGTTACCGAAGGTGACAAATCCAGCGTAGTAAATAACCCAACCGGCAGAAAACGCCCCGCTGAAAAGTAATTCATAACCATCAGTCCTCAATGACGATTAAACACCATTGCCTGCGCAATGGTGTTTTTGTTTTTATCTGCTTTATACTTGGGGCCGACGCCCTGGCGGTAAAGCAAAGACGATAAAAGCGTGCCAGGGATGGATATTCAAAAAAGAGTGAGTGACATGGAACCAAAAACAAAAAAACAGCGTTCGCTTTATATCCCTTACGCTGGCCCTGTACTGCTGGAATTTCCGTTGTTGAATAAAGGCAGCGCCTTCAGCATGGAAGAACGCCGTAACTTCAACCTGCTGGGGTTACTGCCGGAAGTGGTCGAAACCATCGAAGAACAAGCGGAACGAGCATGGATCCAGTATCAGGGATTCAAAACCGAAATCGACAAACACATCTACCTGCGTAACATCCAGGACACTAACGAAACCCTCTTCTACCGTCTGGTAAACAATCATCTTGATGAGATGATGCCTGTTATTTATACCCCAACCGTCGGCGCAGCCTGTGAGCGTTTTTCTGAGATCTACCGCCGTTCACGCGGCGTGTTTATCTCTTACCAGAACCGGCACAATATGGACGATATTCTGCAAAACGTGCCGAACCATAATATTAAAGTGATTGTGGTGACTGACGGTGAACGTATTCTGGGGCTTGGTGACCAGGGCATCGGCGGGATGGGCATTCCGATCGGTAAACTGTCGCTCTATACCGCCTGTGGCGGCATCAGCCCGGCGTATACCCTTCCGGTGGTGCTGGATGTCGGGACGAATAACAAACAGCTGCTTAACGATCCGCTGTATATGGGCTGGCGTAATCCGCGTATCACTGACGACGAATACTATGAATTCGTTGATGAATTTATCCAGGCTGTGAAACAACGCTGGCCGGACGTGCTGTTGCAGTTTGAAGACTTCGCACAAAAAAATGCGATGCCGTTACTTAACCGCTATCGCAATGAAATTTGTTCTTTTAACGATGACATTCAGGGCACTGCGGCGGTAACAGTCGGCACACTGATCGCAGCAAGCCGCGCGGCAGGTGGTCAGTTAAGCGAGAAAAAAATCGTCTTCCTTGGCGCAGGTTCAGCGGGATGCGGCATTGCCGAAATGATCATCGCCCAGACCCAGCGCGAAGGATTAAGCGAGGAAGCGGCGCGGCAGAAAGTCTTTATGGTCGATCGCTTTGGCTTGCTGACTGACAAGATGCCGAACCTGCTGCCTTTCCAGACCAAACTGGTGCAGAAGCGCGAAAACCTCAGTGACTGGGATACCGACAGCGATGTGCTGTCACTGCTGGATGTGGTGCGTAATGTAAAACCAGATATTCTGATTGGCGTCTCAGGACAGACCGGGCTGTTTACGGAAGAGATCATCCGTGAGATGCATAAACACTGTCCGCGTCCGATCGTGATGCCGCTGTCTAACCCGACGTCACGCGTGGAAGCCACACCGCAGGACATTATCGCCTGGACCGAAGGTAACGCGCTGGTCGCCACGGGCAGCCCGTTTAATCCAGTGGTATGGAAAGATAAAATCTACCCTATCGCCCAGTGTAACAACGCCTTTATTTTCCCGGGCATCGGCCTGGGTGTTATTGCTTCCGGCGCGTCACGTATCACCGATGAGATGCTGATGTCGGCAAGTGAAACGCTGGCGCAGTATTCACCATTGGTGCTGAACGGCGAAGGTATGGTACTGCCGGAACTGAAAGATATTCAGAAAGTCTCCCGCGCAATTGCGTTTGCGGTTGGCAAAATGGCGCAGCAGCAAGGCGTGGCGGTGAAAACCTCTGCCGAAGCCCTGCAACAGGCCATTGACGATAATTTCTGGCAAGCCGAATACCGCGACTACCGCCGTACCTCCATCTAAGCCTGCGCCCGGTAGTGAAGGCTACCGGGCTATTTCCCTCTCCCTTTTTCAGAACTCATCCATACTGGGTAGTGGCGAATAAATCTCATTTGCCTCACCTGCTATGCAGAACATCATCCGAAAAGGAGGAACTATGAAGGCTGCAGTTGTTACGAAGGATCATCATGTTGACGTTACGTATAAAACACTGCGCTCACTGAAACATGGCGAAGCCCTGCTGAAAATGGAGTGTTGTGGTGTATGTCATACCGATCTTCATGTTAAGAATGGCGATTTTGGTGACAAAACCGGCGTAATTCTGGGCCATGAAGGCATCGGTGTGGTGGCAGAAGTGGGTCCAGGTGTCACCTCATTAAAACCAGGCGATCGTGCCAGCGTGGCGTGGTTCTACGAAGGATGCGGTCATTGCGAATACTGTAACAGTGGTAACGAAACGCTCTGCCGTTCAGTTAAAAATGCCGGATACAGCGTTGATGGCGGGATGGCGGAAGAGTGCATCGTGGTCGCCGATTACGCGGTAAAAGTGCCAGATGGTCTGGACTCGGCGGCGGCCAGCAGCATTACCTGTGCGGGAGTCACCACCTACAAAGCCGTTAAGCTGTCAAAAATTCGTCCAGGGCAGTGGATTGCTATCTACGGTCTTGGCGGTCTGGGTAACCTCGCCCTGCAATACGCGAAGAATGTCTTTAACGCCAAAGTGATCGCCATTGATGTCAATGATGAGCAGTTGAAACTGGCAACCGAAATGGGTGCAGATTTAGCGATTAACTCACGCACCGAAGACGCCGCCAAAATTGTGCAGGAGAAAACTGGTGGCGCTCACGCTGCGGTGGTAACAGCGGTAGCTAAAGCTGCGTTTAACTCGGCAGTTGATGCTGTCCGTGCAGGCGGTCGTGTTGTGGCTGTCGGTCTACCGCCGGAGTCTATGAGCCTGGATATCCCACGTCTTGTGCTGGATGGTATTGAAGTGGTCGGTTCGCTGGTCGGCACGCGCCAGGATTTAACTGAAGCCTTCCAGTTTGCCGCCGAAGGTAAAGTGGTGCCGAAAGTCGCCCTGCGTCCGTTAGCGGACATCAACACCATCTTTACTGAGATGGAAGAAGGCAAAATCCGTGGCCGCATGGTGATTGATTTCCGTCACTAAGAGGCCTTTGCTGCGACTGCCATGTTCGGGTCGCAGCATCGCACACTCTCCAACATGAAATGGCTAAATGGATTATTGTTGCGTAGGAAGGAACAATAATGATAGTGTTCCCAGTGAAGGAACGCTACTGAGAGTAAAGACACTAATGAAAATGGCCAATCATCCCCGCCCGGGGGACATTATTCAGGAATCACTGGACGAACTTAATGTCAGCCTGCGCGAGTTTGCCAGAGCAATGGAAATTGCTCCCTCAACGGCAAGCCGATTGCTGACAGGAAAAGCAGCTTTGACGCCAGAAATGGCGATTAAACTTTCCGTGGTGATCGGCAGTTCGCCGCAAATGTGGCTGAATCTGCAAAACGCCTGGAGTCTGGCAGAGGCTGAAAAAACGGTGGATGTGTCGCGATTACGCCGTCTGGTTACGCAATAAAAAAATGGCACTTTATAAAGCGCCATTTAGAACTGATGACAAACGCAACATTGCCTGATGCGCTACGCTTATCAGGCCTACACGTTCACTGCAATCTATTGGATTTGAAGGGTTTTCATGCCGGATAAGGCGTTCACGCCGCATCCGGCATGAACAAAGCCTACGTTGTCTACAATATGAAAATGGCGCCTTTTACAGCGCCATTTTCAGCTTAAAGTTCAAAAGAGATTATATCCCTTCTTCACTCTCTTTTTTCGCTTCTGCCTTCTCGATTTCACGATACCAGCGCGGATGGTGTTTCTTCGCCCAGCGACGACTTACCTTCCCTTCGATCATCCCTTTAATCGATCCTTTCACCCAGAATGCCATATACATATGGATCAGGATGGCGTGGATCAGGATGATACCCGCAGCCGCGTGGATCAGCAGGCTGTAGCGAACAACCTGCATCGGGAAGTACTGCGCAAAGTACGGACGCCAGATAATCACCCCGGTCACCAGCAGCACGAAAATCATGCTCATGATCGACCAGAACATCATCTTTTGCCCGGCGTTGTACTTACCGACATCCGCCACTTTGTGCTCATTGCCTTTTAATACTTCGACAATGTTCAACAGCCACGGAATATCTTTCTTATCCGGGATGTTGTGATGCACAAAACGCACAAACATAAACATCAGTGCGACGAAAATCGCAATGCCGAAGAACGGGTGCAAAATGCGTCCCATCTGCGGCGTACCGAAGGTTTGCGTCAGCCATTGCAGCGTCGGGAAGAAGAACGAAATCCCGGACAGCGCCACCAGGAAGAAGCAAATCACCACGGTCCAGTGACAGGCGCGATCAATAAATTTGGTGCGCACAATCATTTTCGACTTACTCATGATGATCCTCCTCGTCATCGTCCACTTCCTTATTCGGGCCAATACCGATGTAGTGGAAAATCAACCCGGCAAAAGTGGCAATAAAGCCAGCCGCTGCCAGCGGTTTCAACGCGCCTTTCCACAGGCTTACCGAGGTGTCGATCTTCGGATCTTTCGGCAGACCGTGATACAGCTCCGGCTGATCGGCGTGATGCAGCACGTACATAACGTGCGTACCACCGACCCCTTCCGGGTTGTAGACGCCAGCATGTTCGTAACCACGCGCTTTCAGTTTCGCCACGCGCTGTTCCGCCAGCTCCAGCATCTCCTTCTTGGTGCCGAAGTGGATAGCCCCGGTCGGACAGGTTTTCACACAAGCCGGTTCCTGGCCGACGCTGACGCGATCGACGCAGAGCGTGCATTTATATACCCGGTTATCCTCTTTGTTGAGGCGCGGAATATTAAACGGACACCCGGCAATGCAGTAACCACAGCCGATGCAGTTTTCCGACTGGAAATCGACAATCCCGTTAGCGTACTGAATGATTGCACCAGCAGACGGGCACGCCTTCAGGCAGCCCGGATCTTCACAGTGCATACAGCCGTCTTTACGGATCAGCCACTCCAGCTTGCCGTTCTGTTCGGTTTCGCTAAAGCGCATCACCGTCCAGGACTTGGCGCTCAGATCGGCGGGGTTATCGTAAACCCCGATGCAGTGCCCCACTTCATCACGGATGTCGTTCCACTCCGAACACGCCACCTGACAGGCTTTACAACCGATACAGGTGGAAACGTCGATAAGTTTTGCGACTTCTGCTTTGTAATCACGCACCTGAGAAGGCGGCGTGATGGAGTTAGTTGCGGACCTTTTGATAATGTCCTGCGTTTCCATAGCCATCTGTTCGCCCCCTTACGCCTTCTCGATGTTGACTAAGAACGCTTTATATTCCGGCGTTTGCGAGTTTGCATCACCGACATTCGGCGTCAGAGTGTTAGCGATATAACCTTTACGCGCGACACCCTCAAAGCCCCAGTGGATTGGAATACCCACCGTTTCAACCTGCTGACCATTTACATTCAGCGGTTTCAGACGGCGCGTTACCACCGCCACCGCGCGGATAAATCCACGCTTGCTTGAGACAGTGACACGATCGCCATTATTAATGCCTTTCGCCGCCGCCAGCGTTTCGCTGATTTCCACAAACTGTTCCGGCTGAGCAATTGCGTTGAGCAATGCGTGCTTGGTCCAGGTGTGGAAGTGCTCGGTCAGACGATAGGTCGTACCCACATACGGGAACTGCTCTTTTTTACCCATCCGCAGCGCGTCTTGTTCATACAGACGAACAACCGGGTTAGACACCACGTTCGGATGCAGCGGGTTAGTGCCCAGCGGCGTTTCGATTGGCTCGTAGTGTTCCGGGAACGGACCTTCCGCCATTTTGTTGATGGCAAACAGGCGTCCCATCCCTTCCGGCTGCATGATAAACGGTCCGGTTGGTGTACCTGGCGCGGCATTGCCGAAGTCCGGAATATCGTTACCCGTCCACTTGCTGCCGTTCCACTGGATCAGCATCCGTTTCGGATCCCACGGTTTACCGTTGATATCCGCCGAAGCACGGTTGTAGAGTACGCGACGGTTGAGCGGCCACGCCCAGGCCCATCCCAGCGTATTCCCCAGCCCGGACGGGTGCAAGTTCGCGAGGTTAGCCATCTGGTTGCCCTGCTCTGTCCAGCTACCGGTGTAGATCCAGCAAGAAGATGCGGTTGTACCGTCATCACGCAGATGCGCAAAGCTACTCAGCAACTGACCTTTCTTCGCAATCAGCACGCCATTGGCATCATAGAGATCTTCCAGCGCGTAGCCGTTGTTCTCTTTAGCCACTTCGTCAGATTGCGGTTCGTGCGGCTGCTTGTAGTTCCAGCTCATCTTCATCAGCGGTTCTACGCCTTTACCACCTTCGGACTGGTACAGCTCGCGCAGATGATGGTAGATACCCGCCAGAATTTCGCCGTCGTTACGCGCTTCGCCCGGCGCGTCCTGACCTTTCCAGTGCCACTGCAACCAGCGACCGGAGTTAGCAATAGAACCATCTTCTTCAGCAAAGCAGGTCGAAGGCAGACGGAATACTTCAGTCTGAATAGACGCCGGATCGACATCGTTCGACTCACCGTGGTTCTGCCAGAAGGTAGAGGTTTCAGTCACCAGCGGATCGATAACCACCATGTACTTCAGTTTGCTCAGGCAGCTCACCACTTTGTTTTTGTCCGGGAAGGACGCAACCGGGTTAAAGCCCTGGCAGAAATAACCGGTGACTTTGCCTTCATCCATCATGTTGAAATACTTGATGACGTCGTAGGTCTGGTCCCACTTCGGCAGCCAGTCATAGCCCCAGTTGTTCTCTTTCTGCGCGGCATCGCCATAGAAAGATTTCATCAGGCTAACGAAGAACTTCGGATAGTTGCTCCAGTAGTTCACCTGATCAGCCAGCGTCGCTTTCGGCGTGTTCGCTTCCAGATACGACTGCAAATCAACCTGTTTTTCTGACGGCAGCGTCAGATAACCTGGCCGGCTGGTAGAGAGCAGACCTAAGTCGGTCAGGCCCTGAATGTTGGAGTGACCACGCAATGCGTTCACGCCGCCACCGGCCATACCCATGTTACCGAGCAGCAACTGGATCATCGCCATAGTACGGATGTTCTGCGCACCCACAGTGTGCTGCGTCCAGCCCAGCGCGTACAGGAAGGTGGTTGTGCGATCCGGTGCGCTGGTGGAGGCCAGCACTTCACACACTTTCAGGAAGTCGGCTTTTGGCGTCCCGCAGATGTTTTCAACGACGTCCGGCGTGTAGCGGGAAACGTGCTCTTTCAGCAAGTTCCACACACAGCGCGGATGAGTCAGTGTTTCATCGCGTTTCGCATAGCCGTTTTCATCGAACTGATAGTTCCAGGACGATTTATCGTACTGGCGTTTTTCAGCGTCATAACCGCTGAACAGGCCATCTTCGAAAGCAAAATCATCACGCACCAGCAGGCTGGCGTTGGTGTAATGCTTAACGTATTCGGCGTTGATTTTGTTGTTTTCGATCAGGTAGCGCAAAACGCCAGACAGGAACGTAATGTCCGTACCGGAACGAATAGGCGCGTAAATATCCGCCACAGAAGCGGTACGCGTAAAACGGGGATCGACAACGATCAAGGTTGCGTCGTTGTTGTTTTTCGCTTCCATCGCCCAGCGGAAACCGACGGGATGCGCTTCAGCAGCGTTACCGCCCATCACCATCACGACGTTAGCGTTTTTGATATCCACCCAGTGGTTGGTCATCGCACCGCGACCAAATGTTGGAGCAAGACTTGCTACCGTTGGTCCGTGTCAGACGCGCGCCTGGTTGTCTACCGCCAGCATCCCGAGGGAGCGGGCAAATTTCTGGGTCAGCATCCCGGTTTCGTTGCTGGCACCGGAGGCACACAGCATACCGGTAGAAAGCCAACGGTTTACCGTTACGCCCTGCTCGTTCTTTTCAATAAAGTTAGCGTCACGGTCAGCTTTCATCAGCTTCGCAATACGGGAGAATGCTTCTTCCCAGCTAATGCGCTGCCATTTGTCAGAACCGGGCGCACGATATTCCGGGTAGCGCAGACGGTTTTCGCTGTTGACGTAATCCAGCAAACCGGCCCCTTTCGGGCACAGCGCACCACGGCTTACCGGATGATCCGGGTCACCTTCAATGTGATAAATCGCTTCTCTGGCGTTTTTTGCGCCATCACCCAGGCTATACATCAATAGCCCGCAACCTACGGAACAGTATGTGCAGGTGTTACGGATCTCTTTAGCGCGTAACAATTTGTACTAAAGCCTTCCAGCCCGTGCTTGCTTACTGTTGTTCCAGCCATACCGCCCGCGCAGATTTTAAAAAATTGTCTGCGACTGACGTCCATTGCTTTCCTCTTTTTTCAGGGGTATTACTGCGCGAGGAAACTAACAGCAAAATTCTGAATCTTTTTGCGCGAAATCAAAAAGAACACGTGTTTGCCACAAAATAATCCGCCTGCGCAAATTGACCTACCTCAATAGCGGTAGAAAAACGCACCACTGCCTGACAGGCCAGTTAAAAAAATGCTATAAAATTCAGCTTAATTTTTAACGGCAAGAGAGACAAAACAGCGAGCATGACACGACAAAAAGCAACGCTCATAGGGCTAATAGCGATCGTCCTGTGGAGCACGATGGTAGGATTGATTCGCGGTGTCAGCGAGGGGCTCGGCCCGGTCGGCGGCGCAGCTGCTATCTATTCATTAAGCGGGCTGCTGTTAATCTTCACGGTTGGATTTCCGCGTATTCGGCAGATTCCGAAAGGCTATTTACTCGCCGGGAGTCTGTTATTCGTCAGCTATGAAATCTGTCTGGCGCTTTCCTTAGGGTATGCGGCGACCCGTCATCAGGCGATTGAAGTGGGTATGGTGAACTATCTGTGGCCCAGCCT
>OGEM01001241.1_pt1 | contig 11515 bp, 8 predicted proteins | sample 1570741 | NCBI WGS metagenome assembly OGEM01 (sample SAMEA2582141, study PRJEB24529) | metagenome | biome: Human gut stool | place: China | collected 2011
GGGAAGCGAGAGGCGGTACTTCGTCCCCGGAGCGAACGAGAAGAGGTCGGCGGAAAAGTGCGAACTCGGACGGGCGTCGGTGCGGGAAGTCGAATCGGAGGTCATCTCAAAAGAAAACGTGAAACCGAGGAACGAGAGTGCGGTGCCGGGACCCGAAGGCCGGAGGCCTGCATTTGAAAGTGGAAATTGTACTCGGAGCGGGTCGGACGCTTTCGAGATGCGGTTCGAGGCCGACGCAACAGATGAAAACACTTTTCACCCGCGCCGTGCTATCGTCCCGAACCTTAATGACGAACCGGCCCGCCGAAGGGCGCTTCCGCTTCTTTTGCCGCGGGCATCTTGCAACCGTAACCACCTTCATGTCTTCCGCAACACTCACCGTCCTTCCGATGAAGAGTCGTCTTCTCGTCGGGCTCACGCTTTTTTCCATGTTCTTCGGCGCGGGCAATCTCATTTTCCCGCCCTTTCTCGGCGTAGAAGCCGGTACGCACACGTGGTTCGCCATGGCGGGCTTTTTGCTCACCGCCGTGGGCTTCCCGATTCTCGGCGTCATCGCGGTGGCCGAGTCGGGCGGGCTCGATGCGCTCGCGCGACGCGTCTCGCCCGCGTTCGCTTTCTGCTTCACGCTCCTCATTTACATCTCGATCGGTCCGGCGCTTGCCATTCCCCGTACGGCGAGCACGTCCTTTGAAATGGTCGTGCGCCCGATCTTCGACTCGGCGGGACTGCTTGAATCGACGGTTGCGGGGGTTCCCCTGCTCGCGGGTTCGCAGGCTCTCTATTCGGTGCTCTTTTTCCTCGTCGCCTTTTTCATCGCGCTCAACCCCGAGAAGCTTACGCAACGTCTCGGGAAGTGCCTCTCGCCCCTGCTGATCCTCCTCATCCTCACGCTCTTTGTCGGGGTGATTCTCAACCCGATCGGCGACTACGGTCCCGTGACGGGTGCCTACGCCGAAGGGGCGTTCGCGCGCGGCTTCATCGAGGGCTATCAGACGATGGACACGATCGCGGCGCTCAACTTCGGTCTTATCATCGCGATGAACATCCGCGCCTTCGGCGTCACGAAGGAGTCGGCGATCGTGGCGGAAACCGTCAAAGCGGGCCTCATCGCGCTCGTCGTCTTCCTCGTCGTCTACGGCGCGCTCGCGCACGTCGGCGCTCAGACGGGCGGAAGCTTCTCGGGGCTTGAAAACGGGGCGCAAACGCTCACCCAGGCTGCGGCTCACCTCTTCGGTCCCGCGGGCGCCGTCGTGCTCGGCCTCATTTTCTTCATCGCCTGCCTCAACACCTGCGTGGGGCTTCTCTCCTGCTGCTCGAACTACTTCCGCGGTCTCATTCCGGCGCCGGGCTACACGGGCTGGGTGGCGATTTTCGCCATCCTCAGCATGATCGTCTCGAACGCGGGGCTCACCCTTATTTTGAAGGTGTCCGTGCCCGTGCTCGTGGCGATTTATCCGCTCGCGCTCGTGTTGATCGTGCTCGCGCTCTTCACGTTCGCGGCGCCCCGACTCGGTGCGATGCCGAAGCTCTACCCCGTGACGATGCTCGTGACGGGTGTTGTGTCCGTCACTCTCGCGCTCGAAGGGTGCGGTCTGCGAGTGCCGGGACTCTCGGACGTCCTCGCTCTTTTGCCCTGGGCTGCGTCGGGTCTCGGCTGGGTGACGCCCGCGGCCGCGGCCGCTCTTCTCACGATCCTCTGGGGAGTTGCGACCGGGAAGAAACCCGCATAAAAGCGCCACGCAAAACGCGAGCCGCCCGGGAAACGACCGGGCGGTTCGGGTGCGCGGATTCGAATGAAAAAAGGGGCGCTTCGGCGCCCCTTTTTTCCAACGTTCGTCTGCGACGTTCGTCGCGTCTTGCCGGCCCCCTTCAGGCGGCCGCTCCTTCGGGACTCTGCGTCGCGCTCGGGATCGCGGGCTCGGGATCGATCGAGTCCGCACGCAGGCGCAACGCTACGAGTACGAACGCAAGGATCAGCATGAGGAGCGTACCGAAGAGCGCGGCCTTTGTTCCCATCCAACCGATAAAGACGCCGCAAAACGCCGTGCCGAGCGCGGTGCCGAAGTTTGCGGCCGAGAGAAAGAGGCCGTTGGCCAGGTCGGGTGCCCGTCGCGCGGCGGTGGCGATGAGGTTTTGACCGACGATGCTTGCAAAGCCCGCCGCTACGCCGAGTCCGAGTACGAGCCCGGCCGCGGCAAGACGCGTTTCGGCCGTCGCGTACAAAAGCGCGTACGCTCCGAACATTGCAAGCGGTACGGCGAGCGAGAAAAAGCGTCGCGCCTTGCCGAAGAACCGCCCCGCGAGGACGTTCCCGACGATGTTCGCCAGGCCGTACCCGAAAAGCACCGCGCTCACCGCGTCAAAGTCGAAGCCGCTCGCACGGCGCTCACGGACTGCGCCGCCTGCCACACGAAGGAAAACGCCGTCGCCGGCAACCCCTTCGTCGTGTCTTCGGACAAGGCCTGCCTCGCCTGCCACGGCTCCTACAAGGATCTCGCGAAAAAGACCGAGAACCTGCCCGAACCGAATCCGCACGCCTCGCACCACTACGGCGAGGGGATCGCCTGCACCGCTGCGGGTGCCGCCACCGTCACGCTCGACGGGACCCGCTTGACGATCGAAGACGCCTGGGCCGTTGCCGAAGGCAAGGCCGACGTGGCGATCGCTCCCGAAGCCATGCGGCTTCTCGAAGACTCTCACAAGCTCGTGATGGCCTCGGCCGCGAAGGGCCAGGCCGTCTACGGTCTCACCGTGGGCGTGGGTCTCAACAAGGACCAGAAGCTCTTCACTGCCGACGGGACGCTCTCGCCCGAAGTGCTCGAAGCCTCTCGCGCTTTCAACTACAACGCGCTTCGCTCCCACTCCGCGGGTGCGGGCGAAATGATGCCCACGAACCTCGCGCGCCTCTCGATGGTGATTCGCCTCAACACCCTCCTGGCAGGCAAATCGGGCGCTCAGACCCGCGTGGCGGAACTCTACCGAGATCTTCTCAATAAGGGCGTCACGCCCCTCATTCCCTCGGAAGGGTCCGTGGGCGAAGCCGACATTCTGCTCGCTTCCCACGTGGGCGCCGTCATGATCGGCGAATGGAAGGCCGAGGTGGACGGTCGCGTCGTCACGGGCAAAGAAGCGCTTTCGAAGGCAGGGATCGCCCCCCTCGTTCCCGAAGGCAAGGATGCACTTGCGATCCTCTCGAACAATTCCGTCGCCATGGCCTACGCGATCGACGCCGCTCGCAACGCGGCGCGCATCGTGCGCCTGACGCCCACGGTCTACGGGCTTTCGCTCGAAGGCTTGAACGGGAACGTGGCGCCGATTCTTCCGCAAACGATCGGCACTCGTCCCTTCGAAGGGCCGCCGCCATGCGCGACGTGCTGACGGGTTCCTACCTGTGGAAGGCGGACGCGACGCGGCCCCTGCTGGATCCGCTTTCTTTCCGCGTGACGGTCTACGGTCTCAACGAAGCGCGCCCGCGCGCTCAAAGACCTTAATGCGCAGATCCTCGTCCAAATCAACAGCACGGACGACAACCCGTCGACGATTCTCAACGCGGACGACGCGTACCGCGCCGAATCGACTCAGGTGGCGGGCTATTTCGTGGAAGGGAACGGTGTGAAGGGTGCGATCATCCCTTCGGGGAACTTCAATCCCCTGCCCGTCGCGCTTGCCCTGCAGCGCACGTCGCTTGCGATGGCTCACCTCTCGCACTACAGCGTGCAGCGTACCGTGCACCTATCGTACGACCACTTCACGGGGCTCACGCGCTTCCTCTCCGACCCCGAAAACAAGGGTCACGCGTTCGGCGCCATCCAGAAGGCCTTCATGGGCCTGCACGTTGACAACATGGCGCTCGCTCAGCCCGTGAGCCTTTACGGGATGTCCGTTGCGGGTGAAATCGAAGACACCTTCACGAACCTCCTTCAGGCCGCGAAGCGCCTCGGTTCGATCGACCGAAATCTCATGCAGATCTATTCGCTCGAAACTCTGCACGCCGCCCAGGCCGTCGACCTTCGCCGCAATCTGAAGACGAAAGACCTGAAGCTCGGTGCGAAGACGCAAGCGTTCTACGAGGCGTACCGCAAGGCGGTGCCGTATGTGAAATCGGACCGCATCTTCACCGACGACATCCGTCGCGGCGTCGAAGTGCTCGAAACCTACGAGCCGTAACCGAGCGCCCGAATCTTCGACTCTGAAAACGAAACGACCTCGACGCCCGCAACGGGTTTCGAGGTCGTTTTCGCATGGAGGTCAAACTCGGACGGGACGCACCCGCCCGGTCGACCATTTCGCCTTAGAAGCGGTACTGGGCCTGAACGCCGAGGAGATAGGCGTCGAGCTTGCGGAACTTGCCGAGCTCTTTACCCGTTTCCTTGTCGTAGAGGGAGCGTTCGTGCACGCCGTGCAGGTGCGAGAAGCCCACGTCCGTCTGGAAGTCCTTCGTCCAGTGGAAGGTCGACCCGACGGAGAACCCCCAGCGGTCCGCGTCCGGAATGATCGCCGTACGGGTTTCGCGTTCCTGGATGGGCGAGGTTTCGTAGGCGATACCGCCGCGCAACGTCCAGAAGGAGTTGACGCGCAGGTCGCCGCCCACGCTGTAGAGGTACGTGTCGCGCCAGTTGTTGCGGATGTAGCTCATGCCTTCGACCATCTGGCCGACCACGGCATTCACCTTACCCAGATCCTCGGGCTTCAGCGGGAACTTGCTGATATTGCTCTGAATGGCGCCTTCGAGGGCGCTCGTGTCGACTTTGAGCGATTCGAAGCTCGACCAGTCGGTCCAGCGGAACGTGGCGTAGAGGCTCAGCCAGCTGTTGACGTCCCAGGCCGCGCTCATCATGGCCCAGGCGGGAGCCGAGACGACGGCGCCCGAATCGTACGTGCCGTTGAAGTGGTCAAGCGGGATGGACATGCCCGGAGTGAGTGTGAGGGGAGCAAGACCGTCGATCGTCAGATCGCCTTCGGCCTTGTGCTGGATCTGCGAACGGTAGGAAAGGCCGAGACGAACGGTTTCGACCGGCGTAAAGAGGATGCCGGCGTTCCAACCCCAGGCCGTGCTCGTCGCTTCGAGCTGACCGTGAACGTCGTTGCCCGTCGGAGCCGTGCCGCCCATGCCGAGCGACGCGTCGACGTACTGGAGGGAAATCCCCGCGCCGAGGCGAACCTTGTCCGTCACTTTCCAGGCCACGCTCGGGTTGAAGTCGAACACCATGATTTCGGCGTCCGTACCGTGATCCTTGTGGGCCCAGTTACGGTCGTATTCGGTCGCCATGCCGAAGGGAACCGTGAAGGAAAAGCCCACCCAGGTCGTGTCGTTCACCTGGTGCGAGATGTAGGCGTGAGGAATGAGTTCGGGCGCCTTGCGACCGTTTTCGGTGGTGCCGCTGTTGTCGGCGTAGTCGAGGTTGAGACCCACGCCGACGAAGCCGAGCTGAGCGGCGGTGCCCGGAGTGAGCGTCATACTCGCGGGGTTGTAATAAACGCCCGAGACGTCGGCGCCGTCGACGCCCGCACCGGCGTAGGCACGGCCGAGGCCGAGCGCGGACTGTTCGGTAAGCTGGAAGCCGCCGGCGTTCGCCGCGGACGCGAAAAGGGACGCAACGGCAGCCGAGGCCGCAGCGATCTTGAAGGAGGTGTTCTTCACGATGTCTGTTCCTTGCTCCGGACCCTTCGGGGTTCTCGAAGACGGGTTCTGCTCTGTGAGCTTGTTTGTGCTTTTTTGCTGTTTTTTCGGTCGGCGACGCACTCCGGAAGGACGCTCGCAGACGCGCGGAGGGAGAGAATACCGAAGCCCGGAGGAAAGGTCTAGCGGTAAACCCTTAAGGTGACCCGCAAAAACACCCCGGAGGGATGCAACGGATGAGGGCGGATGATGCGAGGCGTATCCTCCGGTGACCTGTGACATTTTGTCAATGTCATTGAAAAACGTGAATTTTCGTGGCGCCCCCGGAGGGGGTTCGCGGCGTCCCGTTCGCGGGGCATCCCTTATCCGTGCTAATCCGAAAAAAATGAGAGGTTTTGCGTTCGCGGAAAGGAAAAAGGGCCGCCCGACCGTTCGGGCGACCCTTCGAATGTTCGCGAGCCCGAAGTGCCTCGGGCTCGGTATGCGGTTCTCAATGCGCTTCTTTGTGCATGAGGTCGATCTTGGCCATCACGACGGCCGAGAGGACGAACGTGAGGTGGATCACGACGTACCAGAGGAGTTTCGAGTCGGGAATCGTCTGAAGTTCCATGAAGACGCGCAGGAGGTGAATGGACGAAATGGCGACGATCGACGCGGCGACCTTGTTTTTGAGCGATCCCGCATCCATTTTGCCGAGCCATTCGAGCTTTTCGGTGTGCTCTCCGATGTTGAGGGCCGAGACGAAGTTTTCGTAGCCCGAGAACATCACCATGACGATGAGGCCTCCCACGAGGCCCATGTCGATCAGGGAAAGAATACCGAGGATGAGGTCCGCTTCCGTAAGTTCCAGTACGTGCGGCAGGATGTGGAAAACTTCCTGGAAAAACTTGACCGCCAGAGCGAGGAGGGCGGCCGAGAGTCCGATGTAAAGCGGAGCAAGAAGCCAACGAGCGGCGTACATGAGGCGTTCGAAAAAGACTTCCATGATTCTTGTGAGAGCGAGCGTTGCGGTTGGGGGCGTTTGAAAAAGCGGTCGGTTCGGCGCTGCGAACGTGCGGACCGTCGGCGGACGTGCCGCACGAAGGATCGTCATTTTCTCACGGCGGGCGGAAAAATTCCCGCCCGCATCGCGCTTCGTTTGGCTATTCTTTCGACATTATTCGTCTTTTTTATTCGAGGGACCGCCGTCATGTCCGCTTCCGCCGAAACCTCGCGCATCGTCGCGCTCATCTGTGCCGCAGGCGTCGGGCGCCGCATGGGTGCCGACCGTCCGAAGCAGTATCTGAAACTCGGCGCTTGGCCGATGCTCGTGCACACGGTGCGCGCGATCGCCTCGGTCGGGCGCGTTGCGGAAACGGTCGTCGTCGTGAGCCCCGAGGATCCCCATATCGACGAGGCGGCGCGGGACTTTCCCGAGGGCGTTAGGGTGTTGCGGGCGGGAGGTGCCGAACGGGCGGACTCCGTGCTGAACGGCCTGCTTGCGGCGGGCTTTCCCGACGATGCGCTCGTGCTCGTTCACGATGCGGCACGTCCCTGCGTGCGACCGAGCGAGGTCGAACATCTGATCGACGAAGTACTCGCCGACCCGCAGGCGGCCGGGGGCCTTTTGGCCGTTCCGATGACGGATACCGTCAAGCGCGCCGATCGGGATCGTCGGGTGGTCGAAACCCTGCCGCGCGAAGCGCTCTGGCGGGCGGCAACCCCGCAGTGCTTCCGTGCGGGGGAACTGATCGCGGCGCTTTCGGGCGACCGCACGGGTATCACCGACGAAGCTTCCGCCATGGAGCGTGCGGGTCACGTCGTCAAGGTGGTTTCGGGTCGAACGACCAACATCAAGGTCACACAGCCGGGCGACGAAAAAATCGCCGGCCTTCTTTTGGGAGACGCTTCCGTGATTCCTCTTCGCATCGGTCAGGGGTACGATTCCCACCGACTTGTTCCCGGGAGGCCGCTCATTTTGGGCGGCGTCGAAATTCCGCATACGACGGGCCTCGACGGCCATTCGGATGCGGATGTTCTCTTGCATGCCGTAACCGACGCCGTCCTCGGGGCGAGCGCTCTCGGGGACATCGGGCAACACTTCCCGCCCTCGGACCCCGCCTGGAAGGGCGCCGACAGCCGCAAACTCCTCGCCGAAGTCGTGCGCCTGGCGCGCGCCAAGGGTTGGGGAATCGTCAACGTCGACGCAACGATCGTCGCCGAGCGCCCGAAGATCGGTCCGCACATGGCGGCGATCCGCGCAAGTCTTGCCGCGACGCTCGGCGTCTCGGAAGAGGTCGTGAACGTGAAAGCGAAGACGAACGAAAAGATGGATGCGGTCGGGCGCGAAGAAGGAATGGTCGCGCACGCCGTGGCGCTGATGGCCCGTATTTAATCCGCCGCATACCGCAAACGCGCAAAACAAAGGCGCCCGGAAAATCCGGGCGCCGTTTTATTCCGAGGTTGCTTGAGCTTTCGTGCCGCTCGGCGTCGCTTAGCGTCGCTCCTCGAGCTTCTGCGCGGCCTTGTCCTGCTCTTTGAGCGCCTTTTTGAGCGCTCCCTTCGTCACGATCGGGAAGCGTACGCGAACGAGCAATCCGTGCGGATCGGCGTCCCCCAACTGCACGGTTCCGCCCGAGCGGCGCACGATGCGGTCGACGATCGCAAGCCCCAGACCCGAGCCCGTTACGCCGCTTCGGGCGCTCTCGCCGCGCTCGAAAGGACGCATGACGCGTTCGCGCTCTTCGGCGGGCAACCCTCGTCCTTCGTCCGAAACGGTGAGAAGCGCCGTGCGCCCGTCGGGTTCGCGCTTCAGTTCGAGCGTGAGATAAAGCGTCCCGTCTTCGCTGCGACCGTAGCGTTGCGCGTTCGTGACGAGATTCTGAATGGCGCGGGAGAGTTCGAGCGGATGCGCCATCACCCAGATTTCCGAATCGAGTCGGGTCGTGAGCTTCACCGTGGCGTCCGATTCGATGCGGGCGATCTGAAGGGCCGCTTCGACCGCTTCGCCGAAATTCACCATCACCTGATCCTCGTTCGAGCGACGCGCGTAGGCGAGGAACTGATTGACGATGTTTTCCATCTGTTCGAGGTCGCTCACCATGGCGTTCCGGGAATCTTCGGGAAGGTCCGCGAGTTCCACTTCCAGGCGCAGACGCGTGATCGGCGTGCGCAGGTCGTGGGAGACCCCCGCAAGGAGAAGTTCGCGGTCGGCTTCGATACGCTTCAGGTCTCTCATCATCTGGTTGAAGGAGCTGTTGACAGCCTGAATTTCCGCGGTCGACGCGTCTTCGGGGAGCGGATCGGGGTCTTGGCCCCGGCCGAGCTGCGTCGCAAAGAGCGACAGACGCGCCAGCGGCTGAATCACGTGCCGCGTGAGGGCGGTCGCGCCGAAAAGCGACGCGAGGCCCGCTGCCAATGCCCACCAGAGCCAGGCAGTGCCGTAGGGCGGATCTAACGCGTCGTCCTTCGTTTGGAGCCAATAGGCATCTCCGTCGATGTCGAAAGACACCCAAAGGCCGTTGTTGCCGTTCACACGCGTCGCGACGATCGTCTCGGGGCCGAGCGACGTTTTGACGAGCTGATCGATCAGGCCGTTGAAGCCCTCGCCCGAGAGGCGCACCACCTTGTCGGTCTCGTCCCGAGGGGAAATGAGGACGCCCTCGCGGGCGGCCAATACCTTCAGAAGGTCGAGGCGGTACAAGGGGTCGGCCGTCACGAGCGCGTACTTCGTGATGTTCACGGTCGAGACGAGGTGCTGCGCCACGCCCTGGGAATAGGGGAGTTCGGAGAGCACGCGAAAGCTCTGCAGCCAACCGATCACGGAGAAGAAAAGCAGGCCGCAAAGGAGCAGAAAAGTGCGCCAGAAAAGACTGGGGCGGCGGTTTTTGAGTTGGGCGATCCAGGACATGCGACGGTGCCCCGCCGAAGGGGCCGTGAGATGGGTGTCGATCGAATCGGGGCGCGGAGGGCGCGCCGAGCGGGCTTGTCGGGCCGATGGCCGGGTGTTTGTTCCCGTGCATCATAGCGGAAGACGGTTGCCGAACGCCCGCCCGACGGACCGAAGAACCGAAGCCGAACGAAAAAAGAAGGACGCCGATCGACTCGGGCGTCCTTCTCGGAAATCGGAGACCTTTCGACATCCGAGCCCGAGGGCGCGAACTCAAGAGGTCGGGAGGGCGCCGAACGGCGCCCCGAGAGGTTCGGTATCAGTTCTGGCCGTCCGGAATGAAGACGTAGCCGAGCCCCCACACGGTCTGCAGATAGCGGGGCTTCGAAGGATCGGGTTCGATCAGCTTGCGAAGGCGCGAAACCTGCACGTCGAGCGAACGGTCGAAGGCTTCGTATTCGCGACCGCGGGCCATTTCCATCAGCTTGTCGCGCGACAGGGGCTGACGCGGATGACGCGCGAACGCCTTGAGGACGGCGAATTCGCCCGTCGTCAGAGGCACGGGCTGGCCGTTCTTGGTGAGAACGCGCGTGCCGAGGTCGAGTTCGAACGCGCCGAAGCGCACCACTTCGTCCGCCATGGAGGGCGCGCCCGGAGCGTCGGGCGCCGGACGACGGCGCAACACCGCATGGATGCGGGCGAGGAGTTCGCGCGGGTTGAAAGGCTTGGCGATGTAGTCGTCCGCCCCGAGTTCGAGACCGAGAATGCGGTCGACGTCTTCGCCGCGGGCCGTGAGCATGATGATCGGGGTCATGTCCTTCTGGCCGCGCAGGCGCTTCAAAATGGCGATGCCGTCTTCGCCCGGCATCATGAGGTCGAGAATCAGGGCATCGAAGTGTTCGCGCAACCAGAGACGGTTCATGCTCGCAGCGTTTTCGGCCACGAACACCTGGAAGCCGTTTTCGCCGAGATAGCGGCGCAAAAGGTCGCGAAGTCGGGGGTCGTCGTCAACGACGAGAATCTTGGGGGTGCGTTCCATGATGCTCCTCTGGGGCGGTGCCGCGTCGGGGTGGCGTCGGAAGGTGAAAAGCCCCTTTCCGCGCCCGGACGCAAATGCGGCGTCCGCCGGTGGTTGTCGGACGAAGGCCGCAGGCCTTCGGTTTCCGTAGGTAATTATTTCGTATTGTCTCTCTTTGGGACGGCCTTTGCCAACGGGGTCGAACACCCGGTTACCAAATGGGGCGGAAGTGGAAACGCCCGCGCTCGGAGTCCCGAAAAAAGTTCGTAACGTTTTTTCCAATTTGAGTCTACCCGCGCGCAAAGCTCGATGCTAAATTCGGAAGCGAATCGAGACCAACCGAGACTTAACCCATGCATAAGCTCACAAAAACCGGACTTTTTGCCGTCGTGTTCGCTTGTGTTTCCGTCGGTTCGGCCGCCGAAAACGAATGGTCGACGCCGCTCGGCGCGGTCCTGGTGAAACCGGGCGAGAAGGCCCCGACGGCGACCGACTGCGGCGGGGACGTGCCCTGCGTGCGGCTCTGGAGCCAGATGTCGGCCGACGAACGCGCGAAGCTTTGGCCCTATCTGGACGACGTGTCGCGCACCTCGCACTGGCGCGAGATGAACCGCGCGGAGCGCGAAGCGCTCAAAATGCGGCTCTGCCCGCGCGACGTCGAAGCTCTGCGGCACCGCTTCACGCTGAAGTCGACCGAGGCGGGCGCCGATCTCGGCCCGAAGCGGCTTCGCTCCCGCATGGCCGACGAGGCGGACCGCCGCCTGATGCGCGAACAAATTCTCGAAGTGCATATGGAGTTTTCGAGCGCCGAACACCGCTCGCACCCCCACGCTCTGAGAGCGCCCGAGCCGATCGACCAAGCCCGGGTTTCCGAAGAAAAGTAAGTGTTTGCGACACGCCGACCGAAAAAGGCCGGCGTTTTCGTTTCGTCCTCCGTCCGTCGACCGTTGTCTAGCGACCTGGTCGGGCCCCTCTATAGGGAACTTCCGTAAATTCGATGTTGGGAAAA